>Ga0207421_10001236_pt1 | contig 33045 bp, 54 predicted proteins | sample SodLakKL_010_SED_4_FD_187542 | JGI IMG/M metagenome (GOLD analysis project Ga0207421, IMG submission 187542) | Alkaline sediment microbial communities from Lake Tanatar, Kulunda Steppe, Russia - 8KL_010_SED (SPAdes) (version 2) | ecosystem: Environmental > Aquatic > Non-marine Saline and...
CTCCGGTCAATGCTTCTACTTTCGACATTGACTTTTCAAAACCCATTACTGTTCTTGTCATTGCTGTTCCTGCGCCAAGCAAAGGGAGTGAAACCATCATCGTTCCTCTTTTTCCGAAACGATACATTGACTGCTGCATACTTTCTAATCTGTTTTTCGCTCCTTGCAATCCACTGCTAAACCGCGAGCTGTCAAGATTTAAAGAAGCGTACAATTCACCAACTTTTAAAGCCATTAAGTTTCACCCCCAATCTTAATTCCAAACTCTGTCAATTTCTCTCTCAACTGTCTTATCGTATTTCTTCAATTTTTTCTTTTGATAAGGATGCCTATAATTCCCTTCAATACCGGTTGCATCTTCCTTTTTTAAGCTAAACAAATAATTCGCAAAAGTGGAGTCACTAGAAAGACCGTTCATCAGGGCTCTAAATCGACGATAAGATATTTCATCTTTCGCTAGATTAATTCTGTATTCCCTTTGGAAGTCTGCTTCTATATAACTCCACTTTCTCAACATTTCTTGCATAAAATTAACATGTTCTAGCCCTTCAAATTCGTCTTTTTTTTACCGTTCTCTTCATCTGCCATAACGAGTGACAACGTCCATTTCATAATTTCGCCAAGTTGCTTGACTGTAATTCCTTTTTCGCACCATTCTTGAACATTTTCTTTACCAAGCATTTGCATTGACATATCTAGTTGCTTAGAATCTGTAATTTCATCTTCTCCTTCTTCTACCATTCGAAAAAGTTCTAAAACAGTAGCAGCTGGAAAATCAAGCGGAATCGAATACTCCTTGTCAAACAACTTAATTTTTACTTCGTCTGTTTTGCTTGCTTCTGCAAAGTACGCATCAAAATCTTTGAATTTTTCTTTTGCCATGTTCTCACCCCTATAAAAAATTATGCCCTTGTGATAAGGATATTATATACAGTTGTCGCTTTTCCTGTGTCCGAAACATAAATTTGAATTAAGTTTGGGCCAACTGCCAGCGGAATGACTCCATCACCTGTGACTGTACCATCAGCAGTAGTTGTGATTTCAACTTCGTCTTCTTCGTTCGTTGCTTCAAGTGTGTATTCGAAAACATCAGGGTCAAAAGTAGGACTCAAAGAAGCATCAAGATCCTCAGATAGCGAAGTAAGTTTTGCAGGTTCCAAAGTTGTTTTTCCGATTAAGCCGTTTACATCGACTTCGAAATTAAAACTCGTTGGATCATCTGTTCCACCAATTGAATCATTAACATTCACACTTCCTTCGAATGTTCTTGAAACAAACCCAGGTGAAATGAGTCTAAAATCCGCAAAACCATTATGCCCAATTTTCTCATTAGCACTTTCAACTGCTGCTTGCCCAGCATCTCTTGCTCCGTTAGAAGGATCTTCAAGATAAAACGCTTCAACTGTCAAAGATCTTCCACGTCTTGCTGGTAGATGAGATTCCCAACCATTTTCATCAAATGATGTTGTGTCTGCATTCGTCTTTGTTCCTGAAAATGAAATCGAGTTCAATCCTTTTATGATCGTCCAAGTTTCACCAACCGAAATCTCTAGTACCCAATCTCTTGCTAGTACTTTTACTGCACTCATGGCTTTTCCCCCTTCATGTTGCGTGATAGATTAAAAAGTTCATAGAAAATTCAAACCAACCATTTTCACTTCTACCTACATTTTCTGGACCGCTTTGAAAACTAAAACATTGAACAACGTAACTGCTATTCAGTTTTCCTTTTAATCCATTTAATGCATTGAATATCTCTTCTGCTTTTTCGTATGATGTTAATGGATTGTCTGTCCCTCTATAATAAATCTGAACTCCAGATGTTTTGTAACTATTTCTTATGTCTGCTTCATTACCCGGTCTATTTATAATTGTGATGCTATTCTGCAATGATGGAACAAAATCAATATAAATGTTTCCATCATTGCTTTCTTTTGTGAATAATCCAAGTCCTTTATTATGCAAATGCACTGCTAATTGTTCTGCAATCTGCATAAGCTCACCCCATCGCTACTTTATTACATTTTTTCCACCAAAGACGATGCTATATTCTTTTGCTAAATATCGATTATATCTTGGCTTCATTTTATTCAATGCATCTTCAAGCCATTTGCCTTTTCGCCCTTTATTAAAATTATATTGTGGATTTTCATGAAGCCTTGTTGCATAAAGTGTATCATAAAACACAGTTCCTGCGACTCCTTTTGGAGTTTCTTCAACCGAAAAATCACCGCTTCTTTCCAAAGTTCCTTCCATGTGCGGAACGTCTTTATTTGCTTCGTACAATAAAGATTCAGCAACTTTTTTTAAAGCAATTTTGCCTTTGCTCTTTGCATAAGATTCTGTAAAATCACCGTGCCATATTAATTTACTTTGTGCCAGTTTTATCTTCATATAATCACCACCACATGTGAATCAGCAAACCCTTTCATCTTTTGCATTGACTTTACAATCATCTCTTCGCCATTGTAATAAATAATTGATGAAGGTTTTATCTGTTTATTCTTTTCTGTTGGTAAAAGATAGAAATGCCCAGTTGTCACAAACTCTTCTCCTTCTTGCGTCACAACTTTCTTCCTTCTTGCTTTGTATTTACAAGCTGTTTTGTATGGTTCTTCTTCCATAAAAATATCGCCAGTCGGAGCTGTTCCTTTGTATCTTTTAATCTCACAAACCTCTTGTAACAACAATTTCGGGATTAGCATGGCATCACATCCCTCTATATAAAAGTCCTTCAATTAATAAAAAGTTTCTTGCTCGATTTGCTAATTGTCCTTTATCCATCGATTCACTCATCTGATTTGTCGGAGAAAATTCAATTTGAAATGAATCAATAGACAAACTTCTAACTCCATTAACAAATGCAAACATTTCACCAACTTCTAACCAATATTCAACTTGCGCACATGTTGCTAGTTTAACTGCTTCGACATGTTTGTCATTATTCAAATCTAAGTTCGTAAAAGTAGCTTGATAAATTAATTCGCTTGCCCTTTGCAAAAGTCTTTCACAAGCTTCTGGAACTTCTTCAACATCCAAGAATTCTTTCAAATCATCATTGTTCGCTAACTTCTGGTACGTTGGCATTTTCAACCACCTCTACTTCTTGTTGTTTTTCTGTGGTTGTTTTCTTATTGGATCCTTTACTTGCAGATTTCTTTGTTGCTGCGACTTTATTTCTTCTCCATCGCTCTGCAATATCTTCTTCAACATCAACAATATCACCTTCTGCTAATTTCATGCCTTTGAAAAAGGTCTTCTTTAGCATTTTTACTTCCATTATTTCTTAGACCCCCTTGAATAAGTTAGGCGGGAGAATTAACTCCCGCAATTTTAGCAACGAATATATTCTACAAAAACTGTCGCTTCAAGTCCTAATTCTGATTCTGCAGCTCCTGCTACTTTAGTGATCGTAATAAATTCATCATTTGGCCAAAGAATTGCCTCTTGTCCATTCGTATCTTGATCCATGATATTGTCACGAATTCCAACAGCATTTACTGTTCGTCCATCTAGCAAAGTATCTGCCGAACCAGTTCCATCATTATCAATTCCTGCATCAATAGTAGTTGCGGCAGCAGCTGCATTTGTTGTATGAACAATAAATCTTGTAATAATTAAATCTACACCTTCAGGATTTGTCAACGAAAGAATACCAGCATCTCCAGCAGCAGCCTCTTCAATTTTAATTTTTGTATAAAAAACGCCTTTTCCAACCATCTTTATTCCCCCTTTTTTTTATTTTATCAGATCATCATGATTACTTCTACAGCATTGCCATTAAACGCAGAGTCTAACTCGATTGTGTTTTGTTCAATATGCAATGAGCTTGTTGTTATTGTTGGTGCAGTAGTTTCAAGAACACCATTCAAATAAGCTGCAAGAACTGTATTCAAATCCATTTTATACGGCAAAGCAACTTTTGCACCAAATCCAATTGAAACAGTGTCATCTCCGTCTGTGTTCCAAGTAGGCAAAACAGCTTTGTCAATTTGCATAAAAGCTTTTTCGCCTGCAATTGTATTTGATCCATCACAAGTAAAAGTTTCACTAATTTCTTCGCCCATCACATTTTTACCTGTCACAACTACGTCTTTGTCCATTCCACCTTGTCCGCCTTCTATTGTCAAAGTTCTTGGAACATCAGGTTGTGAATCAAATTCTGTTATTTCTTGCTCATTTTCTTCTTCCAAAGCAGTCACACTAAGAATACTATCTTCGTCTGCAACTGCCGGTTCACCAATTGGAAAATGAACAACTTCCATTCTGCTTACATTTAGCTTGTTTACATCAGTTCGTACCTTTTGTCCATGATCATACGGCTTAGGAAATAAGCTCATTCTTTTCACCTCACTTAATAAAAGTCAGGGGGCATAAGCCCCCTATCATTTTTACGGTGTCAAAACAGACACAGGGAATCGATCGGCTTCATTCGGTTCCAATCGATTAATTGGATTCGGAACTTGCCAAGCAAGTCGCATTACTGCACGAAGCGCAACCATGTCTTGTTGTGCCAAGTTGTACACGATATTTCCTGCATTGTCCTGAATAATTGCTTGGTCAAGAATTTTGTATGTCACGTCTTGACGCATTGCGTAAATAATTTGACTAAAATTACCAGAGAACATAAGCGCTTGCGCAGGATCAAATGCACCATTTTCCGGGAAGAAAATAGGAGATCCATCTAGCTCGTAAGAAGTCGAACCTTGCACAGAGGTCTTGAAGATTGGTTGTCCTTGCAAGTCTCTCAAACCTCTAAGCATTCCCCTCATTCGCATTGCTGCAACATGCCCAGTCGCCATGTAACCATCAAGCTCAAGAAGGGAAATATTTCCATCTTCTCCAAGAATATCATCAAACAAATCAGCACCTGTTCCAAAAGCAACAACATTATTCGCTGCAGTCGCACTTGCTAACAAATCTGTTGGCCAGCTTGCAGGCGCATTTGCACCAAACATAACAGCTCGGTCAAATGCAATTCCCATTGCTTCTTCAATTCGTGGTTGAACTTCTGCCCAAATGTCATAAGCTGCATCATCCAAAACTGCTTCAGGAATTGGAACAATGACGGCCAATTCTTCTGCATTCAAATATTTATTACTCCATTCCTGATCAGACGTTTGTTTCAAGCCAGTGTCACCATTTACAAAATATGCTTGCGGCAACGTGCTCAAAACAGGAATTCGTCTTTGATTGTTCGGCATATTTGGTGCTTTTGTTGCAAGTTGCATAATGGAACTGTACTTTGGAACTCCTTGCACAATCTCCCTGCTTACATCTTCTGGAATTAATGCTTGTGCACCGGAACGATCAATTTTATTATCCATGTTTTTTCCCCCTTAATTAAACTCTACCAGCAGCCCTTCTTATTAGCGAGTTCATTGTTGATTTGTCTTGCTCTACACTGTTTTTACTTTCCGTTCCTGCTTTTGCCTTTTCTTTATTGAACAAATACGGCTTTGACTTTCTCAATTCTTCCACAGCATCTGCAGCACCTTTTACTTCCCCTGATCTTCCATCAATTTTAATATTTTCCCTGTTAATAAACTTCAAAATGTCATTCGCATCAATTGCATCTTTTGCTTCTAACATGATTGCTGTATCAACACGCGTTGTTTCAAGGTCTTGTAAAAGTTTGTTATTGTTTTCCATTAACTCCGACAATTGTTTCTTTAATTCCTCATCTTTTGAACCATCTTGCATTTGCTGCAGCTGGCTATTCAATTCTTCTACTTTCGATTTGAAGCTATCTCTTTGCTTTACAACTTCGCTTAACCTCGAGGATGGAACGAATTCATTCTTTTCTTTGTTGTTAATTAAAACATTGTAGCCAACTTGGTCTAGTTTTTCTGTAAGTGTTTGATACTTCTCTTCGATTTCTGTTCCTTCAAACGCTTCAGGGTTGTTTTCTAAAATCTCTTTAATGTCTGCCATTTGGTTTACCTCCCTTACACATTTTACGGCATGTGTGCCTGAATTACAGAGCTTTTAAAGTCTTCATGATTGGACATTATTATTTATACAATAAAAATAAGTCACCGAATTATCGGCAACTTATTCTTAAGGCTAATTGCTTTGACTTTAATTTAATCCGTCGTTGTATTTTTCTTCTTTTTTAATTAATTTACGATCTTCTTTGATGATTTCGTATTTCCCTACTTTTGATTCTGGAATTTGTAAATAAATGAATTTTTCTCCATTGTATTCCAGATTTGGTATTGCCGTGTAGCCAATTCCATTTATAATTAGAATGTACTGTATTAAGTCTAGAGATTTGATGTTTCCTAATAGAATGTAACCATCTTGCAATAATTCTCTTAAAACCTCTTCAACATCGTCCGTCTGCTTTACCTGAAATAATGCCATTTTCATTCTCCTCTCTTCTTAGAACTAATTTATAATTTATACTGTTTCTTCTTCCAACAACTCTTCGGTATCTTTCAACCAGTGTGTCAATTCCATGTTTCCCATTGCATTTGCTTCTTGCATGAACCTCATTGCCATTTCTAATTCCTTCCTTTTCTAAATGCTATTTATATTATATATTATATATTATATATTATACAACAATTACTTTTAAATGTACACATTTTTGCAAAACTTTTTTTATTCTTTTTTACTCTTCTTCTTGAATTCTTTCCGGACATTTTTCTTTGTTTCGAAAATAAGCTAATGGTTTTCCTCCAAATACTAAACATTCATAAGCTGCTGCATTATTTGCACAAAATCCGCATTGTGACATTCTAAATTCTGCGTCGCCAGGTTCCCAATGCTGCCTTAATGAACGATCTTCAGCCATTGTTACACCTCCCAACTATTTTCTATTTTCATTGCTAATTTAATTATACCATAAGACTTATTATTTGTAAACAAACAATTTCAATTAATCATTAACGGGTATTGCATGGAAAACGGTATTCAAAACCCTTCTTTCGCCATCTATCGTTACTTTTACATTTTCAACTGTAACATCAAAGATTTCCCATCTTTGCGCTTTGTTTATTAGATATTCTGCTTCAGACGGGTGAGCAGATACACTTTGAATTAATACACCATTGTCGTAACCTTTCGGTAAATGTAATTTTAATTGTGATCCTTCATTTTGCACGAAAATACCTTCCCGATATGATGCACTCATAAAAGATTTATCTTGTCCCCTTGTACCAACAACAGTTTTCTTTAATTTTTCAAAAGCCCCTGTACTTGTTTTGCTCAATGTGTCTTCAATAGCTTGTTCTACTAAAACTTGCAATTTCTTTGATGCATCAACTCCAATATCTTCTTGTAATATATTTTTAATTAAGCTATGTTTATTATGTCTCAATATTATTGTGTCAGAATCTAAAGGAGGTGCTTCTCTAATTAATTCAGATATTGCGTCCGAATATTTTCTAGCTAAATTCTTTTGTTTTGTAGTTAGCCCTTCCAACTGCCCTCGATTATACCTATTTACTGTTTTGTACTCAGATCCTGAGTATTTTTTAATAGCTTGTATTTGATCTTTCGGTGCTGAATTAAGGTGTTTTGCTTGCTTTGCTTTAAAATCTGCCAAAACTTCAGTATCTTGATCTTTAAGCAATTTGTATTTTTTCGTGTCGACGCTTGTTGCTGCTGGTTGCGTCAACTTAGCTTTTTTATTGACAATTGGCGATTTCGTTTTGAGCTTTGTCCACGATTTTAATGTTTCTGCTCCTTTTATTCCTACTCTTTTAGCAATACTTTCCCTGCTATACTGCCTTGCTAGAGTCATACCATATTCATTTTCAAAACTTTCTAATAAAACCCTTTGCTTCTTTTGATAATGGCTTATCTTCGCTCCTGATTTCTGATATTCTTGCGGAGTTATTGCAGTCGTTTGCCTTTTCTTCCATCTACGAATCTGCCTTTCATTGTACCTTTGTGCTTGCGTGTATCTATATTGTTCTTTTGCTCTAATTTTTTCTAAATGTGTTTTAGGTTTTGGCCTTTGTGGATCCATCAAATCTTCATGATAACCTGTCAAAGTATGCGCACAATTTGGATGAAATAAACCTTCTTCTATCGCAACTTCTAATGGCAAATAGCTTAAATCACCACCAATTGACAACACTTCATTTTCAAATTGAACACAAGTCGGACAAGCACCTGGATGAGCAGATATAATTACTAAATCATTGCCTGTTTCTGCCTGCCTGTCAATATGTCCTTGAACAGCAGCTCGCATTGTAACAGTTCTCGTTGACATTTCTGCATAGCTTGCTGCTTCCCATTTCCTTCCTGCTTTATCAACAAAACCTGTTAATCCTTCATCTGCCATCATATTTAACATTCGTTGAGCTGCCTTTTGTCTTGTCTCTGTACCTGCTAAAACCGCGGCACTCACTTCCGCTTGTATTCTACGAAAATTGTCTTCTGCAGATCGTAATATTTGTACCGAAGTTCCTGAAATAGCTTTATTGTGCTCCATTACTAGTCTTTGCACAGATCTTGGAACTGCTATATCTTTCAACGCCGTCTTTGGTAATCCTAAATCTGTTTCAGCGCTTCCTACTCCTGTTCTATAAGAGTCCATCAACCCGTCACTAATTTCTGTATTATGAAGTTTGTCCGTATCTTTTTTTATCTTCTCTAAATCTTTTCTAAGTACAGTTATTTCCTTTTGTTTTCGTTCCGTCCAACCTGGTTCTGTAATTCCTCGTTCCGTTCTTTTTCGAACTGCCTCCATCATTTGCATTTCGCAATTAGAATAAATTGTGTATGCTTGATCTGCCAATTCTTGATTAAAATGGGGATCAATTGCCATTAATATCACCCCTTATTCTTTATTTTGCATTAATTCTTGATTAATTCCAATTGATTCAGGTTCATCAAACCCACCGATCATATTCTCTTCTTTAATTCTTTCGGTTTCTGCAATAATTTGTTCCTCTTCCCAATCCGGATGCAATATTCTTACCCTTGTTTCGATACTTACTGCTTGCGCTTCGGCTAATAATTTAACAGAATTTGCAACTTCATTCCTATCATTCAAAACACCATCATTGAATTCAACTGTTGCTGTTAATTCAGGATTAATTTTACCCCTTAATTCATATCGATAAACCAGCATTATTAATTGTAATAGCCTTTGAATTGCTGGTCTCCAATAACGTTCTTTCTTGCCCTTCGTGACAAAACTTTTTCTTTCCCTGATGTGTAATGCCAACCCTGATTCGGACCTGCCTTCAATCCTCAATCCGAAGGACTGAGGGCTATATCCTGCTCCACTTACAATCCTTTCCATCAGGTTTACGCTAGTTCGTTCAAACTCTTCTGCTCGAATTGAAAATTGTTGTGGTGTAATTTTATTTCCTTCAATTGTCGGGTCCATATCAAGTTTTGTATATAGCATTTGATCTAAATTATACCGAAAACCTGTATCTGATCGTTCTAAGAATTCTTGTGGAATAAGAATTTTCGCTTGTGCTAAAGCAACATCTTTCATCCAACAACTATACGTTTCATCTAAACTGTCCATTAAACCTTCTTGCCCGCAATAATCAGATCTGCCATGATTGCTTCCTCTGTCTATTCTATTTGGACGAATGTTTGGAATGTAAATTGCACACAATTCATCAACATTCAATTCAACAAAATCCTGCAGCCCTTCTGTTTCTTCAATTGAATCAATTGGAACAACATAACCCAATCTATCCGATGTTCCTAAGTACAATGTGTATTGGATTAATCCTTTATTGTACTTTTCTAACAGTCTGTATGTTTTGCTTCCGTCCTTTTCTATTCTTAAAACCTTCCAAAACGTGACTGCAGTCAATACACCAAACTTAAACTCTGGAATCGCGTAATCTGCTTGCTCAATTACAGGAATAGGGAACTTCGAAACCTCTTCATCCCATGCTAATTTAATATAAACTCCACCAATACCTGCGCATGCTTCTGCTCCTTCATAAATCTTATTAAAAAATTGAACAGTTCGATCATCTAACAATTCAAGCAATGTTTCTTGCGTTTGCTTTGCTTCACTTGCTGCCTTTTCTATATTCGCTTCTGAAATACGAATTGTCGGCTCTTCTGCAAACAATAAACTAGCCGACGTTTCTGCAATGTCACCTGCGAGTGGAACATGCAAGTATATTTCACCTTGATTTTGTATTTGCCTTCCCCAAAAATTGCCGTCATTACTTAATTCTTTTCCCATATTAGCCGGCAAATGCAAGTTCATATAATTTGTATAAAAGTTTGCTAATACTTCTGATGATCCTGAGTACCATGACGAATGTTCTGCCATTTTCCAAGTTAAATGATTCATTGGAGGCCAAAGCATATTCTCTTCAATCTTCAAATTCTCCATTTTGTCACCCCTTTTATAATACAAATAAGAAAGAAGCCCCTTTTTTAAGAGCTTCCTTCTTCTAAAGTTCTATTCTTTATTTAGTTATTTCTTGAGAACCGATACCAGTCTATATTCTATTCCGTTAAGTCTTTCCAGTCTTTCAATTGCTTGTTCCGGAGTTTCGCTTCCAATTCTGCCAGTTCTAAAGCTTGCTCCCCACTTTCCATTTTTCAATTTTCGTTGAACAATGATGTCGGTTGTAACATGTCGTTTTTGGTTAGGTGTAAGATTTGTCATTTCTAATTCCTCCTCTGAGATCCTGTTTGTTTGTAATTTCCTTATCTTGATTCTATTATACACCGTTATTGCTGATTTGTAAACCCCTATTACGAAACTTTTTCATCTTTTTTAATATTTTTTTTCATTAGATTTCTTTGCCACACTTTTCTTGTACCATTCACTACATATCTTAATGCATCCATTGCATGATCGTGCTGTTTTAATGGTTTGTCTTCACCACGTTCTTGTGCTTTTGGATCCCAACTATAAGCCGACAATTCTTTTATCGTATTTTCACAATGCTTTAACACTCTAAACATATCATTGTCCATTAAACTGCTTATTAGCTCAATTCCTTTTAATACAGTATTGTCTGCTTGTCGTATTTTCCGCTCCCCTTCTTCATGTAACTGCAGCATAAATCCTTTTGCAGATGGATCAATAAAAGTGTGCTCGTTATTAACCGGCATTCCTTCAACACCATTCTTTACCTTCCATTTCATATATTCTTCTGAATATTTGCTTGGCGATTTTTGTATTAGCTGACTTTTTCCTTCATGGTAATACTCATCTAAAATATACAATCTGCCATCACTGCCTAATCCAATTAATACATAAACAGTAGCATTCGATTGTCCGTAATCTATTCCAATCCACTTCTTTTGTATTTTTACTTGTTGCGGTACTTGCTTTATGATCATTGATTCATCAAACATGGAATATATAACACCTTCTGCAATGCACCAGAGTCCCAATATAAACCTGTTATAAAATATGCCACTAAACATCCTTTTGTACTTATTTTTGACCTGCTCTGACAGGCTTGGATTATCGTCAAGTTGGAATTGTAACCTCCATGCATTCTTATCTTCCAATTTGTCTATCCATTCTAACTTAAACCAATGAAATGGGCCGTCGGGATTGCAGTTAAACCACATTTTGCTTTCTTCTATTGAACATCTCGCAACTGCTTGATTCACAAAGCTTTCTGGCATCAACGCAACTTCATCAAATAGGAATCCAGCCAACGTAATTCCTTGTACTAAATCTTGTGATCTTTCGTCTTTACCTCCAAAAATATAATAGCTATTTCCTTTTCCATTCTTGCTTATAAAAAATGCCGAACTGCCTTCTGCATCGGTCACCTTTCTTATCTTAAAACCTCTTAAATACAATATCGTTTTCAATGGAATCCATACATTCCGTTTGAAACTGCCAATTGTCTTTCCAGCCATTCCAAAGTTCTTATCTTCAAAATTATTCCAACTCCAAAGAATAAAACTTAATGACATGATCAATGTTTTACCGCTTCTAATTGCACCATCACAAACAATTGCATCTTTGTAATTCATCGGGCTTTCGCTATCCCACCATGTAAGAACTTTCAATTGTTTTTTGCTAAATGGCATAAACTTGAATGCGATACTGCGCTTATCTGCCATGCAAATCATCCCTTTTTTCTTGTTCTGTTTTTATACGATGGACTTGCTTTTGTTCTGCAGTTATGTGTACAAAATCTATGAGTTGCTGTTGTTGGATTAAATACTTTCCTGCAGTCTTTATTTTTGCATTGCCTTGGTTCATAATGTTTTTTACCATATTTATTATTAACGTTTTTATCTAAATCTTCATCTTCATCTTCTTCAATAACACCCAAATGCTTTTCATAGAAACTAATGCCCACTTTTTCTGATTCTAATTGTTCATCTTCTTTCTCATTTATACTTTTAATTAATACATCAATATCAATGTATCTGCCCATTCACTTCATCCTTTCATCTATAATAATAAGCATATTTTTCTTCTATTTCTAAATACCTTTTATACTTATCAAACAACAAATTACATTCGTTTCTTATTTTCTCTTCCATGTTCATATAATCTTTTAACAGCTTTTCTGCCTTTTGCTCATCCATTCCTTTTGCTTTGTTATACTCAATAGCAATATTATGTTTTTTCAAATTCATTTGTTTTATGTCTTCATTTAATATTGAACAAATATATTCCTTCTTACAAGCTGGACAATCAAACTTACGTATCTCTACTTCATCATCCCACAAATCCCTATGTTCATCCCTTAAATTAGCATATAAAGTAATTTCATTTCCTTTTATTTGATGTCCACAACTATCACAAACTATCATTAACGCCATTCTAAACACCTCTCTTGTGCAAGATAAACAGCTTAATACCTTTTTTTATTCACGTCATCTCTCTTTGCTCTAACTGCGCATCGTTTAATTAATTTATAATACTTATACTCATTTACGTTTTTCATGTAAAGCTATTTTCCTTCTTACTACTGTATCAAAATAATAAAACCACAGTTTGTATGCTTTTTCTTTCAATTGCTCTTCATTATCTATTTCTTTTAGCAGTCTTGCATCTATGCTGTTTGAAATATAACGAATTAGTGGACCTGTACTTCCACAATCAGTGCATTCAATATAATAAAACACATCAGTTCCTATTATCTTACTACTTAGTTTTGTTTGTCCGACTTTCGCACAGAATGGGCAACAATTTTTTAGCATATTTTCCCCTTCTTTCTATTTTCTACTATTCATCGGTTTCTTTATCATCATACTCTTCTATAATTTCTATGTCTTTTTCATCATCCCAAACTTGTTCTGCTGCTCCTTTTAACGCTTCAATAAATCCATCGTCTTCTACTTCATCAAACTCTCCGAATTTCTTTTTCTCAAGTTCTAATTTTTCACGTGCTAGTTCAAGTTTTCTTTCCTCAATAACCTGCCGCCAATCCTTCGGCATCAAATCAAAATAATTTTCTAATTTTGCCAATGCTGCCATTTTATCTGCCATTTCGACGGTTATTCCATCTCTGCCTTCGCTAATCTTTTTTACAATCTGCCCATCAACTTTATCTAAATCATCAATTACTTTTAATTTGCCCCTACTATCTAAACAAACATATTCTGTAATATCTGCAAATGCAATTTTGATATATTGATCTAATACATCTAAAGCAGTCACATGACATTCTTCCGATACTTGAAACTTTAACCATGCAATATACCGTTGAATCTTCGGCTCTCTCTTTAATCTCCAACCGGTTAGGTGCGCCGATGTTGGTGCATATCCCGCTTTGATTGCTGCAGTCTTTTGATTATACGTTTTAACATAGAATTCTGCAAAGCGAATTTGCTTTTGCTTCATACCTTCCTGTGCTTCTTCTTTCGTCATAAATTTGATTTCGTCATACGACTCTTCTAAATATCGTTTTGCATAATTTACGTACATTTCCTTTCGCCCCTTGTTATTAAGGAACGACTCTGCATCCCTTCGTTATTCTAAGTATTCTAACCGCTGTTGTCTATAAACTTTTTTCGTTAACAACTTTTGATCCATTTGATCTTTGTAAGCTTTTACTTTGCAAGTGCTACAATTGTACTCTTGATTGATAAAAAATGATTTATGAAACTGTTTACATCGTTCGCAGAATTCCTTCATGAACTTATCTTCTTCCAACCCTGCATAAATATCAATTATTACACTATCATTCTCATTTGTCCATATTTTTATAAATGAATCTTTCAACTTATCTTTACTTACAATATATTTTGCAATCCATTTACACGCTTTCCAGTATGCTTCTTTTCTTGTTGGAGCCGAAAATTCTTGTGTATAGAATTTACATATTTTCATTATGCTCCCCCTTCTTTCTAAAGCACTATTTGTACAACTTTTTCTTTAATGCCCCATCTTAAAGCTTCATCATAGGTGTCGAAAAACAAATCAATTCTTATATTTTCTTTATCACCTCGCAATGCTCCTCCTGTGTCTTGTATTTCTACAACTCCATAACCTGGAACTTTGACTTTTGTGCCGTACGGCAATCTTGTTGGATCAGCAGCTGCAAATCTGCTACTTGGCATTTTTCCTGTCGATGTTACCGAAGGATTATTGTCAGCACACATTCCTGATTGATTGTCAAACGGTGCATATCCAGTCACAATTGCTTCAATTTTTTTCAATTCGTTTACCTTTTCTTCGCATCTGTTCTTTTGCAGATTCAACATTTCTTCGTATAATTGTTCTTTGAATTCAATTTCTTTGTGCTGCTGTTCTATTTTTTCTTTTGCCTCTTCTAAAGCACTTTCTATTGATTTCAACATAAAATACACCACAACTAAACTAACAAAACAGAAAATCAATGCAATCAAACAACAAATAAATCTATCTTTGTTCATTCAATCAACTCCCTTCTTGAGATGCTATTTGCTTTGCGTATTCTGCTGCATTCGAAGCTAAACTGTCTGCAATTTCATTGTATTTATTACCGTCGTGCCCTTTTACTTTAATTACATTAATTTCATGTTTTTTTAATAATTCTAGCAATTCTTCCCATAAATCCTTATTTTTTACTTCATTTCCTGCTTTCGTTTTCCATCCGTTTAATGTCCATTTTTTCAACCATCCTTCTTTTATTGCATTAGCGACATAATTTGAGTCCGTATAAACGTCAATTTTTAACTTCTTGCCTTCGTTTTTCTTTTGGCAGTACTTAATCCCTTTGATTACGGCAGTAATTTCCATTCGATTGTTCGTGGTCGCACTCTGATGGCCCGAGATTTCCTTTCGTTTTTCCTTTAATAGGATTATGCATCCCCAACCACCTGTGCCTGGATTGCCTTTACAAGCACCATCAGTGTACATTCGTATTTTCATGTATTATCACCATCACTTTCATATTGGTACATAAAACATGAAGCTTTTGCAAATAATTCCCAAACATCTCTTGCATACACTTGTGCTTGTAATTTGTTTTCATTATTTAAAATTGAAGCCGAAAAATACTTATTCTCTTTTCTAATAACTGGCAAAATGTATGATATTCTGCAATTCCTTTTTTCATGTAACTTGGTCAATAATGATTCAAGTTTTTCAATACTAATTTCATCAAACTTTTTTAATGGTTTTATTTTTTTCAATTCTTTTTCTAATATTTTTCTGCCCTCTTCTGTTTTGCAATTTAATCTTACAACATCATTTTTATCCAATTATTTCACCTCTTTTCAATTTTTACGTAATAAAAAGCCAGAGCAGGAAAATTACACTTGTTATTGCAATTATAAATGCTGCTCTGGCTTCTATTTGATAAAGTCCCCACCAACCTTATCTTGACACCGGATTTGCTGTGTCTCCCTCTTACACGAAATATTGCTCCCTGTTCTTGCTTTATTAGATATCCCAATCGTCGTCGTCGTCTTCCTCTTCTTCTTCTTCAGGTTCTTTCTTTGCAGCTTTCTTTTTCTTTGAAGTTGTTTCTTTTTTCTTAGTAGATTTTTTCTTTGGTTTCGGCTCTTCTTCTTCCTCTTCTTCTTCCTCATTTACTTCTTCAGGTTCTTCCTTCTTAGATTGTTTCTTAGATTGTTTCTTTTGTTGCTTTGCAGGAGCTTTTGGTTTTGGTTCTTGCTTTTCTTCTTCTTCTTCTACCGAACCAACAACTTGATCTTTCAAAGCAGCTTCAACTTTACGAACCGAAATTGCATCTGGCATTGCTTCTAAAATTCTGATTAGTCCTGCCTCAGTTTGCGCTGCTTGTGCGAATAGTGGAAACCTTCTACCGATGTCTTGAATTGCTGCTGTTGCTTCATTGCTTCTACATTGCTGTACTTCATTTACTTTCCAGTTTTTAGCCATTTTCTACACTCTCCTTCTTTTATAATTTTATTTTATTTAATATGCCTTATGGCAATTAAACTTACCGAAAAATGATTTCCATTCCATCCATCCAGCTGATGGATGTCTCTGGTTCTTGTGCGAAAACCTCTTCTGCTTCAATTATTCTTTCCTCTAGTTTTCCTTTCCCGATCATTTCTTCTGCTTTTTTTCTACTTACTTTTTTCCTTTTCATTCTAATTTCCATTTTCATTTTCTTTTCTCTCTCCTTTCAAGGATTCTATTTTTTCACCGTTCCTGATTTTATTATATCTTGTTTTCGCTGCTTTGTAAACAGTTTTCATCAACTTTTTTCAACTTTTTCGATAGCTTCATTTATTGCATCTCGCAAACTATAAAGGTTTTCTAACGTATCAACCTTGATAGCACCTTTCATAAATACAGCAATTTGCTTACCATTTTCTTCAACAATCAATTGCTGTGCTAATATGAACTTATCATCAGGTGCTTGTGATATTACACAATTCCTTTTGTCTTGTATCTTTGACGAACTTAGAACTGTAAAGTTCTTTTGCATTTTTATCAACTCCTATTTGTTTTGTTTTTTTATTTAATCCATTTTTCAATTTCTTTACCTTCATCAACGCCTTCAATCGTAACTGTTGCTTTGAACATTACAGCTAACAAATCAACAATCAAATACTTAAAATTGTCTATTTCTACGTAGTCGACGTGACTATTAAACTTTGCAACCATTTGTCCATCACTGCCAATCTTAATATCTTTAATCATGAACATTCCCAAAACAAATGGCTTTCCGTCTCCTATCTTTGCTGCAATTGTAATATTTTCATTCAACAATTGAATCAACTTTATGCTATTCACTAATTCATCATACCAGAACTTAAACGACAAATCTACTGTATTATTATTCTTTATACTGTGTCCATTATACTGCCCAACTACTTTGAATTTTATTTCTTTTTCCATTTTTCCCACTCCTTTTGTTTTATTTGCCAGAATTTGTCCCTTTGAGTTTTGTCATTTTTTATTTTATTTTCATTATTACATTCTAGTTCTTCGTAATCAACACAGCTTTCTTGTTGTTTATATTCTCCTGTTTCTAAATAATTAACTATTTCACTTAAATATTCAGGCCGTATTACTAAATATATACTATTATTATTAATATAATTAATAGCAAATACTGGGATTTTTTTACTAACTGCTGCTTGTGATTCTAATTTGCAGATATCCAATTCTTTTACGCTTATGCTCTGCTTTTCAGTGCTTTTTAATTCACACATTATTTTGTCATTTTGTCCGTCTGCTTTTTCTATCCATCCACAGCCTGAGCCTTTTGTTGGAATCAATCCAAGCTTTTTCATAATTGTTTTTTCATTTTTTCTATATTTGTCCATTTTTACCTTTTCACTCCTATGAAAGTAAATGCCCACGACTTCTCCGTTGAGTTTGTACACATTAATTCTTTATACCTTTTTCTTAAATATTCTACTAATTTAACCGAATTTTCCCTGCTTGCTTTGTCTTTTGTATGCAATTCTATTGCTAATAATTCAACACAATCAGGAACTAAATCAAAATCTAAATAATATTCGCCACCTTCAATATCCATTTTAATTATATCAGGTTTAATTTTGTTCAAAACTTTTTCAAATGCAACTGTTTTTACTTGTATGCATTCCCTTCCCCTTCTTCTTTGTAAAGAATGCATCCCTTTATTTGTACCAACATTCAAATAAAAATCTGCTGTTCCGCTTTTATCTGCAACTGCATATTCATACAATTTACAATTTGGAATATCTTGCTTTCTAAATAATTTTGCATTTTCTGGATCAGGTTCAAAACTATAAACAAACTCAGCGCCGTATTCACTAACTGCTTTTGCAAACGCTCCAACGTTTCCACCTAAATCTAATACCTTCTTTCCTTTTGCATTTTCAAATAAAAGCTTGTACGATTTGCCATAAACTTCTCTAATTACAGATAAATCAAATGTTTCAGGCCTGTAATAAAGTCCTGTTTTTTTATCTTTTTCCATTTAACTTAACCACCCCTTTGATAAACTAATTACATGTTTTGCAATGTTTTCAATCTTTTTATACTGTGTTTTATTTAATTTATTAATTAAATCGTAACCTGTCGATGGATTAAAATCTTTAAAAGCATCATAATACTTTGATTGCATAAATTCTTTTGTGAATTCATTTTGCAATTCATATAATTCTTTGCAATTATTGTCGTACGTTTCATCTAAAACAACGTTTGTATCTAATTCATAGTAAATAAGCGAATGAACCAATATCCATTGCTGCAACAAATCAATTTCGACCTGTTTGTCCCAATAAGGATTTCGAAAGTTCATTTTTTATCCTCCTCTGAGGCCCTCATGCCGGCCATTTCTTTTTATAAATATTTTTCTAATGGTATCTATCAATAACCTTTTTTAACATCGAGAATGGGATTTATTTCAATTGTTATGTAAAGCAAAGGAGGAGCTTATGCCCCTTCCTTTATCTTATCTAATGCTTTGTGGTACCTTGTGTATTTTACCGTTCCTGTTCGAGTTCTGAAAGTATTGATTGTGTCTTGATCCAGTCCTTTGAATACTGCTATCTTCAGAATCTCTTCTACTTTTAATTTACCATTCAGCTTTGTTACCATGATGATTGCCCGGTATGAAAAAGTTGCTCGAATTCCATTTTCTTTTGCTTGTTGCCGAATGTCTCGAATAAAATCTAGTAAGTCTAAGTCTCCTTGTGAAAGCATTGTTTCAACGTTTCGGCAATAATCAAATTCAACAAATGCGAATCGGTCTAGAGTTGCTTGGTCTAATACTAACCTTCCTGTGTATTGTTCATCTGCTCCATCACCTGTAGTATTTCCTGCTGCTACAACTCGAAAATCAGGATGCGCTTCTTCTTTGCCTGTTGGGAATTCGAAATACTTGTTTGCGATTGCTGCATTTAATAGTACTAAAACTTCTGGAATACTTGCATCTAATTCGTCTAAGAAAAACAATCCGCCATTTGCGAAAGCTCGATAAAATTCTGTTTCGTGGTATTTGCCACCTGCATCGATAAATCCTGTTAGTTTGTATTCTTGTTGCACCGAATTTGTGAAATGAAATTCTAATCCAAGTTCTTCTGCAATCTGTTCCAAAGTATAATTTTTACCTGATCCGGCTGGTCCAATCAACAGGACCGGAATATCTTCTTCTACCAGAGTTTTAATCTTATCGTATTTGTAATGCTTTACTTTCCCTTCAATGTATTCGATTTTTTCTTCTTCTTCAACTTCAACTTCTTCGACAGCTTCAGGTTCTTTTACTCCAACTTTTTTATTCAGATTATCGTAAGTGTATTCGCCAAGGTCTGTGATTAAAAGATCGTCTGGGTTGTCAGTTGCCATTCGAGAAGCAAGATAATTGATTTGAAAAAGATGTCCTGCGTAACAAATTGCGTTTTCGCTTTTGTACCTATGCAACTTTCGAGTGACTTTCTTCCCATTTTCCAGATAAACGTTTACCAAGTTCGTTTTACCTTGCTCCATTTTTACATCTACGATTCTTTGTTTTTTCATTTTTCTTTCCTCCCATCTGAGATTCTATTTATTACCGACCTTCTAAATATATTATACATCGTATTCTCGCAATTGTAAACATTCTCGCTATTTTTTTTACTTAATTTTTAACCCAATTTCTTCGATCGCTTTTTCAATATTTTCGTTGATAAATCCGGGAATTACATATTCGTTGTCTTTCTTTGCTTTGTTTGCACTTTTCATCCATTTTTTAATTTCTTCGATTGTGTTTCTTGATCTTCCATATCCATTTCTGTAACTGAAGTCTGTCAATTCTTGACATTTTTCGGTATATGCAAACATTATTCTTCTTAACATACTTGGATGCGCTAATGGAAATGCAAGTTTACTTATATTTAATCTTTCATTTGCATTTTTTATTCTAATTCTTGTCATCATATCTTGTTTTTCGCTTTTATTATTGTTATTTGATTCTGTACATTTAATCAAATCCAAGTTTACTTTGATTCCACTTTGCTCGATTCTTTGAATAATTTTTAAAGCTTTAATACTTTCATTCAAAATCTCGCCTTTTGATGTGTGTGCATTGTAACCAATATTTTTTATCAATGTAACGACAGGCTGCTTTTTAATTGTTGGTTTGTTGTTTATCATATTCGTTGGAATTCCTTGCAGATATCGAGGAACTGACGGCTGATATCCTACAACATCGTAAACACTTTTCTGAGATTTGTTATTTGCAATAACTTTTTTATCTGCTTTTAGCTTGTTTTCAATTTCTTTTGCTTTTTCATTCCATCCATGTTTCAATAAATCAATTGCTTCATCGTAGTTATGAGTTCCTGTGAATGAAAATTCTCCTTCAATACTTGATTGAGTATAATTTTCAAATACTTTGTTGTAACTATTCTTTTCCAAATACTTCAGGAATTCGTTGATGCTGTTAAAGTTTTTTACGATCATGTTTGTCATGTTTGTGTTTGTGTTTTTCATTTTTAATTCCTCCCTTTCAAAAGGACTAATATTCATTTCCTGATTTTATTGTACATCATTATTTCGTATTTGTAAACATTATTCTTGCAATTTTATATTTTGTTTTTTCTTATCTAAAAAGCCATACAATGCAATGCAAGCAGAGTCTGCTGCGTCATCGTCATAAATTGCTTTTCCGTTTTTATCTGTTCTAACATACAAATCAAATCCTTTTTCTTGTATAAAATCAACAGTCGGTTGCTTACCACCTTTACTTGTTCCGACGACTTTGCTTTTCCAACTTCTTGTATCAACCGAAAATACTTTCACTTTGTATTCTTTTGATGTGTCTACAATAGACGCAATCATTCCTCCTGTCGACACTAAATAGCTTGTGCTTATAAAACCTTGAGAATATAAGCGAATTCTTTCAATATACACGTAAACTTCTTCAGCTTGTTCAATTGCTTTTGGCAAAACTTTTTTCAAAACTTCCCGCACCTTTTGGCGTTTTTCTGATTTTGTTTTCAATCCTTTGTATTTAATGCTTGTCACTTTTTTCAATTCGTTATCTGCACAAATGCTTATTCCTGTCTGGGTGTAACTTTGGTCAATACCAAGTATAATCTTTTTATACTTCGACATCAAAGTTTCACCCTTCCTAATCCAATATTGAAACAAGCATCTCTCATTGGACATTTACTAGCCCTTTTGCTGTTAGGTTCTTTACAAATCTTTTTTACCATTTTCTTTCTTTTTATAAACTCATCTTTGCGCATTTTTATGTTTTCCAAACGCTCTTCAAACAAAACAACTTCATCTTCATCAAATGTTTCAACAAACATTTTTATTTCTTGCGTATTTTTATCTTCACATAAGATTATTCCATTTTTAATACCTGTTAAAAGCATATAAAATTGTATTTGCTTCTTTGCTCCGGGATGCGAATTCAACTTCTTGAATTGAAACGTATTTACTGACTTAATTTCAACAATATACTGCTTCTTTCCTATTTTGATTATTGCATCTGGTGTAAAGCTTAAATCGTATTCTTCATTATATTGTGATTCATCTAAACCATTGACATCACACAAATCTCCTCGTAAAAACAAGCGTTGCCATTTTTCATGTATTGCATTCCCTTCGTCAAAAATCCTTTTAAGATTTAATGGAATATGCTGATTTTGTATTTGTTGATAAAATAAACTGAGCACTTGCTCCCTTACACAAAAGTCCTTTTCACTTGCTATAATCGATGATGCATGTAAACCGTATCGATCGCCTCGATTATTAAACAACAATTTTTTCATGAATTCCAATTCTTCTTTTGGTTTCGGTGGTAAATAAAATAGACTGTTGAACTTCTGCTCAATTATCAAAGTGCTTGTGTCATTTTTAATCCCTTTTGCTTCATTTTTAATTTGCTGTTCTATTGACATTATTATTCCTCCTTCTGAGGTTTTTCTCTATTTTTCTTCATTTTTTCTTTTCTTAATTCATTCGCTTCTTCAAACCCAACAAATCCTTTATCAAACAACATCGGCACTTCGCATTCACGCATCGGATTACAAACTTTCGATTTTACAACTTTTGTTTTCATAATTAATCCAATTTTTTCTTGATTTGCAGAATTATAAGGATTTTTGTTTGGTATATCAATCCATCCTTTTCTTGCAACTTGCATTCTTAAACTGCTGTAATGCTTTGGTGCTCGTCCGCCTGGTGTGTCTGTCTTTTCTCCAAACATCATTGCGTCCATTTTGTCTCGTACTTGATTAATTAAAATCACAGTTGTGCCTGTAAACTCAATAACTTCTTCTAATACAGGCAAATATTTGTGAAGTAGCCTCGCAACCCCTCCCATCCTTTCATTCACACCTTCGTCGCTTCCACTTTTTATTGCTTTCAAAATCTTATCAACATCGTCTTTCGGTTTGCAAGCTGGTATTGAATCTAATACAATACATGGAATTCCAGCTTCAGCAAAGTTCAACATTTTATGCATTGCTTGTTCACCATATCTTGCTCGATAAACAAGCATTTGCTTTGATTTATTACCAAAAGATTTTGCACGTTCTGCATCAAAAGTTCCTTCAATAGGAATATACAAACCGAGTTTATGCCTTGCAATTAATTGATAACCTAAGCTTGTTTTGCCTGAAGCTTCTGGTCCAAATATTTCAACAATTCTCCCTTCAGGCATTCCACCACCAATTATGTGATCCATATCTTCTATTCCTGTACTCCATCTTGATATTTTCAAATTTGCTTTTTCAGAATCTAATGTGAACATTGAGCCTTCGCCTTCTCGCTTGTCTATTTCTTTACATAAACTAATGATTTTTTCTTTATTTGTTTTCGCCATTTTGAACCCCTTTCAAATACAGCGCCGAGTTGTACTTGATTGTTCGTTTCTCATATATTTTCTTGTTGAATTCTAAAGCACCTTGTTCTTCTAACACACTTATCACTCTTGAATTAACAGTTCGTTTTGGAACTCGATTGACAAAATCTTCTTTGCTTTTGTAAGGTCCATTTCTTTTCCTTTCGTCTTCAATAACTTTCGCTGCTTTTGTTCCTACAAACTTTAATACACTAAGTCCTTCTTGTATCACTTTTTCTCCATCAACTTCCCTTAATGTCGTATCACAACTATAATTTACATGCGGTAAGAAAAATAATATTCCTTGCTGCGACGCAAGTTGTTTGTATTTTGCCATATCTGCTTCGTTTCCTGCATGCTTCACTTTTACAAACCAATATTCTGTCGGGTAGTACACTTTGTAAAACATCTCTTGAAAGCTTATAATTGTGTAACCAACAGAATGTCCTTTATTAAATGTATAAACAGCCAATTTTTCAAATAATGAATCTGCATCTTTTTTATCCATTCCGTTTGAAATAGCACCTGCAATAAACTTCTCATTCATTTCTTGAAAGTTCTCTTCAATCATTCTCTTTGCTGCTTCTTTCATACTACCAGTTTTCATCATTTTTAATACTTTATCTGTGTCTTCCCAATCTAATTTGCCAATATTTCTACAAATACTTATTAACTGCTCTTGATACACAACCGTTCCATGTGTTTCTCTTGTGTGATCGTAATATAAATCCCTTTTGTATTTGTAATTCGCATTAAACTTGTTTTCTGCATATGTTTCTGGCATCTTCATTGACAAAGGTCCCGGTCGGTTCATTGCAGAAGCTGCACAAACATCTTCAAAGCAATCTGCTTTTATACTTCTTAAAATGTTTTTTGCTGCAGATTTTTCAAACTGGAAAATACCATCTGTTTTTCCTTCTGCAAATTCACTTAGTATTGCTTCATCTTCAAACCAATCTTCTTCTAGTTCTTTTCCAGTTATTTTTTCCAATTCGACAATTTGTTCTTGTGTTTTTAATCCCAACACATCAAACTTTATAATATTAACCAATTCTGCGTCTAATAAATCATACACAAGCGCTTTTCTTACTTCATTTCCACTTTTAATAAATCGAACACCTGCATAATCTAATAAAGGTTTTCCTGTCACAACAACACCTGCTGCATGCGTCCCTAAATAGCGAATCGATTTATTCAACTTCGAAAAATGCTTTATGATATTTTTATAACGCTTATTCCAATCTTTAATCTTTGGATCATTTTTACAACTTTCATAATCAAAATACGTATTGTCTCCAATTATATCTTTGATTGTAGCTTTCATTGTGTCTAAAGTACTTTTTTCTTCTACACCACAAACTTTTGCTAAATCGTTTAATAAATTGTCAACCTGATACAAGCCATAGCTTCCTATTTGAGCAGATTTCCCTTTATATCGATTCAAAATATATTTAATTACTTCGTCACGTCTTGCTGTTTCAAAATCCAAATCAATATCAGGCATCTTCTTCTTGTCTTTTCTTAAAAATCTGCTGAAATCGAGTTTGAATTTGATGCTGTCAACTTTTGTTATATCTAATGCATAAGCAACTAAACAATTGCAAACAGACCCTCTACCTGGTCCTACTCCAATTCCTTGAGATTTTGCCCAAGCAACATAATCTTCAACAATTAAAAAATAATTTGAAAAGCCAAGCGTTGTAATAACATCGTATTCTTCTTTGACTCGTTTTAAATACTCTTTATTGTATTTTCCTTTTTTCTTCAACCCATTAATTATTTTTTCCTTCAAAATCTCGTCACTGTCGCCTTCGTGTATATCAGGTAATACAAGGTCAAGTTTGTCTAATATATCGGGTTCAACTTTGTTTTCTATTTCTGACAAATTACTTATCATTGTGTTTGCTTTTCTTTTGTCACCATGCATAGCAACAAATCGATTTTTTAATTCTTCAATTGTTGGCATATACCTTTCGCCATACGTGTCAATAATATCAATGTCTTTTTCTTTTTTATTTAAGTCCTTTATTTTGTGCATTATTTGATACGTATCAAAATCTTCTTTGTTTCCAAAGTGTGAATCTGAAGCCAATATTGTTTTTATATTTAATTCATTTGCTAATTCCATCATCTTTTCATTTAACTTCTCTTGTGTGCCATCATTGTCAATTTTGTATGGTTGAATCTCAATATAAAAATCATCACCATAAATCTCTACGAATTTCTTTGCTGCTTTTATCGCTTTTGCTTTGTTGCCGTTCAATAATAAAAAACCAATTAGATTGTTTACACATGCTGACGTACAAATAATTCCTTCATTATATTTTTCTAAATCGTCAAACGTAATTATTGGTTTATAATATTTCTGTTTTTCTCCAACAAACATTAAGCGATTCAAGTTTTGATAACCTGACAAATTCTTTGCAAATAAACATAAATGGAATTTGCGTTCCGTTTTGTTTAGCTTTGGTTGAAAATAAGCTTCAACTCCAAGTATTGGTTTGATTCCCGCGTCTCTGCACTCTTTATAATGAATTGCCAATCCACTTATTGTTCCATGGTTTGCTATACCTAAAGCAGTGTAGCCTTTCTCTATTGCCTTCTGAGTCAATTCTTTGGGCTTTGCAAATCCATCAAACAGGCTAAAATGATCGTGCCTATGCAAATCGGGCATTGAGCTTTCTCCCTTCTATACAAACTTTTTTACCCATCCCGGTAAATTATTTTTTTTAATCTTCGCCCTTATAATGTTGATTTCATTGTAATCTGTTTCTATCATTGATCCGTTTTCAATTGTATTTTCGTATAATCTACAAAGCTCCATCCACTCTTCGTAATTATAGTCGTAATACGTGCTAAAACTCTCAAATTTGTTTGCAACTTTTTCAAACAGATCGTAGTGGTAATCATAGACATGGAGGCTAGTTGGCCTGTGCAAATACCAACCAATTTTGATATCAAGTTCATTTGCAATAATTTCTTGCATTGTTGTGAACATGAACACATCATACTGAAAACCCCAAATAATATCGTTTGATCTCATGCTTGTAACCATATTCAGCTTATTTTCCCTTATTATCAATTGTAACGACATTGTACAAGGCAAATCTTTTGTTTTTACGTTTGCATCTTCAGCTTTCAAAATTGTCATTGCCGCCTGCCTTGTACTTTCGTCGTCCCTTAATTTTTTAATAATTGAAGGAATATATTCTGCTATTCGATATCCGTACGCTCCATACAAAACATCATCTTCGGCAAAATCTTTCATTTTGCTATTTAACGTACTAAAATATTCTACGTGATTTTTCTTCATAAACAGTAACATTGATTCTGCCAAAGCATAAGCTAAGTTCCAACCTCTAACTTTGTGATAAGCAATTCTCGCCCGTGGATTTGTTATCAATATTTGTGGACAAACGAGTTCTTTCGTTTTGTTGCTTCTTACTTCAATTTCAGGTGCTTCTAGCATGTCATTATAAACTTTGTAATAGACATCTGCTACACTATCACAATGATAAATACCAAAACTATTCATATTCACACTCCTTTGCTACAAATTCAGCAGGCATTTATAAGTGTATTTTCCGTTTTTCAAATCATTTATTTTATGCACTGTATGTTCGTTTGATTGATTGTAAATCTTTTCTAAAAATATCTCACGATTATTTCCAAGCTCCAACAATTTTATTTTTTCAACTAATTCGATTGGATCATTAACTCTTAAAAAACTGTTTTTTGTAACCATCAAATTGTACTTATCAGCTCTTGAATCAACAAACGAAATAACACCTTTCGACAGGTTTTCGTAGAATCTCCATGTGATAAAACCGATGTCGTAATACTCTTGATCCATTATAACAAGCGAATATCTAGAGTCTAACAATTCTTGATGATATTGTTGAATTGGTATTCTATGATCTTTTTCACTTGTCTTAATAAATAATTTCATTAAGTCTTCGCCATACGCTCTTCTAATCTCTTCAAAATACATTAACATATCTTCTCGTCTGTTGCGTATCCCTCCACCGAAAATAAATAAATTACTTTTGTTTGTTTTTATAGGAATATTCGACTTGTAACAAGCAAGCTCTGGCATTCCATTATACTTCTGCTCAATATTAGCTATCTTTTGCTTTGTTTGTGTAAAATAAAAATCAATTTTCTTATGCAAATTATAGGGTGTTCGTGGTATTTCACTTAGCCTATAATCCGTATTTATAAACGAAACTTGCTTTGCATTTTGTATTAATGCATTTACGTTATAAATCTCTTTTGCATTCCAAATTCCATTAAACAAGAATAGAATGTCAACTGCTTGATTTCCTTCAATAAATACTTCATGCCCATACTCTTCAAGCAAATTACGAACCATTAATAATTCTGTGAATCTGCCGTTTGTGTCATTTTCAACTTCTATTTGATTTATTTCTGGTATTCCTATTTTATACAATTGAATTCTCATTTTCTTCGCTCCTCTCAAGCAATTCACTAAATATTAATTGTTTTGCATTTTTGCTCATGATTTCATTGTAATTTAATTCTTTTATTGGCAAACTACTTAAACGCTTAATTCTATTAAAAAAGAAATTGTGTGTTGATAAGTTTTTCTCGTGTTCTTTATTACTTCTTTCTATGTCTATTGGCTCAACGTAAAGCAGCTTTGCATTTAACTCATACGCTTTTTTATCAATTTGTTTGAACATTTCGACTTGTTTTATTGTGTAATTCCTTTCAACTAAACCGTAAACAAGCTCTGTCCAATGAAACCTATCTAATACAATGTTTTTATTCATTCCCAGTGTTTCAATTGCGTATAGAATTGAAAGCATTTTATCAGCCATTACTTTGCTTGCAACATCTCGATTTTCTTTGTTCAAATCAATGAATCTGGGATCTTTATAAACAATAAAACCGAGCTGTTCTTCAAGCTTTTTACATAAAGTTGTTTTGCCAACTCTGTCTATTCCTTCAACAATTAATAACAATCAAATCGCTCCTCTCTTTTTACTATTTTCTAGTTTTTCGAAATTACTATTTTGTTTTTTATTTACTGCTTTTAATAAGTCATTTGAATCAAACGTTGAAAACATTGCAACATTCATCAAAGTAATTAAACAATCAGCTAATTCTTCCAGTTTATTTTCTGGATTAAAATGGCTATTTCTATGTGTCTTCCAACGTTTATCAGATTTTAACAATTCGCCTACTTCTTCCGATAGGGCCAGCATATGATAACTGGCCCATTTAATAGAATCTTGTGGTATAAAATGATCATTTGTAACTTGTTGCTGGAATTTTATTTGTTTATCAAATAATTCTTTAAACCTACCATTCTTCGTCTTCATCCTCATCATCCTCACTTTCTAGCTCTTCGTCATATTCTTCTAAACGATCAATATAATATTCTTTTTCTGCTTTCGGTTTGACTTTTAAGCCTTTAGCTTTGCAAAGTTTATAAAGTTCTTTTGCAGACATTTCTTCGTAATAGCTTTCTTCATCGCCATCTTCATCGTCCCAATTTTCTTCGACATTGTCATCGTCTTGTTCAATTTTCTTTTTCTTTTTCGGAACTTTAATTTCTTCGTCTTCTTCATTTTCATCTGCAGGAAACGCTTTGTCTAGTATTTCCATAAACTTTGATTCGGTAAATGGTTTTGCGTTTTTATTCTTGAAAACGACCTTATCCATAGGGACAACAGAGAAGCTCTTGGTCATTTGTGATCCTGATTGAGTTATCATATAATCCCTATCTTTAATGGTTCCGTACGTATCATAGAAGCCTATCAGCTGCGGTACTGGACTAAAATTGTTAACTGGTTGCATTAGAATCTTTACTTCTTTTGCTTCGTAATCATACACTGGCCAAGCATATAAATCTCGATGCCTCAACTCTTCATCTTCACAATAAAGACATTCACGGTCAAATAATGTCTGGCAAGGGACATTTATTCCTTGTTGATAGCTATCATGAAAAGGTATTTTAAAACCTTCATCTAAATCAACGAGGAATCTAATTCTAATTTTTGAACCAGATTTAAAATAAATAAATTTACTTTTATTATTACCTGATTTTTTAACTTCCTGCTTCATTTGATCAACTAAGCTTTTTCTTTTTGTCATTATTGAACTACCTCCTATTTTTATTAGTTTTATTTTTCATCTTTAAAAACTGTTTATAATTCATTTCCCCTGGGTCTTTAACACCTCCCACATATTGGAATGGAATTACATCAAAATGTCTGGATAATTCTTTTGTTCCTTTTCTACCGCATTCATCATTGTCTAATGCTGAAATTATTGTTTTTACACCTTGCTTCTTCAATTTTTCAATTTGTTCTTTTGTAATTTTCCAGCCCAGTATTGCGGCTGCATGCTTAACACCAAACTGCTTAAACTTTAACCAGTCCATGTATCCTTCAACTAACACAACTTGCTCGTTTGCGTAATCTCCTACCAACGTATCTTTTCTACTAAAACCAGTATTGTATAAATATTTTCGTTTTGATTCAATAATTGAATTAGTTGTTCTGCAAACCCATCCTTTGAATTCATCTAAATCGAACATTGGAAAAACAATCGGATAGTTGTCGTTATATGTCAGTTTTGCTTTTGCTATGTTTAATATTTTCGATTCAAATCCACGCTTAATCATATAGTCTTTAATTTCTGATTGTTCTTTTTCCCAATCAATTGTTTTTAATCCAAAGTAAAAATCGTGTGCTTCGCTTAGTAGCTGTTCATAATCTCGATTTTCTTTCTTGCTTATTAATTCCTTTTTACGCTTTATGCTACCATTGTTTCTATTTTTTCGAATAATACGAAAATACTTTTTTATTGCCCAAAAGTCATTTAGATTCGATTCTGCAAATCTTACAAACTGCATCGCGTCCCCTGATCTTAAGCAACCAAAACAATAAAAAAAGCCATTTTCAAAATCTATCAACATGCTTGGATTTACGTCGTCATGAAAAGGGCATAATATTTTATTGTTATAAATCTCTTCTAATAAATTATAATAATTTAGTACTGTGGCTAGCTTATCTTTTTCAATGGCTACCACATCCCTTCTTCTTAAGGCTAAGCTATTTGTTCTTTTTCTTTTCTGCTATTTGTATGTGCTTTTGCACTCTTGCTGCATAACATCCTTCTATTTCTTCAATACTCAAATCACCCGTTGAAGACATTTGTTGAATTTGTTCTTTGTCAACATATTCTTCAACGTCAACAATATCTTTGATTTCTTCTTTCGGAATACCATATTCTTTTGCCAATTTAATTAGCTTTTCTATGTTGCTTATCTTGTACTGCTTTTTAATTATTTTATTCCTTTTTTCTTTTGAAAGCTTTTTCTTCAACATATCAATAAAATAATCAACATACACACGTTCAACAAGAGTTGCCCTGTATTGAGTAGATTCACTCCCTGCTTCAAAGCTTTTCAAATCATTTTTATCGAAAATCTCTTGTAATTGTGAGCGCAATTCATTATATTTTTCATTGTACAGTTTCACAAGCTTTTGTGTGTCAACTAAATCTTCAATCAATTTTTCTATTGTTTGCTTTTCGTATTCAGTCAGATTGTTGCTCATCTTCAATCTCTCCTTTCAAGGCTCTAAATACACCTTTTGGCCACCTTTGCCCAGTTTTAACCCAAACAATGTCGGAATTGCGAATAATGTAGTTTGTTCCATTCTTTGTCTGAATTGTTAGCATGTCTTCTTTAATTTCATGAACTTTACCAGAGATGACGCTTTCACCAGACCTGAACGCTAGAATCTGCCCTTCTTTCAAATTACTAATGTATCTTGCTTTTCCTGCTAACATGGAATTCACCTCCCTCTATTTCTATTTACCATTTTTTTTATTTGCATTACCTTAAAAACATTATACCATATAATTTTTAATTTGTAAATAGCCAATTTATAGCCAATTTAAAGTAATAAAAAGGGCATTGAACAGCTTGCTTATGTGTCCACGCCCTTGTAATCAAATGCTTTTTTTACTTCTTTAATTTACCATCAACATAGCTTTCTCCTACAATAAACGCAATCAAACCGCCTGTAACTGCCCAATAAGCTTCAGGATCAATTGGTTGCTGTAAAATCTCATTAATAAAAATAAACAAAACATTTGCAACAGCTAAAAGAAACTTTCTACTTTTCATTCTCTCTATAAACGGTCGCATTCTTTCCATTTTTCAAAACTCCTTTCTACTTTGTAATTATATTTGCCGTGTTTGTTTCTCCATCCCATTCTACATCAAACCCAAATGCATCAACAAAACTTCTTAGTTGTACCCAATGCCTTTCGTTCATTTCTCCATCTAGTAAAATATATAACCTATCATTTTTATTATCAATCGGTACGGCAACTTCTTTTTCGCCATTTACTTTAATTTTGTATTGATTACTCATACTCATTCTTTGTTTCACCTCTTTTCTTATTTCTTCTAAACTAACATTTTTACCTGGACAAGCAGTTGCCATATAATCCCTATGCCCTTTGATTTCTAATTCACCGTATCTATTAAATAGATGAATTATCAAGTTGTATAAACTTTCCATTTGTTCTTGAGTTGGATAAGACTTTTCCCTATCAAAATCTCCCATTAAACAAACACCAATTGACGTTCGATTGATTGAAGATCCAGCATGCGCACCTATTGCATATACTGGACGCCCCTCTTCCACATCTCCGTTTTGTCTAATTATATAATGATAGCCTATACCTATCCAATATGTTCCGTTGCTCGTTTGCCGGTTTCTGTGCATCCTATGAACTTCTTCTGACGACATATCATAACCTGCGCTATGATGAATAACAATTGTGTCTGTTGAAGGCCTGCTAGTTAATGGTCTACGAAAAACATGATTTTTACTTATAATCTTCATATGCTTTCACCTCTTCTTCTACTATTTTTCCTAACTTAATTTCGTTTTCCCTTTTCGCTTTATTGAAATAAAATCCTGTTGCTGCTGCTGTTTCGGCAAACACAGACGGTATTAAATAATTTAATGGTGATAAATCTCTTGTGATCCAAATCATATACATTGAAAAAATAATAACAACAAAAGTCATACAACTTATTCCAATAAAAATCTTTTTACTAAACTCCATTTTAATACCAACCTTGCCAATGAACTTTTGCATTATCTGCTGTATCTGTCTTAATATTGAATTTTGTTACAACAATTCCAATCGGTGTCCAAATCTCTTTCGGTAAAAAAATCTCTTCATCTTCATCGTTTAATTTAATAAACGAGTTTTCTGTAACATAAACAAGCAAAGTTGCCAAAACATTTTCCGGAACAATATCTTCTGCCAAATAATCGTCCGTTATGTCTACACTTCCTGCGTCGTATTCGTCCAAATACAATCCATACTTCTTTCTTGTTTCTTTAATCACATTGGCCATTGCAATTCCTCCCTTGTTTATTGCTTACATTCCTCCATTTGTTTGAACAAACCAAACGAAAAAAGTCAACAAAATGAAAAATACTGCTGTAATTCCTTTTTCAATTTTAGTAAGCTGTTGAAGCATATTATCTGTCTTTTGTTCTGTTATTGCTTCCTGTCGCTCTAAATAAACTAGTCGCTTATTATTAATTTTTAATTCGTCAATAATTTCATAATGCCTATCGCATGAATACATTTTCGTACTTTTGCCTGAATGCTCAGATTGTTGATGCTTTTCAAAATCAATTTCCTCTTCATTTTTCTCGTACCATTTTGTCAATTTAACACCCCCAACAGGCAGCCAGTTAGTACATCCTTCTTGCGACTTTTGGAGTGTACGATGCTTTTTGAATCAATTCTTTGATTGTTGGTTTGTTTTTCATTCCGCCGCTATCAACTATAAAAAATGTAAAAAATCCATTTCTTCCGCAAGCAT
>Ga0207421_10001237_pt1 | contig 33041 bp, 28 predicted proteins | sample SodLakKL_010_SED_4_FD_187542 | JGI IMG/M metagenome (GOLD analysis project Ga0207421, IMG submission 187542) | Alkaline sediment microbial communities from Lake Tanatar, Kulunda Steppe, Russia - 8KL_010_SED (SPAdes) (version 2) | ecosystem: Environmental > Aquatic > Non-marine Saline and...
GTTCCATATTGGTATCCTCAAGGACGGATTCTATAGCCCTTTTAAGGTCCTCAAAAGTTATCCTGCTCACGTGAACCACTTAGCATCCTATCGAGTAGGGGAACGGATTATGTGTCCTAGCTTACTCTCCCGGTTCCCTACCCTTTATGCATACTTATATAAATAAATCTTCCCCTCACAATGTTTCAACTATTTTCAAGGAGTCACAACACCAAAATATTCATATTGATCTTAAATGCTCACCCACGAGATGTCGGCTGCTTCAAGCAGCCTTTTCGCCCAAATTAATTTCCTTCGTTTTTCACTATCTCGACCCTTGAAAGGTTTATCAAAATCCCACCCGTTCAATAGTATTTTTTTAGACATGAAATGATCGGCTATAAAACACGCTCTATCACCATCGGTGAATCCTCCAAAATTGTAAACGTCTGGTTCTAAAGGTTCACACTGACATGTAGATATGACCGGCCCACCAAACTTTTGGGCCCAACTTTTGATCATACTGATATTGTCTCCATGCGCATGCATGACCACTGGAGTACCCTTCAAATTCAAATCCAATTGAAGTTCCTTATCTCCGTCGATATCAGTCACTATTAAATCGGGTGTGACACCGGCCGCGTCCACTTGTTCGACCGCTGCACCGGCCGCTATGGTTATATCAGCACGACTCCTTGAAAAAAAAGGCCCGGCGACTTCGACGATCTCGTTTTCTAATGATCTCAGAGAGGATAGGCTATCAGTGCCTCTGATCTCACCCAATATCCTAGCGGATCTTCTGTCTTTTTTACGAGAATATCCAAATTCACCCAATATCTTTTCATACCAAGGTTCCCATTCACTGAACTCCATATCTCTCACATCTCTGATCCATCAGCCTCAGTTTCTAAGGACTGTTCCTTTTTTTGTCTCTCTCTAAAGCTTCTCTGCGTCAGACCTGCCAATACCCCTATCAAAAGACCCAAAGTTATATTGATGGCCACCATCGGGAACACCGTTTCTTCTTCCATACCGACTATCCCTCGTATGTAATCCAAAGCCCCCCAGAAAATGAATGTGAGGGCGAATAAAGTCAGGAATATAGCCCAAAAAGACCACTTGACTCGACCTTTCTTGATATAAGTGTCTATTAATCTTCCAAGCTCGTGTAAAAATACAGCACCGATCCACCACCAGATCACCGTAGATGAAAAACTCAGAACGATCTCTAGAGGAGAAGTTAAATTTTCATCTACAACCACATTCCATCCCTGCAGCGAGCTGCCTACGACGATAAGAGCGGATACTGCAGTGAAAGGTATCCAAACAGAACCGCTAGTCACGGCCTCCTTGAGATCTTCATAGGTCTCCAGAGTTTTTCTATCCAATTCATATATCCTAGTTATTATATAAGCTCCGATGACGAAAAATATGACTCCGATGCCGAAACCGGGTAGTCCCGTCAAAGCCCCAACACCCTCGATAAATATGTTGCTGAGCAGTGCGATTATCCTGAAAAAACCGTACACGAGAAGAGCTAAAGCTATCGGCAAAAGAAATTTCTTTTTGGATTTCTCTTCCTGGAAAGTTTTTACCAAGAGATAATAAAGGTTCTCTACACTCTCACTCTGCTTGACATAAACAGTCCTTATATGCGATATATCTATCTTCGAAGATACTATAGGACTGATATACTCATCTTCAGCTCCATCAGTAACGAGTATCGCGGTATCGGCTTTGGTTTTTTCTAAAACGATATCGAGTTCCTCGCCAAGAGCCGTATCTGAAGTGTAGCCGATAGAGGAGGCACCACAGACCGTAGCGATCTCCACATCTTCTCCTTTCTTTTTGAGATCATCGTATATCGATACCGCTGACAATATAGAATTGGTGTCTGAATCTTCAGGATCCTTAAGACCGAGTTCAACCGCTGCTTTAAGATTCTCTTCTCTTCCGATTATAGGTGTCTCTAAACCGGTTTTCTCTCCGAGGTCATCGTCTCGGTCTGCACAGAGTATTAGTTTCCGCATCTGCCTCTCCTCTTATCCTTTAACAGGGCTATTTAATATAGTTATCAAGATATTTAGTCTTTGTCTATGTTCTTTGAACTGTTATCCCAAGAGTCGATCCAAGTAAGAGATGAAATCACTCAGGGGCATACCCTCGTCCCAGGGAATTTTATAGTTATCGTGAGAAGTGGTTTTCACATTTGGGAGTTTCTTGTTCAGGACCCTATACTTCTTTGAGAGACCATCGATATCCATGGTGAATACCCTCCATTTATCACCTCTATGGCCCTTCAATCTATAAGCGTATATTGGTAGTAATTTAGTCTCAGTACATATCTCTTTTATCCTCTCAGCCTGTTCAGTAAGTCTTTTTTGATCGCTTAGGTAAAGAACGTCTTTTTTGGACGACTTTACCTCTATCAAAAAGGACACGTCTCCACGGACGGCTACAAGATCCACTCCAAGGCTCCCGGCGCCTCTGACCACCAAAAAGGGGATGTCTTTTACTTTGTGATAGTCATCAGTCTGTTCCTCTGAGCAGGTCTTTGTCTGACCTTCTATTACCTCCTCATCTCCAGAAAGGATGCTTTTCAGTTCTCGCTCGTAATTACCCTGGGCCATAATCCAAGAATCCGACTTTTGTATTTAAATCTATCCAGAACCTAACAATCAAGGTTCAAGTCTTTTAGGGTCTCTGGGGAACAATATCGCCTCACGGATATTGTCAAGACCTAGTAACTTTTGTAGCAGTCTATCAACTCCCAAACCTATACCGCCATGGGTCGGCATACCGTACTTGAAGGTCTTCAAATAGTTCTCAAAATTTTCAAGATCAACGCCTATCTCTTGCATCTGTTTTACAAGCACATCGTAGCGGTGTTCCCTCTGACCGCCCGAAACGAGTTCCTGGCCTTTGTATTCGAGATCAAAATAAGTGGTCAGGGACGGGTTATAATCCTTCCTCATAGCGTAGAATGTCCCCTCTTTGACCCTTGTAGGGAACTCTGTTATGAAGAAGAAGTCTTTATCGTATTCATCTTTCATATATTCTCCAAGCATCTTTTCTTCTTCAGTACCTATCTCCGGTTCGCCTTCCCATTCTCTTCCCAATTCCTCCAATATATTTATGCATTCTCTGTAAGGGACTTTTTTAAAGGGATGATCGGGTATCTCTAATTCGACTCCAAGTCTATCGAGTTCTTTCTTTCCATTCTCTTGTAGATAAGATAATGCATGTCTTATCATGTAGCTGGTCATATCCATTATGTCAGACGAACTTTCTATGAAAGACATCTCGAAATCAAGAGATAAAAATTCCGAGGTATGTCTTATGGTAGCGAAATCTTCTGCACGATAGGCAGGAGAAATCTCAAAAACTCTTTCGAAACCTGCGGCCATCAGCATCTGTTTGTAAAGTTGAGGACTCTGTGCGAGATAAGCTTTTTGTTCATAATAATCCACCTCGAAGAGTGTCGCGCCCCCTTCTGCACCGGCAGCTACGATCTTAGGAGTGTTCACTTCGATGAAGTCTTCACTGTCAAAAAAATCTCTTAAACCTTCTAAAAGGATATCCCTGATCTCAAATATCAGCCTTTTTTCTTCTTTCCTTAAGTCTAAAAAGCGATTGTCAAAACGTGTCCCCATCTCAGAATCTACCTCATCTATTATGCCCAAAGGTAAAGGTTTTTCAGCCTCTGATTCAACTTTGATCGTTGTAGGGACGATCTCGTAGCCTAGGTCGGTCTGATCTGTATTTTTTTTCTCACCTTCTACTATGACAACACTCTCTCTAGGTATCTCTATGGCTTCTTCAAAGCCTTCATCACCCATCTCATCTTCAGATAGAACAACCTGAAATACGTCGGTCTTATCTCTGATCTTCAGGAAGGCTATACCTCCAAGTTTTTTGATTTCTTGAAGCCATCCGCCTAACTTGCATTTAGAGCCGTCTTCCAATTCGACTGCGTCTTGAGCGTGAATCCTATTCATGATTAAGATGAATATGGGAGGGATATAAAAGAGTTCAGGATTGACTTGCTAAAAACACAAAAATCAAATAACGTTATAAGATATCATATTGTGATATCATGGGTAAAAATAGATACGACGTCAAGAGAGGCCATTTTGAAAATATCGAAGGGGAAAAGTTGAAATCTCTGATGAAAGAAAAATTCGGTGAGATAGAGGAAGACGACGAGAAACTAATCGTTGAAGATGAGGGCGCTATAGACCATCTTGAAGTATGGACAGAAGGACGTACAGGATTATGGGTTGATTTAGAGATGAATCAAGATGTGGATGGCGATGTCGCCGCTAAAACTATCTCGCTGTGGAACGAGTTCCTTGAAGAAGCTACCGGTTTTGATGCAAAAAAGAGGAAAAAAAGAGCAAAAAAGAAAGCAAAAGATAAGTGATCGAAAGGTCCTGAAAATACCTAAATCCGTTATTTTTCTTATATGATATATAGAAATTTCTTGCCCAGATTTATTTATTAAGATCTTCAAAAAATATATATAGGCTCTGACAATACCTCGAATAAGTGATATCGATGTCTGAAGAAAACAAGCTTGCAAATCCCGCTCCCCTTGGTTTGATGGGTTTCGGTATGACTACTGTACTATTGAACATTTACAACGCTATGAACTGGAGTCCGAGCAGTATGATCCTTGCTATGGGGATTTTCTACGGTGGTTTCGCTCAGTTGATAGCAGGCTGGTGGGAAATCAAACAAAAGAACACCTTTGCCGGTGTTGCTTTCAGTTCCTACGGCCTGTTCTGGTTGAGCTTCGTAGGTCTGTTGATGATCCCCAAGATCGTTGGAGGTATAAGTGGACCTGACCCCGCTGCTCAGGCAGCTTATCTCGCCATGTGGGGCCTCTTCACAGGTTGGATGTTCATTTCAACCCTCAAATTGAATAGAGCTTTGCAAGTCGTGTTCTCTACGCTGACCATCCTGTTCTTTTTGCTAGCATTCGCATATGCTGTTGGTCCGAACTCGGATTTAGGCCAGATGATATACACTATAGCCGGTATTGAAGGGATTATCTGTGGTTTCAGCGCCGTGTACACCGCTTTGGCTGAAGTCACGAACGAGTACTACGAAGAGACTATATTCCCGATCGGACCAGTAGAAGCATGATGGTCGAAGAAGTTAACTCACCTTGAAGCCCCTAAATACCCTGATATCTACTGATCGGGTATTGTGACTTAAAAACTATTTCCTAATCATTTTTTTCTAATTAGATCGGTAAAAATAGTTGTATCCTATACCTGGTCGAAAAATACCTTGTTTTCGTCATGAGTCTTCAAGATCACTCGACATAGTTGCTCTACTTTCTTCCTTGTCCTCATCCGGTCGTTCATCTAGTCCTTCTCTGTTCTCTATCTCATACTTCTCCGGACATTTTTTTTCGACCTCATTTGGTTTTGAAGTGGGGTTCGGATTCTCTTTATCGATATCATCAGCCTTCTTTTTCTTATACGTTTTTTTGTAAATCTTGGTTCCGAGATCAATTATAAGTGGTAGGAGAAGTATTATCCCGATAGTAACCCCAAAATTTATCCAACTGTTTCTAGGGATGTGCTCTGTTCTACCCATGAATGCCAATTTTATGATGCCGAACCAGGGGAGTTCTCCTCTAGCTCTCCCTTTGATCCATTCCTCCTTTACGGGGTCGTCACCTCTAGCACCTTTTTGATCATACTCTGGAGCGTTCGTCCTATGCGAATCCCCCATAGTGATGTATCCCGAGTCATTCAATTCAGAGAGTTCGATCGTCACTTCTAAATCCGCATATCCATAATCATAGATGGTTACATCCGTACTAGGGTCAAGACCCCTAGCGGTTTCATGAGCGTCAGATGTTGTCCAATCTTCTCCGTATTCAAGGTCTTCGAGAGAAGGTATATCAAATGAAGAATCCTCTTCATCGTATTCCAAATAAATAACAGCCCTATGGATTATCGGTGTTTCACTGTTATCTCCATCGGGTTCAAATATTATTACGTCCCCGTATTGACCGTACATCCTATAACCGGTCGCTCTACCCTCAACGTAAGTAGTTATCTCATCTCGGTCGGTCTCCTGGACAAGAACGATATCTGCCGGATCTATAACCCCGATCTGACTGTTCTCACCGTGCATCATACTGCCCGACTCAACAACTACCATCGGAGGCCATCTACCACTGAATGCATACAGTGAACCAAGTATGATTAACAAGATGATAAGTGATACCAAAACGTCCTTTCCCAGTTGGAACAAGTCATCTTTAGATCCTGTCATGTATATCTTTGAGGTTCATATCTTCTATATATTCACTAGACACTTAAGGCCTATACTCTACAATATCAGATATATTGAAAACAGGTATTTACTATTTACCTTCGATCCTCAGTGATCTGCTCTGAATAAGATCTCTGATGGATGCTTTATCAGTGGCATCTAACAGCACAAAGATTCAATTTGCGATCTTTTCTCTCACAAGTTCCCTTGCCTTTTCTAGTGCCGCATCCCTGCCTTCTGGTCTACTACCCCCGCCCTGAGCGGTTTGTGGTGAGCCCCCACCGCCACCATTCACTTCTTCGGCTGCATCGTTCAATATCTCGATCATGTTCAGGTCGATATCGTCGCTGCGTGAGAAGACCAAATTGACATTATCACCTTTGGATGCGAGCAGTGCCACTCGCCCTTTTTCAGAACATATCCTCTCTGCAGTAGACATCATCTGTTTACTGTCCATATCTACGACATCTGATACTATCTCCAAACCATCCACCTCATCACCCGGTAGAAGTTCTTCCGCCACAGCGATCGATTTGTATCTCTTCAATTCTTCTACCTTTTTGCCTCTCTGTTTCCATTCTTTGAAGAACCTTTCCGCGGTAGCAGGTAGTTCTTCAGGGCTCACTTTGAACTTCGAAGCGGCCTCATTCAGCAGATCCTCCTGATGCTGAACATGCTCCACAGTAGCCATACCAGCGGAATAAGTAAGACGCTCGACGCCGTCTTGTATCCTTTGGGTGCCCAGCACCTTTATCGGACCTACGTCAGAAGTGCTGTTTACATGTGTCCCACCGCATGCCTGGGCGTCATAATCTTCTACATCGGATATGTGTACGACTCTGATTACATCGCTCTCAGGTACACCACCTTGGTACAGTTTGAACCCGAATCTCTTTTCAGCTTCGTCCCTGGTCAGTTCTTCTTTCCTTACAGGTATATCCTCAAGGACCCTTTTGTTCGCCACCCGTTCAATCTCCTTTATCTCTTCTCTACTGATCCTTCTAAAATGTGAGAGATCCAGTCTAGCTTCGTCGACACCTTTTTGGGCTCCCTTCTGCCAGACATGATCCCCTAAAACCTCTCTAGCGGCACTCATGATGATATGGGTTGCGGAATGATGTCTTGTCAAGGCCATCCTTCTTTCCCAATCTAGCTTGCCTTTGACAGGAGTCCCCTCGGATAACTCACCATCTATCTCATGGATTATAACACCATCTTCTTTTCTCACATGTTTGACTGGATGACTAGATTCATCCGTGATAAGTACGCCATGGTCTGCAGGCTGACCCCCGCCTTCGGGGTAAAAGAGAGTTCTATCCAATACGACCTCATCTTCTTTTGACTCTAGAACGACTGCATCGAACGTCTGGGCATTCGGATTATTATAATAAAGGGGTTCTGTTTCGGGTGTGCTTTTCCATTCGTCGTCCTCTGTCTCTGTTTGCTGTTCATCATCCTGCGAAGGCGTTTCTTGCCTCTCAGCTAGCATCGCGTTGAAGTTCTTAGGGATATCGACTTTTATATCGAAATCATGAGAGAGATGCTCAACTATAGTCGGATGGATACCGTGAGTATCATAGAATTCTATAAGCTTTTCAGTCGACAAAGAATCTCCAGACTGCATCTTTTCGAGTTCCCTCTTAACCATCCTTTTCCCTTTTTCGACTGTCATCTCATATTTTCCAATTTCTTCATCGAGTATCTCAAAAACAAGACTTTTAGCACCCTCATCGATTATCGAAGAATGGATATCCATCTGTTTGGCCACTAACTCCTTGAGGTCGAGGACTTCATCTAAGCTGTTGATCTGCCTCAAGGCCCGCCTTATCATCATCCTGACTAGATAGCCCTCCTCGACATTCGAAGGTACGACCCCGTCAGTGAGAAGAAGAGCTATCGTGTAACTGTGATCGGCTAAAGTATAGATAGATCTGAGTTTAGACAACTTATCAACAGCTTTCTGTCTTCCTATATCAATACCCTGATTGGACAACCTTTGCATCAGATCATCAATGAGAGATCCGTCTCTGTAATCTTTATCGGAAGTACCAGCGAGATTCGTATATTCCTGCAGCATCATCCTATAACCTTCATCTTCAACAGGATGTTCAAAATCGATCTGGTCTACTATGTGATCGATCATAGAGGGATATACAGAATCATAGATGGTAGGTGCTCCTTCAGTCATCCATGATAGTCTCTCAAGACCATAACCGGTATCGACAACGTTCAGATCCAAAGGATCATATCTCTCCCCATCAAGATCTACTTCCCCATCCAAATCCTTCTCTAAATTCATGAAAACAAGTGTAGAGACCTCTAAACCTTGAACATTGACCTCCAGCGAGGGACCTGCATTACCTCCTCCTATCCAAGGATGCTCTTTATATGCTATCAGGTCTTCATCTATACCGAGTTCTTTGAGCAGTTCATGACAATACCTGACGGTCTCTTCCTTCCAGTAAACGATATCGTTCTTACTATTAAAAGAATGATGACCGAGCATTTCAAAGGCGGTTTGATGTTTTCCTGTCCTGCCCACTTCATCTACATCTGGTAGACGGATACAGGGCTGTGATACCACAAGAGGATTCGCGGGAGGAGGGACTTGTCCAGACGTTACGTGAGGCTGAAAATCATAGATACTAGCGTGGACCAACAAGACGTCGTCTCGCCATCTTGCTACGACAGGGTATCTTTCAAGAGAGGTATGACTTCTATCCTCGAAGAAGTCGATGAAAAATCCTCTCATCTCATCGACAGTAAAAGTCTTCTCGGTAGGAGGATCTCCTATGAATTCAAATTCGGTGCATGGTGCGTCCTGACAGGTTGCCATACCTTCATCAAGGGTCCAAAAATAAGATCCACACTCTTTGCACTTTTTTCTAGTGAATCCGTTCTCCTCGAAATAATCCAACTTGTACTCTTCTTCAAACATGATATCTAATCGATTCGGTTTACGATAAATAAAATATTCGGCCGTACTACCTACTTCAAAGTATATCAGGATGGGAAACGTATAATAGACGGTTTTATCAATTTAAAATACCGATGAACGAACAGAGTTCAAGAAGATTACTCATATTGTCGATTTTAGCGGTTCTATTTTCTTCATGGGCTGCGGGCAATCTGATGGATATCAATACGGATGGAGCTATGGAACCTATGTTAGACCCGGATCCAGAGGTGATAATGCTATCGATACCTTTGATCCTGTTATCCATCATCTTTGCCTACGCATATTATGTTCTTTACGATAAAGATCGCATAAGTATGGTCAGCGGGATCTTACTCCTGCTGTTTTGGATCTTTTCATTTCTAGGGGCCATGCTCTTCTTCATCTACCCGGCAGGTTACGTGGCATTCAGAGTCGGTTGGATTTATTCAATACCTTTCGACATAACACTCCCCTCATACCTGCCCGACTTAGGATTTTTGATTCTTTTATCACTAATAGGCTTCTTTTTTGCCTATGGCGTGTTTTTAAAATTAGCTACAGGGAAAAACCGCACGAACGATACCGAGATAGATGCAAGAGATAGAGAAGAAGTCCTGGTCGAAACAGAAGAAGATATCGAAGATTCGCTCAGCTCTACACTCGATAGGGCCATCGTAGGCCTCAGTGACGGCGAGGACGTCAGATCAACTATAATAAATTGCTACAGGGAGATGAGCCAGATCTTGGAAGAGAGCGGGGCTAAAAACGATAAATTTTTGACACCTAGAGAGTTTAAAGACGAAAGCATAGAGAATATTTCCGCACCTCGGAATATCATATCAGAGATAACTTACCTTTTTGAAGAGGCGCGCTACAGCCCTCACAAGCTAGGCGAAGATAAAAGGAAAAGAGCTCTTAGACAGTTAAAACGACTGAAGGAGGGTATGAAATGACGGACGCTGAAGGTGAAGTGACAGTAGAAAAGCTAGTGCTGAGACCCGAGTGGTTGGATAGCTCAGATGATTCAAGCCCGAAGAGAGAATTTCGTTTTTACACTATATATTTGGGTGTTTCCAGCTTATTGATGGGGTTGATCTTTTTGTCTGAACCATATCTAAGGCAGTTCTTGAGCACATCATTGATAATATGGTTATCGACTGGTGTTCTATATGCGGTGAGCAGGGAGGTCAAAAGTTTAAGAACATGGAGAAGACATGATGATACTAAAAAGATATCAAATCTACCTTTGAAAAGGATCTCCGCCATGATGGATCGTGCTATGAAAGGGAAGATACTCAGCCAAGCTTTGATAGAAAAACGACTTAAAAAAATATTTTTTCAAAAGTTGAAAGATCAAAAATCATTATCTAGCGAGGAGATGAACAAGATCACCGACGATCCAGAGACTCTCAGACGATTTATAGAGGATGATGATATCGTCGATTTTCTACTTAACAGTAAAGACCTAAAAACCGGTGAAGTCATCAAGAATACAGAAAAAAACACGATGGATATAGAGGAGAAAAGAAAAGAAATCAACGTGGAAAAAGGCGAATCATATAAGAGAAAGATAGAGGAGATCATGGATAAAATTTCTAGATGGAGGGCATAGAAAAGATGAGATCTAGGACCAATTTTGTGTTAGTTTTACTCACGATCTCAACCTTCATCGGAGGAGCAATATTAGAAAATTGGATCTTTTTAGTTTTAGCCATCGCTAACTTGTCCATATTGTCTATCGGCAACAGCGGAGCCATCTCTAGCGATGTGAAGTTAAAGGTCGAAAGAAAAACAGAAAAGATGAGTATATATGAAGGAGATGAAACATGGGTTGAACTCTCCATCAAAAATCAAGGTGACCGTCTTAGGTACTTAGAGGTCATGGACTTGCTACCATCAGATACCAAAGTGGTGGCAGGATCAAATCATCACATATTGAAATTTGAAAAGGGCGAACAAAAAACTTTGAGATACAAGATATCCTGTCAGCGAAGAGGGAAAACAAAGATAGGACCTATAAAACTAAGGTACCGGGACCCGCTTAATCTCTATATCGAAGAATGGACTAGTGAAAAACTCCTAACGATCTTCGTTCTACCAGATATCCAGGACATGGACAGTGTGAATGTCAGACCTTTTTACACAAGGAACTGGATTGGAAACATAAGATCACAAAATATAGGAGTAGGGACTGAATTCTTTTCATTGAGAGAGTATAATATAGAGGACGATATCAAAAAGATCAATTGGAAGGCCACCGCTAGATATCTAGAGCCTATGACAAATGAATTCATGGGAGAGAGATCTGGAGATGTGATCATAATAATAGACGGCCATGCCCCAAGCAATATAGGTAATGAAGAATTCAACACAATCGATGCTTCGATCCAAGCAGCCGGTACACTGGCGTCATCTATACTTTCCGACAGAAACCGGGTAGGTCTGATCGTCCTCGGCGATTATCTAGACTGGCTATACCCTGATTCGGGTAGAGACCATTTTTATAAGATAATGGAAAGGTTGAGCGCCGTTGAAAGCGGAGGTGTGTGGGAATTACAAGATACGAAATGGTTGTTGAAACGTTTTTTCCCTAATAAGAGCATGATAATATTCATCTCCCCTCTTTTATCTGAAAAGATCAGCGATACCATCGTTGATATCTGCATGAAAGAGTACAATGTGATGATCATATCACCGAACCCTGTAGAGATAGAGAGAGATATCATAGATGATCGCAGTCCACTAGCCGAAAGATTATCCCTTTTAAAAAGAGAGATGATACTGGACAAACTTAGAAATTACAGTATTGTATTGGATTGGGATCCAAAAGAACCGATAGAAGCCGGCCTAGAAGAGGTGATAAGATACTGGAAAAGAAGATAAACCCGGATCTTGAAAGCATATTGATAGGCGCCCTTATATTATTGACTTCCATTTGGGCCTCACTTCTCAATACGGGTACTATAGGTTGGTGGCTACCCTTGATAGGTGGAGCTATATCTTTAATTGGGCTCTATGCAAAAAGCATCAGTCAAGTCGATATAGGGTGTTTTTCCCTAGCAGCGACTTTTTTCTTACTGATATGGGATATGCCTTTCAGTTATGCTAATCTCATATTCCTATTGGTGATGTTCTTTCTCTTTTTTGGTCTATGGATATTCACAAGAAGAAGGGTCCTTATCAAAAGCCTAGAATCTGATCTCGTAAGAACCGATAAAAATAGATACTTGGTCGAATACAAAGGGGGTACGAATCTACACTACATCAAGACGCTTATTCTAGGTTTCACAGTGTCTCTAGCCGGCGGCTTGATAGCCCTAAATAGTTTTATCGGACCATTTCATCCGGACTTGATGATCTTTTTGAGACTTGGATTCGGCTTGATAATACTTTCAGGGATATATCTAATAGTCATATTTCTTCCTAAAAGTTTCGCTAACAAAGATAACAATAATAGAAAAGATATAGGAGAAAACGATTAGTTCCTAAAGGCCACTCCTAGATGATCTGATTTTAGATCGACAATCCTATGATCGTCTAACATGGCAAAACATTTTATATAAGGGGTCATTGATATGGTTGTGATAGTGTAATTTATAATTAAATGGAGTGTGCATTTATGGATTCAATTGTTAATGAGGCTCTATCTCAAACCGAAGATCAAGCACCAGAAGGAGCAGAGAATCTAGAAGAAAGGGAGCAGGATCTATCTACAGCTGACGAGGATCTTAGAGAGGTCTTGTCAGACCTGAAAACAGATATTAAAATCGTAGGTGTCGGCGGTGCAGGATGTAATACCGTTGAAAGGATCTCTGAAGAAGGGATCAAAGGTGCGAAATTGGTAGCTGCCAATACAGATGCACAGCACCTATTGACAGTTCATTCTCAAAGAAAGGTTCTTCTCGGCAAACGCAAGACGAGAGGTTTAGGCGCTGGAGCTTTGCCTCAAGTCGGTCAAGAGGCCACAGAGGAGGCTAGAGAAAAGCTCGAGAATATATTAGAAGGCAGTGATATGGTATTCGTAACTTGTGGGTTAGGCGGAGGAACTGGTACCGGTGGTGCACCAGTTGTCGCCGAGATAGCTAAAAATAAAGGTGCTCTTACCGTCGCTATCTGTACCACACCCTTTGAAGCAGAAGGTTCATCAAGGATGGAAAATGCTGAATGGGGTCTACAGCGACTCAAGAAAGTTTCGGACACCGTTATAACGATACCCAATGACAAACTGCTCGATCTCTGTCCACGTCTTTCTCTGAATCGGGCTTTCAAGGTAGCCGACGAAGTACTTTCACGTTCCATCAAAGGTATAACTGAACTCGTGACAAAACCCGGGCTTGTAAATCTTGATTTCAATGATCTTAAGACAGTGATGGAAGGCGCCGGGGTCGCTATGATCGGCATGGGAGAAGACGACTCTGAGAATAGAGCGGAAAAGGCGATAGAAGAGGCGATCGACTCACCTTTACTAGAGGTCGACATAAGCAATGCAAACGCCGCCCTTATCAACGTTGTCGGTGGAAGCGATATGACTGTTTCTGAAGCCGAAAAAGCAGCTAAAACTGTCGAAAGAAAGATAGGAAAGGACGCAAGGATAATCTGGGGAGCATCGGTCGATCCAAGTCAGGAAAAGACTTTAAAGATAATGGTCGTCATCACGGGTGTTGAATCTAAACAGATATTTGGAGAAGAAGTCTCTACTGAAGAAGATATAGAAACGGTAGCATGAGGTAAAAACATGGATATAGTTGAAGGTTCGTGGAAAGTCCAGGACAAAATCGAAGAAAAAGCAGGTAAGATAGGCAAAGGTAAATTCGGCCGTATCTTGAAGATGGCAAGGAAGCCAGATAAAGAGGAATACAGGAAAACACTCCTGATCGTTATTGTCGGAATCCTATTGATAGGCGGCCTAGGATTTTCTATAATGTGGCTTTGGGACAATATACCTGCTTATTTTGCAGTCGTGTGAGGTTTGAACCATGGGTTTACTAGATGATTTTACAGAGGAAGAGATAGCCGAAGAGGAAGAAGTCAAGGAAGTAACCGAAGAAGAGAAAGAAGAAGAAAGAGGCATCTCGTTGGTCTGTGATCCAAACAAAAAATCCATCCCTACCAGGGAAACCGCCAGATATAAAGTAAAGCTTATAAACACTACTAAGTCTAAACAAGAGATAGAACTTGAGATACATCTTCTTTACAAAAGCGAGGATGAAACTATACCTTGGTCTATCACCGTAAATAATAAACACCGTTTATCTGAACCCTCTGAAACCGTAAAAGAAGAAGTCACCGTCGAAGCGGGTGACGAGATCATAATACCCGTCAAAGTGGATGCACCAGAAGGGGCAAAATACGGCGATAAATCAGAAGTTATAATAGACGCATCGTCGAGCCAGGACATCTTGATTTCTGATTCGATAACTCTGATAACAACGGCTAGACCTACTGTTGTAGCTATGAAAACTCAGATAAACCAGGAGAGGAACGTAGCCGACTACATAGCCTCTTGGGCCAAAGATAAAGATATGGGCGTTTTCGCGATGCTAGCACCTAAACCCGTAAGAGGATATATTTTCATAGAAGCGATGAATCCTTCCATTATAGATGAAATTACAGACGGAACTAGAAAGGCGAAGGGGATTATCGAGGGTGACACGGACATAGAAGAGATCGAACACTTCCTTGCTCCTAAACTAGCAGTTGAGGGGATAACCGAAGGAGATATTGTTGAACTTTCGGCAGGGCCGTTCAAAGGTGAAAAAGCTCGAGTGACCCAAATAGATGAAGATAACGATGAGATAACGGTCGAACTCTTTGAGGCGACTGTCCCCATCCCTGTTACGGTTAGAGGAGATCACGTAAGAGTATTGGAAAAAGAAAAATAAGATGATATATTGTAGGTGATTAATATGGCAACTGAAACTATAGAAGCTCTTGTAGACGCTGGCGAAGCTAGTGCAGGACCGCCGCTCGGCCCTAAATTGGGGCCACTAGGTGTAGATATAATGGAGATAGTGAACGCTATAAACGAAGAAACGAACAAGTTCGAAGGGATGAAAGTCCCTATCAAGCTGACAGTGGACACCGAAAGCGGCGATTTTGAGATAGAAGTGGGAACTCCACCGACGTCTGGTCTTATCTTAGAAAAGGTAGGGATAGAAAAAGGAAGTGGAGAACCTCTCACGAATAAAGTGGGAAATCTCAAAATCAAAGAAGCGAAACAGATAGCTGAAATGAAGGAAGATGATCTCTTGGGAAAGAATATAAAGCAAAAAACTAAAGAGATCGTCGGATCATGCGTCTCCATGGGTATAACAGTAGACGATAAAGAACCATCTGAAGTTCAAAGACTGATAGATCAAGGAGAATACGACTCTATCTTAGAATGAGGATCCTCTTATAGTTTTATCTTACGCGCTTTGTCTCTTTCTATCAAGACTTTAGCGAGATCCTCTCTTAGGGTCAGTACATCCTCTTTTTCGAGATCATAGGTAGCGTCTATGTCGACGAACGATGGAACATCCTGAGTTATATGGACCAGGATCTCATCTTGACCTTCAACATCAGGAGAAAGATCGGGCGAGAGTTCTTCATCCTCAGCTTTTCGATCCTCATCAGGGAAGGAGTCACTTTCTTTTGAAGCGGTTTGTGGACTTCGACTCTGGCTCTTGATCTCTTTTTCCTCAGTAGAGGTGTCTATTACTCCTTCTTGCTCTACTTCCTCTTCAGCCTCATCCGCCTCCTCGACATCTGATACACCGCTCTCTTCTACCTCAGTGGTCTTTCTCTTATATTCTCCTAAAAAGACTTGATTTCTAAAGTCGTCTAACAAAGTTGATATCTCCTCCAAAAGGTCCAATTCCGGATCCACTAAATTTTCAGCTTCTATAGTTTTACCTAAAGATCTATGATAGGCGGTCCTGACTATCTTTTTTTGTCTTTCTTTGAAAAATAAATCAGAAATCTTCTTGACCCTTTGATATTGCTTCTGTATCCTCCTGCCCCGTTTGTCTTTAGGAGGGATGTCTATATCTTCTACCTCTCTCTCAAGATCCTGGATATACCGTCGAAGCCTCTCATAGAAATTGTTCGGTAAGGTGCACGGTAACTTTGCCTCTTTCTCTCTCTCCCAAACATCGATAACGTCTTCGTAGTTAAGATCATCATCAGCCATTGTAAAACCTACATAAGAGTGGTCTATCCACTAGAAGGCATTCTCATTAAAATACAGCACCACAGGAAGGGCACTTATCGGAATTCTCTTCGACCGATACACCGCACTTCGAACAAACCGGTTTGGTTCTAAGATCCAATTCTGTATCTAATATCTCTTCGCCGCACTTAATACATTCGAATTCATCCGGTACGAATCCTCCACAGAACGGACATTCGATCAATTCCTCGATATAACCTTCTACAGCGTCATTTTCAGCCATCGATACAGAATTGAAGCAAAGCTATTAATCCTTTTTGCCTTGATCGACCGATATGATCTCGCCCCATTTTCCAGCAGAGATCTGCTTCCCATATCCTTTATCTTGAACGTATCCATTCACTACTCTCATCTTATCGCCGATGGAGAATTCATTCTCGATCCTTTCTGTATCTTCGTCCCAAAAAACTACCTTTACTGTTCCGGTTCCGTCGTCTATCCTAACATTCCTAACTCTCCCAGCACCGTTATCGTTTTCAAACGTGCGCAAGGTTCCTAAATCTACTATCTCTCCTTCGACAGTAGCCTCTTCACCCGCCTCTATACTTGAGATCTCATCTATGGCACTCTCGTTCCTTCCTTCTTCAGCAACGATCATATGTGCTAATGTATTTTCATCGAATAGATGATGGAACTCCTCTTTCATCTGCTCGATCTTGTTTTTAAATTCATCTTCTGAGTAAAGATCGGATACTTTTTCGTGATACCTTTTTATGTCACTCATCTTGCCATCGTGAAAAGGGTTGAGACATTAAAATGTATCGAAGAGAAATGGTTTTTATTTGATCGAGACTAGATGAGACTTTCACAGATCACTCTAAATAGGCCATTATATTCTGAGCTGCTTCTCTACCATCGCCCATCGCCCAGATCACTGTAGCAGCTCCTGATACCGCGTCACCGCCTGCGAAGACACCTTCTCGAGTGGTCATGCGGGAATCTTCATCGATGATGATACCGCCCCAGTCTTTCACATCGACTCCCCGGGCATTCTCATAGAACACTTTGTTAGGCGTCTGGCCTATCGCTATCACGACGGTGTCGAATTCCTTCTTGTGGACTGAATCTTCCATTATAACCGGTTTAGGTCTTCCGTCTTCCTCGGGTTCCTCTAGTTTACAGTCGAAAAGTTCTACTTCTTTCACCCAGCCATCTTCATCACCGATCAGTTTCTTCGGGTTACAAAGGGTATCGAAAGTTACACCCTCCTGTTTGGCGTGTTCTATCTCTTCATCTCTTGCCGGTGACCATTCTGTAGTTCTCCTGTACAAGATATGGCTGTCCGCTCCTAATCTCAGAGCACAGCGTGCAGCGTCCATAGCTACGTTTCCTGCGCCTATCACTCCGACCTTTTCCACATCGTTTATCGGAGTGTCGTATTCCGGGAATTTGTAAGCTTTCATCAAGTTTATACGAGTCAAGAATTCGTTAGCAGAGTAGACTCCTTTCAGGTCTTCACCTTCTAGCCCCAAAAAGCGAGGAGCTCCAGCACCTGTCGCTACGTATATGGCGTCGAATTCTTCTTCGAGTTCTTCTAGATCGATATTTTGACCTACTATCCTATTCATCTTCATCTCGACGTCCAACTCGTCCAGATATTCTAGCTCATGATCTATTACTTCGTTAGGCATTCTGAACTCTGGAATACCATATTTTAAAACACCACCGGGTTCATGCAGAGCCTCGAACATAGTGACTTGATATCCTTCTTGCGCCAGCATAGAGGCGCATGTCAAACCACTCGGACCGGAACCGACTATAGCGACTTTCTCTTCTTTCTTTTCTTCAATCTCAGGCGGTTGTTCGAGATCGTTTTCTCGTGCATGATCAGCTACAAATCTCTCCAATTTACCTATATTAATTGGGTCTCCTTTTTTACCCATCACGCAGACCTCTTCACACTGCTCTTCCTGAGGACAGACTCTTCCGGTAACAGCTGGTATGAAATTCGTCTCCTTGATAGTCTCCAAAGCTTCTTTGAATTCACCTTCTGATATCTGCTTAACGAACCTAGGTATGTCGATCTCTACAGGACATCCACCTATACACGGACTGTTTGCGCAATCTAAACATCTTTCAGCTTCTTCCATCGCCTGTTCCGGTGAATACCCTAAAGGCACTTCATCAAAATCCTCTGCTCTTTCTTCAGGCGAGCGTTCGGGAACTTCTATCCTTTCTTCTTCACCTGTCATCCGCAGATCACCTCCATTGTGATCAAGGATGGAAGGATGCTAATCCTGCTCATCCGCAACACCTCTCATCATCGTGTTCTTCTTTCCATCTTTTCAGTGCTTCTTCCTCCTGTTCTTCAAACATTTCAAGTCGATTCATGAATTCCTCAAAATTCACCTTGTGAGCGTCGAATTCAGGACCATCTACGCAGGCGAGCTTCATCTCGCCGTCCACTTCGACTCTGCAGGAACCGCACATACCGGTCGCGTCCAGCATTATCGCGTTCAGACTCACTCTTGTGGGGATCTCATGCTCTTCGGTTATGTCAGCGATCACTTTCATCATTATCGGAGGCCCTACCGCATGGACCAGATCTATCTCTTTTCCCTGATCGATCAGATCTTCGAGTATGTCGCTTGTAAATCCTTCTCTACCACATGTTCCATCATCTGTACAAAGATAGAATTCGTCCACACAGCTGCTTTCCTCCATCTCCGCGTCGCATACGACCAAGTCTTCAGTCCTAAATCCTGATATGACGATCACTTCATTCCCTTTTTCCTCTAAAGCTTCCGCAACAGGATAGATCTCTGGAGTTCCGACTCCCCCTCCAATACAAACTACGGTACCGTAATCATCGATTTCGGCAGGAGTGCCCATAGGACCTATAACGTCCAGGATCTCATCACCTTCTTCGTAGGTATCCAACTCATGAGTACTCTTACCGACTTTCTGGTATACCATGGTCACTGTACCTTCTTCTTCATCTTTCTTGTAAAGAGTCAAAGGTATCCTTTCGCCTTTTTCATGCATCCTGATGACTATGAACTGACCCGGTTTTATCTTCTCAGCTACAAGAGGAGCTTTGACCTCGATCTCGGTCATCTCCTCGTTCAATCTTTTTTTGTCGACGATCTCGTGTTTCATCTTTAACCTCAAATGTTGACAACCTGGTTTTATACTTTGTTAATCTTTTTGGCTTGATGCCTTATCCTCATATAATACCTTGATCTAGCATAGCTTTAGCTACTTTGACGAATCCAGCTATGTTCGCTCCTAGATGAAGGTTGCCTTCCTCATCATATCTCTTAGATGTATTATAGCACGTCTCATGTATATTTTGCATTATACCCTGCAGTCTATCATCAACTTTATCGAAGCTCCAACTCTCTCTCTGTGAATTTTGAGCCATCTCGAGTCCGCTGACAGAGACTCCTCCTGCGTTGGCGGCTTTAGCCGGACCGACCAAGATTTCGTTCTGTTGGAATACTTCAGTAGCGGCGGGAGTAGAAGGCATGTTCGCGCCTTCGCCAACAGCTATAACGTCATTGTCGACCAATTTCTGGGCATCTTCTTCTTCGATCTCGTTCTGTGTCGCAGAAGGGAGCGCTATATCAGCATCGTAACTCCACGGGTTACAGCCATCTTCGTATTCGACATCATACTCTTCGGCGTATTCTCTTATACGCCCTCTTTTCACTTGCTTCAGCTCGAATACGTAATCCTTCTTATCTCCAGATATGCCTTCAGGATCATATATCGTTCCGTCCGAATCCGAAAGCGTGACGACTTTAGCGCCCAGTTCGTTGCACTTCTCTAACGCATGGAGAGCAACGTTTCCTGAGCCAGAGATCAGGACTTCTTTGCCTTTGAGATCTTCATTTTTCGATCTCAACATCTCTTGGGTGAAATATACTAGACCGTATCCAGTAGCTTCGGGTCTGACCAAGGATCCGCCCCATTCAGGCGACTTTCCAGTAAAAACACCTTCAAATCTGTTTGCCAGTTTCTTATATTGACCGAACATGTATCCTACCTCTCTGCCGCCTACACCTATGTCTCCAGCCGGAACGTCCGTATCGGGGCCTATATGTCTGTATAACTCGTTCATGAAACTCTTACAGAAACGCATTATCTCGTCGTCCGACTTTCCTTTAGGATCGAAATCTGATCCACCTTTACCGCCGCCCATCGCCAATCCTGTCAGAGCGTTTTTGAATATTTGCTCGAATCCCAGGAACTTGATTATACCGATGTAAACCGACGGATGGAATCTTATGCCGCCTTTGTACGGGCCTATCGCGCTGTTGAATTGGACTCTGAACCCTCTGTTGACATGTACTTCCCCTTCATCGTCTTTCCAAGGTACCCTGAATATTATCTGCCTCTCAGGCTCTACAAGCTGTCCTACGATCCTGGCGTCTGCAAATTCAGGATGTTTTTCCATGGCGGGTTCTATCGATTCCAGCACTTCCTTCACAGCCTGATGAAATTCCTCTTCTCCAGGGTTTCTCCCAACTACCTCCTCATAAACTCTATCCAAAGCCATGATATCATTTTCACCTTTATAGTTTTTTTAACCATACATTGATTTTTGACTGATGATATAAGTATTTCGTATCCGTATTTGGCAATTTTTTTCTATTTATTAACCCATGTTGTACAATATACCCGCGTTGGTTTGTTGAATTCTTATATTTGGTACACGAAAGATTAAAATTGATATCCGTATCTTATTTGAACAGGTGTTAAACTGGATTGTCTGTTCACATCCGATCTTCACGGTGATAAAAAGAAATATGAAAGATTGGTTGAAATGATCTTGGAAGAGCAGCCGGACGGAGTTTTTTTAGGAGGAGATCTTTTACCACGTCCGGAATTCAAACAAAGTGATGTAGTGGATTTTTTGAACGACTTTATAAGAGAGAAGTTCAAAAAAATAAAAGACGTAACGGAAGAAGAAACTAAAATTTTCGTGATCATGGGAAACGATGATCCTAAGATCTTCGAAAAAGAATTAGAAAGGCTGGACCGAGATGGTCTTTTAGAATATGTCAATGAGGAAACGAGAAAGTTCAGGAATCTTTTTGTGACGGGCTACAGTTTCGTACCTCCTACTCCCTTTAGATTGAAAGACTGGGAGAGATATGATGTCTCAAGATATGTAGGAGTTGGGGCAGTCTCTCCTGAAAATGGCACAAGAACTGTAGAAATCTCAGATTATAAGGAAAAATACGGTACTATAGAGGAAGACCTTTCTAGATTAGCAGAGAACTCACCTCTAGAAAAAACCATATTCCTTTTTCATTCACCGCCTTACGACACCGCATTGGACCGTGCAGATCTGGATGATAAAGAAGTCGATCATGCTCCCGTCGATGTGCATGTGGGAAGTATAGCCATAAAGAGATTCATAGAGGAAAAACAACCTCTTCTTACTTTACATGGTCATGTGCATGAAACAGTAAAATTGACCGGGACTTGGGAAGAGAAGATTGGTGACACGTTCTCGTTTACCGGTGCTCATGAAGAAGAAGAGTTGGTGGTAGTAAAATTCAACACAGACCGACTTGAAGATTCTACTAGGGACACTATCCGATATTAAGATCTAGGTCAAATATCTCTAAGATCAGGAATCTTTTTCTATGTCTATTTCTTTTGCAGATTTATATCGAGAGGTTATATGGGTTGCCCAAGAAGTCTCTTTCTCCAGATCCTCGTCATCGATGTAATGAACATCCAATATCCCATCGAGTCTCTTTCCTATCCTTTTCTCATTTTCCTGGATCAACTTTTTATCCCACTTCTCGAACCAATTTTCAAGTTTCGCCTTCTGCTCATCATCACCTTCAAAATGTATGATCAAATCTATATCACTTTCAGGTCCTGCCGTGGCTTCTTTTGTACTCCCAACAACATAAATTGCTTCGACCCCATATATGTCGGGATCCATCTCTCTTGCCATCTGTCGTACTTTTTTCATCCTCCATTCCCAGTGATCGGAAGGTTCTAGATATCCTAACGCGCGGTTGGCTTCCCCATCCATCGTGACGGTCAAAGTACCGCCTCTACTTATGTCACTGACATCTATCACTCTTATGACATCTTCAAATCCCTCATACTGAGGCAAAAAGTCCGTCAGATGGTTTTCAGATCTGAAAAACATCTCTTCCTTCCAAATATTTCCCTCTTCCTCTGGATATAGAGGAAGATATTTAATATCCGCTTCGACCAGGTCTTGGAAGAAATGCGTCCCGAAAGAGAGTTCCGGTTCATACCCGCTTCTTTCTTTTGCGACCTCGACGAGAAGAGCTGTGTTGTTGATCTCTCTATATTTTACAGGGACGCCCAGTTTTATGTCGCCCCTACTACCCCATCTCCCGGGACCCATCAATATGAATTTCCTGCTGGGAAGCTCTTTGTTCAATTCGCCTACGATCCTAGCTACCTGCTGCATATGCTCTCTGGTCTCCAAGGCGGTGTATTCCTCTGGAACCACATAAACTATGTACTCTAAATTTTCCAGATTCCCAGTGGTAACGTACTTGTTCGCGGAAAACAGCTTCCTTTTACTTTTTATATCTCTAGGGATCTTAACGCGCTCTCTATCTAAGGTCTGACTCTGGGGCCTGCACTGCACGATATATATCTTTTCTCCATCGCATGCGAATTCAACGTCTACGGGATATTCTATCTTCTCTTCAAGTTTCCTCAGTATCTTATTCATCTTAGGTAAGAAGTCGGTCTTATCGAATAAACCTTCAAAGGTTACCACCATGTCCTCTTTTTCCGGATCGAGTATCAAGCTGGAAGGTGTTTTAAGACTGCCATCTTTGTAAAGAGAAACTACGTTCTTAAGATCCGGATATTCATCGCCGTGTTCTTTTAGGAACTTCTCGATATCTACACTTTCCAGCCGCTCAGTCTCCATATTCACAACATCCATATAGCGGGGAGAATACTTGACCCTCTCTTCGACCGTAGAGTTCACCCTTAAATTGGGACGATTAGGCGACGCGAGTATAGGATAATCATCTCCTATCCTATCTACCGCCCTCGTAGCCAAACCGGGAACGAGTCTGATCACACCGTCATCTCTACCTATCCTTGGAGACCATCTGAATTCGTTTTTACTGAAAGCTACTCCAGCGTAGGTAGGGAGATAATAATTTCCGACTTCCTTACCGACGACCTCTTGTATCAATACGCCCATCTCCTCGCTGAAATCCAATAAACCACGTTCTTTTCTATATTCTATAGGGTCTGCACAGAACGTAGAAGCATATACTTCAGCGATGGCGTTCATCAGATCTTCCAATCTTTCTTCCTCGGTTCCCTTGTTAGGTAAGAAAAGACTCTTGTATTTTCCAGAAAAAGCTGCACCGAAATTATCCTCTAACAAGCTGGAAGAACGGACGATTATCGGTTTATCATCTAAATCTCTTAATATCTTCCTAAACCCCTCTATTATCTCCGAGGGAAACATCGCGTTTTTCATGAGTTGTTCTATAAAGGGTTCTTCATGTCTTATCTCATCAGGATCAAGATATTTGACATGGATAAGTTCATCCAGATCGTTATAGTGTATGACATCCATTATCGTATCTGAAGTGATATACCAACTCTTAGGAAAGTCTATATCTTCAGTAAAATCTTCATCAAATTCCTCTTGTATTATCTTATGTGCGAGATAGGCCCCTGACGCTTTACCTCCCAATTTTCCGGCACCTCTAGTGGGACCGACGATCTTATTTATAAGAGGTTCATAATCCTCCACTTCTATGTACTTCTTTGCAACGTTTACAAAATCTAGCCTATCGGTGAAAAACCTCTGTATGAGCTCCGTTCTGATACTCATCTTGTCTTCTTCAGCAAGTGCTTTCTCGGATTCAGGCTTTCTGAAAAATCGGTTAAGTTCTTCCGTGATCTCAACTAGAGGGATCCCTCTCTTCTGCGACGCTAAGAGGAGGGGACGGGCCTTATCTTCTTTCAACCATCTATGAAAAAGCTCGGATATCTCTTCCGGTTCTAGGTCCTCTTTAGCGACTTCGAATACATGTTCTTGTATCCTTTTCAGCGAATCAAGATCCTGTTTGGGGTTCGGCATATTTATACCGCACCAGTTCGGTTCTTCTACATCAGTTTTTTCTACGGAACAAACATCATCTAACAGATCTTTGATCTTTTCATTTTCGTTCATAAAGAGGTGGTAAACCATCTTCCTGGTCATCCGAAGCAGGGTTCTAGGATCCGTCCTCATCAATAGATCGATGATGACTTCCCAATCCTGTCTTTTTTCGGCAGATGTTTCTAGTATCTTCTCTCTTTTCAATAATTCGTCCTCTCGCTTCTCCTGGACGAACCTGCCCAATAGATCCGCTAAAGTATCCATCAAACGCCTTTCCTCTTTTAGAAATGGCCCTTCGTCTCTTTCAGGTCTTTTTTCTTTGTAAGAAACGGCGATACTACCTATTTTTTCACCTTTGATAGTTATATCGCTGGTCTGCATCCAGGACGTCTCTTCAAAGTCTTCGGTCGTGTAGATATCGTCTCCGATCCTAATCTTAGCGGAAGTGATCTCGGGATACTGCCATGACGGAGGGAGAGCCTCAACTATTTTCTGCAGAGCCTCATCCAGTTTGAGAGAATCATCGTTCACGTATTCAGATATTTTATAGAAGCAATTCAGTTCTTTTATCCTTTCCTCAAGTTCATCGCTCTCCTCGATCTCATATGTGAGTGTTTCATCCTCACTTCTATCTTGAACCTCACCCACATCTTCATCGTCCATTATCATCAACCTCTGATAGAGTATATCTTTTAGATATTCTACTCACACCTAATAAACATTGTTTGTCTCAGATCCTTTTTGACCATTTTTAATGATGGCCGATCTTCCCTCCTTTCCATCAACTCTGACTTCTAAAGCCTGTTCCGTTCTAACATGCTTTATATTTTCGCTCTCTTCTTCAATAGTCTGTTCCTCCAACCATTCCCAATCGATCTTTTCCTCGTCGTCGATCACCATGTAACAAGTCTCAGAGGAGATCATATCGTGAAAGAAATGAGAGCCTTGAGAGGGTTCTATAGTTCGACCCTTAGCAGGCAATTCCACTATGACTTTAGCTCCTGCGATCTCGCCCCATTCGACGGGGATGCCCATCCAAGGATCTGTTGTTCCCCAACGTCCAGGTCCGATCAATATATACTCTCTATCTTCTTCCATGAGTTTATCGTTGACCTTCCGCAGTTCCTGTGCCGCCTGCTCACTGTTCTTCATCTCGAAAACTCCTGGCTTTGTATAAACCACATCATTTATTTCCTCGATCATGCTGTGTCCCAATGTTTTATCAGTTCGACAGACCAATTTACTATCATCACATTTTTCTATATCCACTTCGGTGAGTTCATCACCAGAGATCATACTCCTGATCTGCAGAACGACGAGTTCGGATCTCTCCGACTCTTTTTTGTTTAGATCGACCGCAAATTCTATCTCGACGGGGTAGCCAAGAGCTGTTTCAGCTACTTTTAGAAGAAGTTTTATCGCATCAGCTAATGGAATATAATCATAGTTTATTATGGGTGCGAAATCTATCACCCTAGAGCCTTCTCTTCCGGTACCAGGATACAACCTGTCGTCTTTTGGAGAGTAGGTCGACGCGATCTTATCCAAAACCCCATGTTCTTCTGCTGTAGTTATATCTAGCTTGGATAAGGAAGTGTCTTCATCCTTACCGACTACTCTGTAAATAGATTCTAAGTTGAGTGCGTAGAATTCGGTCTGAGAGTGCGGTATGAAATCCTTGGGTGTTCCAAACATCGGAGATTTGGGACATTCTGGACAGAAATGATAGGAGGAGCCACCCTCGACTATCTCTTTTCCGAGTCCTAAGGAAAGATAAACGATACCGTCTTCAGGTTTACACCCCTTCGTAGAATAATAATTGTGAGATTTAGCCACTCCAGATATAGTGGGATAATAGTGATTCCCGTGTTTCTTTCCAACGACTTCCTGTATGATGACCGACATCTTTTCATCGGTTATGTTTTTCGGAGTTGTCCTAACATAATCACTAGCTCTTTTGAAAAAAGTGGAGGCGTAAACGTGTTTTATAGCATCACATACCTCTTTGAATCTCAAACTCGTCTCCCAGGACTCATTCGGAAGGAACATCGAAGAATAAACCCCTGCAAAGGGCCGTGTGAGTGAATCCTCAAGAACACCCGACGAACGAACTATAAGAGGATCATCAGTTTCTCTGACAAAGGAGCGTAGGTCTCCTATGATAGTAGCGGGTAAACTTCCAGAGATGAATCTTGATGAGATCCTTTCATCAGATAAGTCGAAAAGTTCCGAAACAGTTATTTCGTTCTCCTCTAAAAATTTTTCAAAAACTGTAGAGGTGAGTACTGTGGTCCTCGGAACCGTGATTTTCAGATCTTTGAAGAGATCTTCAGGGAGATAGTTAGAGAACAATTTTGAGATGAACGCTAAACCTCTAGCTTTTCCTCCAAGTGCACCAACACCTATACGATTTATCTTTCTTTTCAGATCTCCTCTCTCTCTTCTATAATCGGCGACCGCTGATCTGTAAGAAGTATATCTATATTCTTCCATAAGATCTTCAAATCTCTCTCTCAAGGCCGAAAAAGAGAGGTCTTTGTAACTCAACTCTTTGAACTTCTCAGCTAGATCATATTCTGTGAGAGTTTCCAACCAACGTACCAATCTTTCGTCGCTGATAAGTTCTTCAAGTTCCTCGTCATCTGAGGCATTTACCGCTTCTTCGAGCTCTTCTATATCGGTCACCTTGACTTCTTCAAATCCATCTCCCACACTAACAGACAACTCGATAGGTGAAAGATGTTTTTCGACGAAACGAGCGATCTTTTGGTGGAGAGCGGGATCTTTTTTATCCACGTGCTCGATGCCTTTATCCACCTCCTCTTCCAGAGAAGAGGATGAAGACTGCAGTAATACCGATAGGTCGGGATGATCCTTCTTCAGATATCTAGCGAAACGTAATCCTGCATTTTCTTCAACACCCTCTTCAGCCTCGAGCCTGTTATCTGTTATAACGCATAATAAATCCTTTTTAGTCCTCTTGTACAACTTACGGCCCTCGCTTACGTCTTTAGCTAATATTATGAAAGGCCTTTTGAGATAACGCTCAATCTTCCTTTCTCTATCCAACTCATCATGCAGTATCTCAAAAAGGTAATCCCATATCTTTTCATATATCTCATTCACATAGGAAGAATAATACTGTTTTGAATCTTCGACTAGGAGTATCGGACGGGCCTTTTCATGAAAATCACCCTTTGAAAAACGCAGTTTATCTTCTATGTACTGTATGATCGATAGGATTATCTTACCGTCTCCGTTCCAGGTGAATACTTCATCCAACCGGTCGTCATCTTCAGGTAAATTTTGCGACCCGTCATTTCTGATCCAAACCACGGGTGTATCTATCTCTTCGCTTTTTACCGACTTCATGAAATCTTCGAGCCCCGTGTTCATCGGCTCTCCAAATATGATCAACAGATCCGTTTTTCCCTTTTGAACCTTTTCTATGCATTCCTCTTGAGTTTCTACGTGTTTGATGTCTGGGATCTGCCTGATATCTCCATAAGAAAATTTTTCTTTGCAAAGTGTATTCAACCGTCCTTCTTCTTCGATAAGAAAATAATCATAAGAAGTGGAAAATAGGAGGACATCATCTATAAGTGATGCCTCCAGTTCCTCGGAATAGGTTTTATGGGATACTAGGTCAAGAGTTCTACCTGTGACCTCTTCTATAGACTCTTGGATCTTCCGAAGCTTTTGGTCCATGCACTTGGGTTATGGGAATCCTTATATTTATACCCAACCTCTGGCTTCGCAGGCTTCCGCCACTTTCTGAATAGCTATCATATAAGCGGCGTCTCTCATCCTGACGTCCTTCTTCTGGGCGAGATCCCACACCTCGTAGAATGCATCTGTCATGCTGTTATCCAACTTACCAAGGACTTCATCTTTGGGCCAGTAGTAATTTTGGTTGCTCTGAACTTGTTCGAAGTAACTGCATGTGACTCCGCCTGCGTTGGCTAGGAAGTCAGGAACGACGATCATATCTCTATCTTCTAATATATCGTCGGCTTCAGGGGTTATAGGACCGTTGGCTCCGGATATTATTATGTCCACAGCGTCTGGAATATCATGTACGTTGTCTTCAGAGATCGCGTTTTCCAATGCTGCCGGTATCAAAACATCTACTTCGTGTGTCAGCCAATCATCACCAGGTAGTCTTTCATAGCCCTTCTCTTCTGCTTTCTTCTTGTCTATCGAACCGAACTTATCGGTTATTCCTCTGAGTTCTTCGAGGTCTATTCCGCCTTCTTTGTAATAGCTGTAAGCTTTCTCATCTTCTTGATCCCAACACGAGACCGAAACGACGGTTCCGCCGTATTCGATGAAGAGTTCCGCTGCATACTGAGCGACATTTCCGAATCCCTGGATAGACGCAGTCGTCTCCTCAATATCTCTGTCAAGTTCTTTGAGCAGTTCTCTCAAAACATAAATCACACCATAACCGGTGGCTTCGGTCCTTCCTTTTGAACCACCCATATCTTGTGGTTTACCGGTTATAACTCCAGGATATTTACCGCCTTCTATGTTTTCATACTCATCCATCATCCACAGCATGTGTTGAGCACTGGTCATCACATCTGGAGCCGGAACGTCCTGAAGAGGTCCGATGTTCTTGTTTATCTTTTTGATATATTCTCTACAGATCCTTTCCTGTTCTCTATCTGAAAGATCATGCGGATCGCATATTACTCCTCCCTTGCCTCCACCTAACGGGATGTCTGCAACCGCGGTCTTCCAAGTCATCCACATCGCAAGAGCTCTTACAGTGTCAGCTGTTTCTTCCGGATGGAATCTGATACCGCCTTTGCACGGCCCTAACGCATCGTTATGCTGGACTCTGTATGCTTTGAAAACTTCAGTACTGCCATCGTCCATCTTTACGGGCAAATTAAAATGATATTCCCTTATCGGTTCTCTTAAAAGGTCCCTCAATGCCTCATCGAGATCCAATTTATCGGCTATCCTGTCAAACTGCTGTTGGGCCATCTTATACGGATTATATCCTTCATCTGCCATTTTTTCTCACCTTGCGGTATTTTCGGAAAAGAGGGGTACTATAAAAAACCTTTTTACATAATCAACCAAGTTAGTTGTACATATTGGTTTATAAAAGATGAATTCAAGTGACAAAGTGAGATACCATTAAAACTAAAATTTTACAGTTATAGAGAGCATGTGAAATAAAATTATATGTGTGACTCTTAATAATTTCTTTTTAGTTCCCATAGCTTTTTTTCTATAAATCCTAGTGAGACCTTTTGAGGTTCTATAAGATGGATCATCTTCGAAGAAAGTATGGTCTTTGATATCGCCCCGATCTTTTCCGGATATTTTGAATTCAACTTTTCACCCCATTTAAAAAATTCATCTACACTCTCAAAGGCTGAAAAAACTAAAAAATTATATCTTTCAGTACTTGTTTCAACCGCTCTAGGGATGTTATCATCTTTTCTAAGATGCTCTTTGATCTCTTCTATATCCGAAATGGCTTCGATCAAAGTTATTATCAGGTTATAGCCAGGTGGGACGAAAAGATTCGGGAAGAAGCATTTCGGTTTTTCGATTACCTCGTCCCTAAGTAGAGAGTCTATCCTTCTCTTCACCGTTTTCCTGTTAACGCCGATCTCTCTGCCTATGTAAGAATAATTTGTTCTGATACTCTCTCCTTTCATTACTTTTTCCAAGATACGGAACGAATCTTCTTCGATCTTTTTGCCATCGAGCTCGATAAAGCCCTTATCTTCGAACTCATCGACCATCCTGTTTATGAAACACCTTGGTTCATATTTGAATGTCAATCGATTGCTGAAGAATTCGGCATGTGCCGGAGTCCTCTCACCTCTATCAGGGATCTTGTCCTGCTTGACGATCTCTCCTCTCCATGAGTGGTAATCTTCCAAGCCCTTAAAATATTCGATCAAAAAAGTGTTATAAAATCCTTCCATGCAGGAAAACGCCGCGAATATATGTGAATCGTCCTGGTAAAAATTTTTGATCTCTTTTGTACGCGGCATGTCGGCCTTTACCAAAACGAGCAACGGATATTCTTCAAACAGTTGAAGGAACGTATAGAAAGGCGGGTTCAATATCTCGTCCTCGTAAAGGGCTTCCAGCTTCTTTTTTGCTGTGGCCCAGTGGATATCCAATTCCTTGGATAGTTCACTTATATTAACATGCACGCCCTCTCCAGAAAGCAGATATCGGAGCAGGCGCAGATTTAACTCATCTTCGCGATAATTCATGGACGTATATGTTCCTGTTGTACATTTAGTATTTGTTGTTATGAGAAGAGATAAAGATAAAAGAAAGAAAAGGGTTTTTTACATCAATCAACGAGGTAGAACTCGGTCTCGTCCTCCGTCTCGTCGACCAGATATATAGCCTCGTTATGGCTGAGTAACCATATATCCTTTTCTTCTAGGAGACCTGTAGCTTCATCCGTTGAGATATACTGTACCGGTCGAGAGCTATCTCTGGTAAAGGTGGAAAAGTCTCCTCCGGTAGGGATCGCGCCGCCGCCTCCTCCTCCTGGAGGGGAGCTACTATATGGTTCTCTGTATCTGATCGTTAAGTCGTAGGATATGGTCTCCTCCCAGCCGCCGTATTGGTCTAACACTTCCGCCGTTATCTCGATCGTCACTGTCTCATCATCGCCGTACTCCATGCCTAGATCGTCTTCCAGATCATACACGTGGGAGATGGAGGTTTCTTTGTCACGCCTGACGGAATAGCCACCACCAATGTTGACGTCCCACTCGTACGGCTCCCAGTTCTCTTTCAACGTTTCCTCTGTTCCATCGTCCCAATTTACACTTAAATCGATTTCAGGAACTTTTGGAGAATATGCGAACCCTAAGTAATAACCCCATCCTTGATCGTTCAACAACACCGATATCTCATCGTCCCAGTACAGGCTGCCATCTCTGTTCGTGACACTTACCGAATCTCCGTACGAGTCCTTGTTATCTGATTCTACCTCTTCTATCTCCGCGTTCCTGATCGAGATCTCTACTGAAGCTTCGGGCCCTTCCGTTGTGTCTGCATATTCACTAGGAGTTGAGTCTTCAAACCAGATATCTAGGATGTTTCTAGCCGAAAATTCCAGGGTGAGACTGTCTAGAATCTCATCGTTATCTACATGCATAGTAAAAGCTGCAGCCGCTGAGTAACTACGTTCATTGTCCGGGTCCTCTTCCCCTCCGTAATCTTCGTAATCTAAAGGCCAGGTTTTCTGCTTTTGATCATACGGATATTCAGTAAAATCATTGTCTTCATCTTCTGGATGGGGTTCAATATCAGGCTTAAAATGAGGATTTAAATACTCATCATACGCTTCAAGAGTACCTAAAACAGTCGATACACCGTCAGGGGCTTTAAAATCAAGAACACCCTCTTTTATAGCAGTACCTCCGAATTTCAATGTATCCATAAGCAAATCACGATCCTCTCTATCTTTATTCTCACCAAGTGCCATGTTGTCGCCGCTAACTGTATTACCAAGAGTGTTTAAACCTTCAATTGATGAGGATACATCTCCACCTTCAATATCAGCAATCTCGGCTTGGATAGGAACATGAGTGGTACCAGCATAATCAATTCCCCAATCCACTCCTCCAGGATCAGGGTTACCAGGGGTTGCTGTTTCATTATATTCATATGCTCCCTGAGCTGCCACATAGACCCTAATAATGTTATCCGTTTCAGTACCCGCTACATATTTCACATGTGCTGTAAGCTGGATCTGATTATCATAGTAAAAGTCAGGTCCATACCAACCCTCGGAGTCCCCTAATACATTTCTATCTGCATGTATCTCTGAAGTATAGTTGTAGTAGTAGTTCTCAGTAGAATTTGGTTCCATAAAAAATATGCTTTTGTCGTTGTCGGGTTCAGGCACATCCTGTTCAGCAGATACATTTACAGTTAACACTGAAAAGCCTACTGAGATCAGAACTAGTACTGCAACCCAAGTAATCAATTTCCGCTTCATACTTCATTCCCTCCTTCGATATGCACGTCTATACTGACGGTCACATCTTCAGAAAGACCTCCTACTATGGCTTCCAATTCCAGCGTATGCGGTTCTTCCCAATCCTCTCGACTGATCGTCCATACATAATCTATCTCAGCTGTGAATTCATTCGAATCGACGTCAAAACCATAAGATTCAGGGTGCTCTTGTCGCTTGGAATACTCCCAAAGAGTCAAACCGCTTATGTTAGCTGTATTGCCAAGGGAATAAGCATAACCTTCTTCCTGAACCACTTGGAACTGAAAATCCTCTATCTCAAGGTCTTCGTCGAATTCTCCTCTTGCCTGGAGATTGAATCTTGTACTTTGTTGTCTCTTAGTACGGCCCACGTATATCGGTTCCACTTCAAATTCCAGGGAACTCTCATTGTTCACATAGGTGGTTGCCATCGACTTGTTCTGTGGATAATTTTCTACTTCGTTTTCAGCTGGTACCTCTTCCTCCGGTATCACTATCTCATCGTATCCTTCATCGACATCTATCTCTAATTGCTCCTCTTCAT
>Ga0207421_10001238_pt1 | contig 33029 bp, 27 predicted proteins | sample SodLakKL_010_SED_4_FD_187542 | JGI IMG/M metagenome (GOLD analysis project Ga0207421, IMG submission 187542) | Alkaline sediment microbial communities from Lake Tanatar, Kulunda Steppe, Russia - 8KL_010_SED (SPAdes) (version 2) | ecosystem: Environmental > Aquatic > Non-marine Saline and...
TGCCATCGATGTCGCGTCGTTGAATCGCCATCGGAACTCGCCCTCAGGCCCTGGGGGCGCGGTGGATCCCGGGGGCCCCGCGGGACCGGATCAGCGTTCGGACCCGCCGCCGGATCCCGCCGGCGCGTCCGGGTCGGCCTTCGAATCGGTTGCCTTCGAATCCGGGCTGTGGGCTTCCGGGCCATGGGAATCGGGGGCGGTCGAACCGGGATCTTCCGGACCCGGCTCCGACGCGGCATCGACGCTCGACGCTGCACCTTCCGGATGCCGCGCCTCGTCCTCGGCGATCGCCGAATCGATCAGGGCCGAGATGCGCGCGCCGCGTTCCGGCGTATCGTCGTAAATGAAACGCAGCGTGGGCACGCTGCGCAGCCGCAGCCGGTGGCCGAGGGCGCGGCGCAGGTATCCGGCCGCGTGGTTCAATCCAGTCTGTGCCTCCCGACCCTTCTCCTCGCCGCCCAACTGGGTGAAGAAGACCTTGGCATGGGCGAGATCCCGGCTCACCTCGACGCCGGACAGGGTCACCATGCCGACCCGGGGATCCTTGACCTCGAGCCGCACGAGTTCGGCGAGCTCGCGCTGCATCTGGTCGGCCACCCGATCGCTGCGGTGGTAGTCCTGGTGCGCGGGCATCAGAGCGTCCGGGCCACTTCGACGCGCTGGTAGACCTCGATCTGGTCGCCCGGGCGGACATCGTTGTAGTTCTTCACCGCAATCCCGCACTCGGTGCCGGTCTTGACCTCGCTGACGTCATCCTTGAAGCGGCGCAGGCTCTCGAGTTCGCCTTCGTAGATCACCACGTTGTCGCGCAGCACGCGAATCGGGTTGCCGCGCTTGACCGTCCCTTCGATGACCAGGCAGCCGGCGACCGCACCGAAGCTCGAGGCCTTGAAGACGTCGCGCACCTGCGCCAGGCCGACGATCTCCTCGCGCATCTCCGGCGACAGCAGTCCGGTCAGCGCCTGCTTCACATCCTCGATGGCCTCGTAGATCACCGAGTAGTAGCGCAGATCGATCTCGTTCTCGGCGGCCAAGCGCCGGGCACCGGCATCGGCCCGGACGTTGAAGGCGATGATGATCGCCTGGCTGGCCATCGCCAGGTTGATGTCGGACTCGGAGATCCCGCCCACGCCGGTCGACACGACCTTCACCCGCACCTCGTCGGTGGACAGTTTGACCAGCGAATCCCGCAGGGCCTCGGCCGAACCCTGCACATCGGTCTTCAACAGGATATTGACGGTGGCGACCTGGCCCTCCTTCATCTGATTGAAGATGTTCTCGAGCTTCGCGGCCTGCTGCGCAGCAAGCTTGTGCTCACGCTGGCGCGTCTCGCGATGCGCCGCGACGTCGCGGGCGGTCTTCTCGTCACCCACCACCAGCACCTCGTCGCCGGCATTGGGCACCCCGGACAGACCAAGGATCTCCACCGGCATCGACGGTCCGACGTGCTTGATCGCGGCCCCGGTGTCGTCGAACATCGCCCGGACCCGGCCGTATTCCTGGCCGCTGAGCACGATATCGCCGTGATTCAGGCGTCCGGCCCGCACCAGCACGGTGGCGACCGGGCCTCGGCCCTTGTCCAGGCGCGATTCGATGACCACGCCGCGCGCCGCACCCTGATCCGGAACCTTCAGCTCCATCACCTCGGCCTGCAGCGCGATCGCCTCGAGCAACGCATCCATCCCCTGCCCGGTCAACGCCGACACCTCGACGAACTGAGTGTCACCACCCCAGGCCTCGGGGATCACGCCATGCTGGGACAGTTCGTTCATCGCTCGCTCCGGATCGGCGCCGGGCTTGTCGATCTTGTTCACCGCCACCACCAGCGGCACGCCGCCGGCCTTTGCGTGTTCGATGGCCTCGATGGTCTGCGGCATCACGCCGTCATCGGCCGCAACCACCAGGATCACGATGTCCGTGGCCTTGGCGCCGCGCGCCCGCATCGCGGTGAAGGCCGCGTGGCCCGGGGTATCGAGGAAGGTGGTCCCGCCCTTGGGGCCCGGGATGTGGTAGGCGCCGATGTGCTGGGTAATGCCACCGGCCTCCCCGGAGGCCACCTTGGTCTTGCGCAGGAAATCGAGCAAGGAGGTCTTGCCGTGATCGACGTGACCCATCACGGTCACCACCGGCGAACGCGGCTTGGCCTCGCCCGTCTGGTGAATATCGACGGTGATCTCGTCTTCGACGTTGCGGTCGACGGTGGCGACCGGCTTGTGGCCCATCTCCTCGACCACCAGCATCGCGGTGTCCTGATCGATGCTCTGGTTGATGTTCGCCATCACCCCCATCCCCATCAGCGCCTTGATCAGCTGCGGGGCCTTGATCGCCATCGCCTGCGCCAGTTCGCCGACGGTGATCGTCTCCGGGATCTCGACCTCGCGCACCACCGGCGCGGTGGGCCGCTCGAAGCCGTGCTTGCTGGCCACGGCCGCGGCCGCGGCGGTCTGTGCGACCCGGCTCTTGCCCTTGGTGCGCCGACCGCGATCGCCGGCGACGTGCAATTCCTTGCGCCCGCCCTCCTCGGCCCGACCCGCGGTGCGTCGACCCTTCTTGCGCGCCGCGGCATCGGGCTTGGCGGCCGCATCCGGAGTGGCTGCCGGGGTCGCCTGCTTGGCCTCCCGGGCCGCCCGCGCACGCTGTAGCTCTTCCTTTTCCAGGCGTGTCTTTTCGTCGGCCTTGGCCTGCTCCGCCGCCTCGGCTTCGTTGCGTGCCTTCTGTTCCTGACGCTGCTGGCGTGCCTCCTGTTCCTGCTGACGCAGTTCCACGGCACGGCGCATCGCGCCACGCTCCACCTCGACCTGGCGGGCGAGCTGCTCAGTGCGACTCAGCGGCTTGGTCTTCATGGGCGCCTTCGCCGGCGCGGACTCCGGAACGACCGCCTCTGCCTCTGGGACCTCGGGCTCGGCGGCTGCGGTTTCGGGTTCCACGACGGGTTCCGGCTCCACAACGGGTTCGGGCTCGGGCTCGGGCTCCACCACCGGCTCAGGCGCCGGCTCGGCGGCGACGAACTCGGGTTCCGGAGTGGCCGTCTCCGGCTCCGGGATCTCGACCGGGGCGGCCTCGAGCACGGGCTCGGCCGGCAGCTCGGGCGCCGGCGCCGGCGGCACCTCGACCGGGGCCTCGATGGGCGTGATTCCCGCATCGGGAGCCGGTACGGTTTCCGGTGCCTTGCGCACGATCTGACGGCGCTTGCGCACCTCCACATTCACGGTCTTGGTGCGACCCTGACCGGCATTGACCTTCAGCGTCTGGGTTGTAGCCCGCCGCTTCAGGCCCATCGGCGCCGCTTCGGCGCGCTCGGCGCCGCCGTGGGTCTGGCGCAGGAATTCGAGCAGGCGCAGTTTTTGCGCATCAGTGACCCGCGCAGCCGGACCGTCCACCTCGACGCCGGCTTCCTTGAGCTGACCCATGAGGCGGTCCACCGGAGTACCCACCGATTCCGCGAACTGTTGTACCGTCATCTGCGACATAGCGCCTACCTCCTGTCCAATTCTACCCACTTCAACCCCGGCTTTCACCGACACCCTAGACCCGATCCGGCATAAGCCCGATCAGGCATCTGCTGCGAACCACGGGGCTCGCGCCGTCATGATCAGCGCGGCGGCCTGCTCCGCATCGATGCCGGTGACCTCGACCACGTCGTCCACCGCCTGTTCCGCCAAATCTTCCATACTGCAAATGCCGTGGGCCGCCATCTTGTTCGCAAGCGCCGGAGTCATGCCCTCCATGCTCACCAGATCCTCGGCCGGCTGCGCGCCCTCGAGGCGTTGCTCGGCGGCGATGGCGCGGGTCAGCAACGCATCGCTGGCCCGCGAGCGAAGTTCGGCCACCATATCGGCATCGAATTCCTCGATCGCCAGCAGTTCCTCCTCATCCACATAGGCCACTTCGTCGAGGGTGGTAAAGCCTTCCTGTACCAGGATGGCGGCGACCTCCTCGTCGACGTCCAGTGTCTCCATGAACTGGTTCTGCACCTGCAGGGCCTCGGCATCGGTCTTGGCGGCGATCTGCGCTTCGGTCATCACGTTGAGCTCCCAGCCGGTCAGCTGGGAGGCCAGGCGGACGTTCTGGCCGCCCCGGCCGATGGCGAGCGACAACTTGTCCTCGGCCACCGCGATATCCATGCTCTGTTTTTCCTCGTCGACCACGATCGACAACACCTCGGCCGGCGACATCGCATTGATCACGAACTGCGCCGGATTCTCGTTCCAGACGATGATGTCGATGCGTTCCCCGGCCAGTTCGTTGGAGACCGACTGCACCCGCGAACCGCGCATGCCGACGCAGGCGCCGACCGGGTCCAGCCGGGGGTCGTTCGAGCGCACCGCGACCTTGGCGCGCATGCCGGGGTCGCGCGCGGCGCCCATGATCTCGATGATGTCCTGGCCCACCTCGGGCACCTCGAGCTTGAACAGCTCGATCAAAAATTCCGGCACCGTGCGGCTGATGAACAGCTGCGGGCCGCGCGCCTCCGGCCGGATCTCGCGCAGGTAGCCACGCAGCCGATCGTTGTTGCGCACCGACTCCCGCGGAATCATGTGTTCGCGTGGCACCAGGGCCTCGGCATTGGCGCCCAGATCGACGAACACGCCGTTGCGATCGGTGCGCTTGACGATGCCCATCACCAGGCCACCGACTCGGGACCGGTATTCCTCGAGGACCTTGGCGCGTTCGGCCTCGCGCACCTTCTGCACGATGACCTGTTTGGCCGTCTGTGCCGCGATGCGCCCGAAGTCCACCGCCGGGATCGGTTCCTCGATCACCTCGTCGACTTCGATCTCCGGGTAACGCTGGCGGGCATAGGACAACAGGATCTGCTGCTCCGGCGATTCGAAAGCCGGGTCCTCGTCGTCGATCACGGTCCAGCGGCGATAGGCCTCGTAGTCCCCGCTGGCCCGGTCGATCTTCACCCGCACGTCCATATGGCCCCCGTGGCGCTTGCGCGTCGCCATGGCCAGTGCGGACTCCAGGGCCTCAAAGATGACGGTCTTGTCCACGCCCTTTTCGTTCGAAACGGCGTCGACGACCAGCAGGATCTCCTTGTTCATACACTAACTCTCCACAGCATCGGCGGTGACCGCCGACAGTTGATCAACGAGCGGGTTCGATCGGCTCCAGGACCCGGGCCCTGGCAATGGCCCCGAAGGGCAATTCATAGGCGGTTCCGTCCACCTCCACCTCGATTCCGTAGTCCGACACCGTCAGCAGACGCCCCCGGAAGTTGCGCCGGTTGTGCTCGGGCCAGGCCAGGCGCACCTTCACCTCGTGACCGATGTACTGGCGGTACTGCTCGGGGGTAAACAGAGGCCGCTCGATGCCCGGACTCGACACCTCGAGCGTGTATTCGCCGCGGATCGGCTCTTCCACGTCCAGCACCGCGCTGACCTGATCGCTGACCGCGGTGCAGTGCTCCAGGGTGATGCCGTCCGGGTGGTCGATGTAGACCCGCAGCAGCACGGGGCTCGAACCCGACTCGTATTCGATTCCCCACAGCTCGAGGCCCAACCCACGAACGACCGGGCCGAGCATTTCCCTGAACTGTTCCGACTTCTCCAACGACATCGACACTCCGGGCGCCGGTCCGAATTCACGGACGGGCCGCCATTGGGTTCTCTGCAGCAACAAAAAAGGGGCGCCAATCGCCCCGGGTACTGCCGCTCTGCACGCGTGCCCACCCACCGTGGGGGACCGCGAGCCTAATAAAAAGGCCCCAATCGGGGCCTCAAGGTATTTGGTAGCGGGGGCAGGATTTGAACCTGCGACCTTCGGGTTATGAGCCCGACGAGCTGCCAGACTGCTCCACCCCGCATCCGAGCCAGTAACTATACCGGAACCACCCACCGGTGGCAAGCGAGGATACCTCAAGGTGCGAAGAATCCACGCTGCGAACCAACCGCCCTCGGAACCTCCGACACGCCCCTACAGACCACGCTCACGCCAACGAGTTCCCGGATTCCGACACGGTGCACCGTCCGGCCCAGTCCACGACCGGGCCGGGCGCCTCACGCGGCGCCGTTACCCTCCGATCGCATAGTGGGTCAGCGAGAACAGCAGGCCGGGGAACAGACCCAGCGCGAGCATCAGCAGGCCGTTGACCGAGATCGCCGTGGCGAACAGGCCATCGGGCCGCGCCGGCTCGCGGTCAACCACCGGTTCGTCGAAGAACATCAGCTTCACCGCCCGCAGGTAGTAGAAGGCGCCGATGATCGAGAAGACCACCGCATAGAGACCCAGCCACAGGTAGCCGACGTCGACCACCGCCTGGATCACCGCGAGCTTGGCGAAAAAGCCCACGGTCGGCGGCACGCCGGCCATCGAGAACAGCAGCAGCAGCATCATGAACGCGAACCAGGGGTTGCGCCGCGCCATGCCCTTGAAATCGTCCAGTTGATCCGCCTCGGCGCCGCGCCCGGACATCAGAATGATCATGCCGAAGCCGCCCGCCGCGGTCAGCGCATAGACGATCACGTAGAACATCGCCGAGGCATAGCCGCTCGCCGTACCGGCCAGGATGCCGAGGAACAAAAAGCCGACATGGGCGATCGTCGAGTAGGCCAGCATCCGCTTCAGGCTGGTCTGCGCGATCGCCACCACATTGCCGATCGTCAGCGACAGCACCGCGAGCACCACCAGCATGCCCTGCCAATCCGCATGCAGCGGACCCAGGCCCTCGACCAGCAGGCGCATCAGCAGCGCGAAGTAGGCGATCTTCGGCGCCGCCGAGATGAACAGGGTGACCGCCGTGGGGGCCCCGTCGTAGACATCCGGGACCCACATGTGGAACGGTGCGGCCCCGAGTTTGAAGCCCACGGCCACCACCACGAAGACCAGCCCGAAGACCAACGGGACATTCATCCCCTCCTCGGCCACCAGCAGTTGCGCCGCGACCGTCGAGATCTCGAGGCTTCCGGTCATGCCGTAGATCATCGACAGCCCGTACAACAGCAGCCCCGAGGCCAGCGCCCCGAGAATGAAGTACTTCACCGCGGCCTCTGAGGCGCGCGCCGAATCGCGCCAGAAGGCCACCAGCGCGTAGGACACCAGCGCCAGCAACTCGAGGCCCAGATACAGGGTCAGGAAGTGGCTCGCCGAGATCATGATCATCATGCCCAGCACCCCGAACAGGCCGAGGATGAAGAACTCGCCCTGGTAGATGTCGCGGGCGATCAGGTAGGGCCGCGCGTACAGGAACACGAGGAAGCTGACGACATAGACGGCCGTCTTCAGTACATCGCTCAACGGATCCGCGACGAAGGTGCCGTGGAAGGTGATCGTGGTCTCGGGTCCGGCCAGCCACAGCGTCAGCCCCGCAGCGCCGACCAGCGTCGCCTGCACCAGGCCGAAGGTGATGTCGCGGCGGGAATCCGGCAGGAAGGCGTCCAGCACCAGGATCAGGCAGGCCATGCCCAGCACGAACATCTCGGGCAGTGCGGGCAGGAAGGCGGGCATCTCGAAGGTCATGTCAGGTCCTGTATCAGAGCGCAGGCAGCTTCGACTGAGCGATGTGGGCCACAAGCTGATCGATGGTGGCATTCATCACGTCGAGCAAGGGTGCCGGCCAGACGCCGAGCAGCAATACGAAGAAGGCCAGGACCCCCATCAGCAGGAATTCCCGAGGATTCAGATCCTTCAGATTCGCGACGTTGTCGTTCGCGATTTCGCCGAAGATCACCCGTTTCACCAGCCACAAGGTATAGCCGGCGGCCAGGATCAGCGTGGTGGCCGCGAGGAAGGCCAGCCAGAAATCGGCCCGGAAGGCGGCCAGGATCACCATGAACTCGCCGACGAAGCCCGAGGTTCCGGGCAGCCCGGTGTTCGCCATCGCGAACAGCACGAAGAAGCCGGCAAACCAGGGCATGGTGTTCACCACCCCGCCGTAATCGGCGATGTTGCGGCTGTGCAGGCGGTCGTACAGCACGCCGACCGCGAGGAACATCGCCGCCGAGATGAAGCCGTGGGAGATCATCTGCACCATGCCCCCGGCAATCCCCATCGAGGCGCCCGACCAGTCGCCGGTGTTGCGAAAGATCATGAAGGCGAGGAAGAAACCCAGCGTGACGAAGCCCATGTGCGCGATCGACGAATAGGCGATCAGCTTCTTCATGTCGCTCTGGATCAACGCGACCAGGCCGATGTAGACCACCGCGATCAGCGACAAGGTGATCACCAGCACATCGAGCACCGCGGCGGCATCGGGCGTGATCGGCAGGCTGAAGCGCAAAAACCCGTAGCCGCCGATCTTCAGCATCACCGCGGCCAGGATCACCGAGCCACCGGTCGGTGCCTCGACATGGGCATCGGGCAACCAGGTGTGCACCGGGAACATCGGGATCTTCACCGCGAAGGCCGCGAAGAAGGCCAGGAAGATCAGGATCTGGGCGGTCATCGGCAGCGGCAGCTGGTGGAAGTCCAGGATCGCAAAGCTGCCCGACTGCAGGTACATGTAGATCAGCGCGATCAGCATGAAGACCGAACCGAGGAAGGTGTACAGGAAGAACTTGATGGTCGCGTAGACCCGCCGTGGTCCGCCCCAGATGCCGATCACCAGGAACATCGGAATCAGCATCGCCTCGAAGAACACGTAGAACAGCACCGCGTCCAGCGCCGAGAACATGCCGATCATCAGGCCCTCCATCACCAGGAAAGCCGCCAGGTAATACGCGATGCGGTCCTTCACCGACTCCCACGCCGCGATCACCACCAGCAGCGTGGTCAGCGTGGTCAGCAGGATCAGCGGCATCGAGATGCCGTCGACCCCCAGGTGGTAATGCACGTTGAACGCGGCGACCCAGGGCGTGAACTCCTGGAACTGCATCGCGGCGGTGCCGCGTTCGAATACGAACCACAGGATCAGGCTGACCCCGAAGGTGGCACCGGCGATCGCGAGCCCCAGACGTCGGGCCACCACCGGGGCATCGTGCCCGGCGGTCAGCGTCAGGAGGCCGCCCAGGATCGGCAGCCAGATCAGCAGACTCAGGATGGGCCAGTCAGCAAGCATGGTCGTTCCTTGATTGAACCAGGGTGCCCCAGCGGGCCCGCGGGTGCGCGGTCAGCATCGCGGCAGGCATTCAGATGGCGAAGGCAAAGATCAGGACCAGCAGGCCGATGATCATCACGAAGGCGTAGTGGTAGAGGAAACCGGTCTGGATGCCGCGCAGGCGGGCGGCGATCCAGCCCACCGACCGGGCGGTGCCGTTCACCAGCAGGCCGTCGATCACCAGAGCATCGCCGTAACGCCACAACCAGCGCCCGAGACCCCGGGAGCCCCCGGCAAAGACCCGGTCGTTGAAGGCATCGAAGCCATAGCCGGCCTGCAGGATGCGCACACCGAGCCGCAGCCGATGGGCGATGACCTGCGGCAGGTCCGGCCGGTGCAGGTACAGGTACCAGGCGGTGGCCAGGCCCGCCATCGCCAGCCAGAACGGTCCGGTGGTCAGCCCGTGCAGCACGAAGCCGAAGACGCCGGTATAGCCCGCCGCCAGTTGGCCCAGCACATCGTGCTCCGGCAATACGAACAGCGCATCGGCGAAGAAGTCACCGAACAGCATCGGCCCGATCACATAGCCGGCGATCACCGAAGGGATCGCGAGCAGGATCAGCGGCACCGTCACCACCCAGCGCGACTCCTTCGGCTCTTCGTGCCCGTGGTGCCCGTGGTCGTCGCCGTGACCGAGCCCCGGGTCGTGGTGCGGATCGTCGCTGTGGCCGAGCCCGGCCGTGTCCCGAAAGCGCTCCGGCCCATGAAAGACCATAAAGAACATCCGGAAGGTGTAGAGCGCGGTCACGAAGACCCCGAGCAGCACCAGCCAGAACGCGAAGGTCGCACCGGGCGTGGTGGAGAGACTGACCGCCTCGATGATGCCGTCCTTGGAGAAGAACCCGGAGAAGAACGGGAAGCCGATCAGCGCCAGCGAACCGACCAGCGCGGTCCAGTAGGTGATCGGCATGTAACGGCGCAGCCCGCCCATGAAGCGCATGTCCTGCTGGTGGTGCAGCGCGATGATCACCGAACCGGCGGCCAGGAACAGCAGCGCCTTGAAGAACGCGTGGGTCATCAGGTGGAACAGGCCGGCGGCATAAGCCGAGGCGCCAAGGGCCACGGTCATGTACCCGAGCTGCGACAAGGTGGAATACGCGACCACGCGCTTGATGTCGTTCTGCACCAGGCCGATCAGGCCCATGAAGAAGGCGGTGATCGCGCCGATCACCAGAATGAACGAGAGCGCCACCACCGAGAACTCGTACAGCGGCGACATCCGCGCGACCATGAAGATGCCGGCGGTGACCATCGTCGCGGCGTGGATCAGTGCCGAGATCGGGGTCGGGCCCTCCATCGAGTCGGGCAGCCAGACATGCAGCGGCACCTGCGCCGATTTGCCCATTGCGCCGATGAACAGGAAGATCAGCGCGACGTCGAGCAGCCCGAAGGTGCCGCCCGGCCACAGTGTGATGGTCGCATCGCGCATCCCCTCGGCCTCGGCGAACACCTCGGTGTAGTTCAGGCTGCCGGCGTAGAAGACCAGCGTCGCGATGCCGATCAGAAAACCGAAGTCGCCGACCCGGTTCACGATGAACGCCTTCATGTTCGCGTAGATCGCGGTCGGACGCTTGTACCAGAAGCCGATCAGCAGGTAGGACACCAGGCCCACCGCCTCCCAGCCGAAGAACAGCTGCAGGAAGTTGTTCGCCATCACCAGCATCAGCATCGAGAAGGTGAACAGCGAAATGTAGGAGAAGAAGCGCTGGTAGCCCGGATCGTCGGCCATGTAGCCGATGGTGTAGATGTGCACCATCAGCGACACGAAGGTCACCACCAGCATCATCATCGCGGTCAGGTTGTCGACCAGAAAGCCGATCTCGAAGTGCAGCCCGTCGCTGACCATCCAGGTATAGACGGTCTCGTTGTAGACCGGCGTACCCCCGAAGACATGCGCGTAGAACACCACGACGGAGAGCACGAAGGCCAGCGCGACCCCGAAGATGGTCGCGCTGTGCGCGCCCACACGCCCGATCTGCCGACCGAACAAGCCGGCGGCGATCGCGCCGAGCAGGGGCGCCAGAACGATGATCAGATAAACCGTGTCCATGGCCGACTACCCTTTCATTGCGTCCAGATCCTGGACATTGATGGTGCCTCGATTGCGGAACAGCAGCACCAGGATCGCGAGCCCGATCGCCGCCTCGGCCGCCGCGACGGTCAGAATGAAGAACACGAAGACCTGACCCGCCAGATCCTGCAGGAAGAACGCGAAGGCGATGAAATTGATGTTCACGGCCAACAGCATCAGCTCGATGCACATCAGCAGAACGATCACGTTCTTCCGGTTCAGGAAGATGCCGGCCACGCTGATCGAAAACAGCAGCGCAGCCAACACCAGATAGTGCGACAAGGTGATCATTTTTTGGCCCTGAGTTCCCCGTGGGTGTACGTTCGCCCGAATCCCTTCTTCAGGCCCGGCAGTCGCTGGACCGCCCGGCCACGTTGTTGATTGGTTCTATTTACTTATTCGTTCTTGTGGTCTTCCTTCGGCGCCGACTCCATCGACACCAAGCGCACCCGATCCTGGCGCCGGACCCGGATCTGATCCGGTGGATCGACATATTTGGTATCCGCACGCCGGCGCAGGGTCAAGGTGATTGCGGCGATGATCGCGACCAACAGGATCACCGCCGCGATCTCGAAGGGATACACGTATTCGGTATAGAGGATCGCCCCCAAGGCCGCGGTATTGGAATAGTCGGCCGCCGCACGTTCGGGGGGGTCCATGGTAATGAAGCGGGTGATCGCGAGCGTCAGCACCGTCGCCATCGCCACCGCGACCACCAGGCCGACCGGCAGGAATTCCGAAAAGCCCTCGCGCAGGCGGGTCAGATTGATGTCCAACATCATCACCACGAACAGGAACAGCACCATCACCGCACCGACGTAGACCAGCACCAGCACGATCGCCAGGAATTCCGCCTCGGCCATCAGCCAGATCGCGGCGGCAGCAAAGAACGCCAGCACCAGGAACAGCGCAGCATGCACCGGGCTGCGTACCGTGATCATCGCCAGTCCGGCGCCCAGCAGGATGGCACCGAAGACATAAAACAGCACGAGTTCGAAGGTCATGGTCAATCCCTGGCTCAGCGGTACGGCGCGTCCGCCGACCGGGCGGCGGCGATGTCCTTCTCATACCGATCCCCGATCGTCAGCAGCATCTCCTTGGTCATGATCTGCTCGCCCCGATTCTCGAAATGGTATTCAAAGATGTGTGTCTCGACGATGGAGTCCACCGGACAGGCCTCCTCGCAAAAACCGCAGTAGATGCACTTGAAGAGGTCGATGTCGTAGCGCGTGGTGCGCCGGGTTCCGTCGGCGCGCTGCTCGGAATCGATGGTGATCGCCAACGCCGGGCACACGGCCTCGCACAATTTGCAGGCGATGCAACGTTCCTCGCCGTTGGGGTAGCGTCGCAACGCGTGCAGTCCGCGAAAGCGCGGCGACAGCGGCGTCTTTTCCTCGGGGTACTGCACCGTAACCTTGCGCGCGAACAGGTAGCGCCCGGTCAGGCTCAGACCCACGAACAGTTCCCACAACAAAAAACTCTTGAAGAATTGGCGTATCGCGGTCATGTCAGGGACCTCCGCTGATCAATGCGAGCCGCAGTGCGGTCAATCACCGCGCCGAGGCCCTCGGGCCGGCCGATACGGACTAGGCGAACCATGGGCCGACTCCAAAGAACACCATCACGCCCAGCACGAACAACCAGACGATGGTCACCGGGATCAGGACCTTCCAGCCCAGGCGCATGATCTGGTCGTAACGGTAGCGCGGAAAGGTGGCGCGAAACCACAGGAACAGGAACAGGAAGAAGGCGGTCTTCAGCAGGAACCAGTGGATCCCGCCATCCAGGAACCAGCCGATCAGCGGCAACGCGAAGGCGGCCTCCGGCAGAATACCCTGGAACGGCGATAGCCAGCCGCCGAAGAACAGCACCGCGGCCAGCGCCGAGATCAGGATCATGTTGGCGTATTCGGCCAGGAAGAAGACCGCAAAGGCCATGCCCGAATATTCGACATGGAAGCCGGCCACGATCTCCGATTCCCCCTCGGCGACGTCGAAGGGCGCGCGGTTGGTCTCCGCGATCCCGGAGATGAAGTACACGAAGAACAGTGGCAGCAGCGGCAGCAGGAACCAGTGGTAGATGCTGCCTGACTGCGCCAGCACGATTTCGCCCACATTCAGGCTGCCAGAGGCCATGATCACGCCCACCAGCGCAAAGCCCATCGCGATCTCGTAGGAGACGATCTGGGCCGCCGAGCGCAACGCACCCAGCAGCGCATATTTGGAATTGGAGGCCCAGCCGGCAATGATGATCCCGTAGATCCCGAGCGAGGTCAGCGCCAGCAGGTACAGCAGACCGGCGTTGACGTTGGCCAGGGCCATACCGTCGTCGAAGGGAATCACTGCCCAGGCCGCCAGCGCCGGGGCCAGCGCCAGCACCGGCGCGCTCAGGAACAGGAAGCGATTCGCGTTCGAGGGGACGATGACTTCCTTGGTCAGCAGTTTGATCGCATCGGCGATCGGCTGCAGCCAGCCGCGCGGCCCGACCCGGTTCGGCCCGATTCGCACCTGGATGTACCCGATCACCTTGCGCTCGGCGTAGGTGGTGTAGGCCACCGCCAGCATCAGCGGCATCACGATGAGGGTGATCTTGAACAGAATCTGCATCACGACCGGCAGAGCCTGGAAGCTTTCCATGATCCATTGCAACATGAGTCGTTCCTTGTCAGGCCCGCGTGAGGGTCAGGGTCGTTCCCGGCGCACCGAGACGGGCGAGCGCCGCGCCGCCGGCCACCGTCACCGCGACCCCCAGCGGGATCCGGGCGTCCAGCACCAGCGTCAGTTCGGTCTCGTCGCGACCCTGGCGCACCCGAACGCGGGTTCCGTCCGGGTGCGATCCGGCCGATTGCGGATGCACGGCGATGGTATCGGCACGCCGCCCCTCGGGCGCGACCTGCAGGGGCTCGGCTCGGCGCACCAGCGGATCGGCGCTGTACAGACCACAGACCTGCATCCGCACCAGACCGGTCGGGGCATCGGGCACCGCCACATGCGCCAGGCGCAGGTCGATCTGATTGCTGAATTCGCCCTCGGGTAGCAGCGGCTTGATCGCATCGCGCACTTGCCGCGAATCGAGGTACTCCAGATCGCGAAGCTGCAGCAGATTACCGAGCACACGCCAGACCTTCCAGCCTGGACGCGTCTCCCCCGGGCAGCGCGCCGCGGCTCGGAAGCTCTGCCACCGCCCCTCGGCATTGACGAAGGTCCCGGAGGTCTCGTAACCGCTCGCGATCGGGAGCAGCACGTCGGCCACCGCCTCCAGCGCAGGATTGGCGAAGGTGCCGAGGGCCACGACGAGGCCGGCCGCCTCCAGCGCCTGCAGGGTCCGCACCGGATCCGCGCAATCGCGATCCGGATCGATGCCGGCCAACACGAAGACGTCGCGGCCCTCGGCCAGCATGGCCCCGGCGTTCGTCCCGATCATCGGTGCGGCGACACCGCCCACGCCGCGTCCGGGAACGCAGCCCGCGAGCCAGGCACCGGCGGCATTGGCCCCGGGCGCGAGGTAGCCCAGGCGTGCTCCGGTGGTGCGCGCGATCCAGCCGGCCAACGCACGCAGGGTCGAATGCAGTGGGCTTGCCATCGCCGCGGCGCCGAGCAGGATATGGCTGCGCTCACCCTCCAGCAGACTGGTGGCGATCCGTTGTTGCGCCTCGATTGCCGCCGGGTCCTCGGTCAGCGCGGCAGCCACCACGTCGGCCAACAGCTTCGGCAGCTTGGCTTTTTTTCCGGTGCCGTTGGCAGGGCTGCCGTTCTTGCCCGCGCCCTTCTTGGTCCCTGGCTGGCCCGCCTGGGTATCGACGCCATTGGCGAGCCAACCTGCCACTCCGGCCAGGGCCAGCACCTGGCTGCGGGTATCGCCGGCCAGTTCGGCCGCCAGCGGATAGTTCAGGTCCAGCCGGTGGGCATAAATCGCGCTGACGTGCGCGCCCTTCAGTGCGGCCTTGCGCAGGCGATGGGCCAGCATCGGCTGTTCGTGGCGCGGGTTGCAGCCGACCAGCAGGACCGCCTGGGCGTGCTCCAGGTCCTCGAGGGTGCTCCCGAGCCAGGGGAACAACGGCGCCGCCAGTTCATCGGCGAAATCGAGCTGTCCCAGGCGATGATCGATGTCGGCGACACCCAGGCCGCGCAACACCTTCTGCGCCAGGTACAACTCCTCCAGCGTCAGCGAGGGGGACAGCAAGGCCCCGATGCGCTCCGGCGCCACCGCGCCCAGCCCCTCGGCCACGCGGGCCAGGGCCTGCTCCCAGGACACATCCTGCCATTGGCCATCGACCTTCATTCGGGGCCGGGTCAGGCGGTCAGGCGCATACAGCCCGGCATAGCTGAAGCGGTCACGGTCCGAGATCCAGGTCTCGTTGATCGTTTCGTTCTCGCGCGGCACCACGCGCATCACCCGGCCCTGATACTGGTGCACGGCGATATTGGAACCGACACCGTCGTGCATGCCCACGGTCGGGAACTGCTGGTATTCCCAGGCGCGGGCCTGGAAGCGCGACGGCTTCGCGGTCAGCGCGCCCACCGGGCACAGGTCGATCACGTTGCCGGACAACTCGTGGCTGACGGTGTGCTCGACGAAGGTGCCGATGCGCATGTTCTCGCCGCGGCCGGTGGCGCCGAGTTCGCGCACCCCGGCAATCTCGGCGCCGAAGCGTACGCAGCGGGTGCAGTGGATGCAGCGGGTCATCTCGGTCTCGATCAGCGGCCCGATATCCTTGTCCTGGACCACGCGCTTGGCCTCGGTGAAGCGGGAGACGCTCTCGCCGTAGCCCATGGCCACATCCTGCAGTTCGCACTCCCCGCCCTGATCGCAGATCGGGCAGTCCAGCGGATGGTTGATCAGCAGGAACTCCATCGTGCCCTTCTGCGCCTCGATCGCGAGCGGCGAGCGGGTGTGCACTTTCATCCCTTCCATCACCGGTGTCGCACAGGCGGCGACGGGCTTGGGCGCCTTCTCGACCTCAACCAGGCACATACGGCAGTTGGCGGCCACCGACAGCTTCTTGTGGTAGCAAAACCGCGGAATGAGGATATTCGCGGCGTCGGCAACGTCGATCAACAGCGCGCCCTTGGGTGCCTGCACGGTGCGGCCGTCGATCTCGAGGGTGACCTGGTCCTGGCTCATAGTGGATTCCTGCACCGGGGCCATCAGGCGGCTTGCGCCACGAGACTCTTGCCGTGTTGGATGTAGTGTTCGAATTCGTGACGGTAATGCTTGATGAAGCTGCGCACCGGCATCGCGGCGGCATCGCCGAGGGCACAGATGGTACGGCCCTCGATCTTGCGCGCGACGTCATCCAGGCGATCCAGATCCTCGAGCCGACCGTGGCCCTCGACGATCCGGGTGAGCATGCGGTACATCCAGCCGGTGCCCTCGCGGCACGGCGTGCACTGGCCGCAGGACTCGGAGAAATAGAACCGCGAGATCCGCTGCAGCATCCGCACCATGTCGGTGGTGTCGTCCATCACGATCACCGCGCCGGAACCGAGCATCGAACCGACCCGCGCAATCGAGTCGTAGTCCATGTTGGCCTCGAGCATCGCCGCCGCCGGAACCACCGGCACCGACGAGCCGCCCGGAATTACCGCCTTCAGCTGCCGCCCGTCGAGCACGCCGCCGGCCATCGCCAGCAGGTCCTTGAACGGCGTGCCCAGCGGCACCTCGAAGTTGCCCGGCCGATTCACGTGACCGGATACCGAGAACAGCTTCTCGCCACCGGACTTGGGGATGCCAAGGCCGGCGAACCAGTCGCCACCGTTGCGAATGATCGCCGGGATCGACGCCAGCGATTCGGTATTGTTGATCGTGGTCGGACGCCCGTACAGGCCGAAGTTCGCCGGAAACGGGGGCTTGAAGCGCGGCATGCCCTTCTTGCCCTCGAGCGAGTCGAGCAGCGCGGTCTCCTCGCCACAGATGTAGGCGCCGGCACCGAGCGACGGGTAGAGGTCGAAATCGACCCCTGAACCGAGGATGTTGCGGCCCAGGAAGCCGGCCGCATAGGCCTCCTGTAGCGCGGTCTCGAAACGACGATTGACCTCGTCCATGAACTCGCCGCGCATGTAGTTGTAGCCGACACTCGCCCCGATCGCGTAGCCGGCGATGGCCATGCCCTCGACCAGCGCATGGGGGTTGAAGCGCAAAATATCGCGGTCTTTGCAGGTGCCGGGCTCGGACTCGTCGGAGTTGCAGACGATGTACTTCTGCCCGGGGCTGTTGCGCGGCATGAAGCTCCACTTCAGGCCGGTGGGAAAACCGGCGCCGCCACGGCCGCGGAGGTTCGAGCGCTTCACCTCCTCGATCACGTCCTCCGGCGGCATCGGGGTGCCGTAGACCTTCTTCAGGGCCTCGTAGCCGCCCAGTTCCAGGTAGGTCTCGAAGGACCAGGGCTCGGCGTGGTCCCGTGTGGCAAAACAAATCCGGTTGGCCATGGCTCAGGGCTCCAGACGGTCGAGGATCTCGTCGACGCGTTCGGGCGTCAGATTCTCGTAGTAGACGTGATCGACCTGCATCATCGGCGCACCGCAGCAGGCGGCCAGACACTCCTCTTCGCGCTTCAGATAGAAGCGGCCGTCGGGGGTGGATTCGCCCAGCCCGATGCCGAGCTTGGCCTGGATGTGGGCCAGGATCTCCTCGGCGCCGCGCAGCATGCAGGACACGTTGTCGCAGACCGCGATGGTGTGGCGGCCGACGGGCTTCAATTCGTACATCGAATAGAACGACGCGGCCTCGTACACGGTCATCGGCGCGATCTGCAGGTACTCGGCCACCGCATCCATCGTCGACACGTTCAGGTGGCCATGTTCGTGCTGCACCGCATGCAGCGCGCCCAACACCGCCGAACGACGCTGATCGGCGGGATACCGGCTCAGGCACCGGTCGATCTCCTCGCGCACGTGCGCGCTGAGTACCGCCTGCTTTTGCTGTTGCCCGTTCTCTTGTTGCGCGGCCATTAGCGATCCACCTCCCCGAACACCAGATCCTGTGTGCCGATGATCGCGACCACGTCGGCGAGCATGTGGCCCCGCGCCATCTCGTCGAGCGCCGACATGTGCGCGAAGCCCGCGGCCCGGACCTTCAGGCGATAGGGCTTGTTGGCCCCGTCGGACACCAGATAGACACCAAACTCGCCCTTCGGGTGCTCGATGGCCGCGTAAGCCTCACCCGCGGGCAGACAGAAGCCCTCGGTGAACAGCTTGAAGTGGTGGATCAGCGCTTCCATGTCGGCCTTCATCTCTTCGCGTCGTGGCGGCGCGATCTTGTAGTTCTCGAGCAGCACCGGTCCGGGGTGGGTGCGCAGCCAGTCGACACACTGGCGGATGATGCGGTTGGACTGGCGCATCTCCTCGATCCGCACCAGGTAGCGGTCGTAGCAGTCGCCGTTCACGCCCACCGGGATCGCGAAGTCCAGGCGATCGTAGACCTCGTAGGGCTGCTTGCGGCGCAGATCCCACTCGACCCCCGAACCGCGCAGCATCGGCCCGGTCAGCCCCAGTTGCAGCGCCCGTTCGGGTGTGACCACGCCGATGCCGACGGTGCGCTGCTTCCAGATCCGGTTGTCGGTCAGCAGGGTCTCGTATTCATCGACCCGTTGCGGAAAGCGCTCGGTGAAGGCCTCGATGAAGTCGAGCAGCGAGCCCTCGCGATCGGCGTTCAGCGCGTCGACCTCGGCCTGGGTCTTCCAGCGCGACGCCTGGTATTTCGGCATCACGCCCGGCAGGTCGCGCGCGACGCCGCCCGGGCGGTAGTAGGTCGCATGCAGACGCGCCCCGCTGACCGCCTCGTAGCAGTCCATCAGGTCTTCGCGTTCGCGAAAGGCATACAGGAAGACGGTCATCGCCCCGATGTCGAGCGCATGCGCCCCGAGCCAGAGCAAGTGATTCAACAGCCGGGTGATCTCGTCGAACAGCACCCGGATGTACTGGGCGCGCAGCGGCGGCTCGATCGCCAGCAATTTCTCCATCGCCAGCACATAGCCGTGTTCGTTGCACATCATCGACACGTAATCGAGCCGGTCCATGTAGCCGATCGACTGGTTGTACGGCTTGCTCTCGGCCAGTTTCTCGGTACCTCGGTGCAGCAGGCCGATGTGCGGATCGGCCCGCTGCACGACCTCGCCGTCCATCTCCAGCACCAGGCGCAGCACCCCGTGCGCCGACGGATGCTGGGGACCGAAATTCAGGGTGAAGTTGCGGATCTCAGGCATGGTCTTCGTCTCCGGCCGGCGCCTGTTGCACATAGCGGTGGTCGGTACGGATCACCTTGGGCACCAGCACGCGCGGCTCGATCGTCACCGGCTGATAGATTACCCGCCGCTGCTCCATGTCGTAGCGCATTTCGACATGGCCGATCAGCGGGAAGTCCTTGCGAAACGGATGACCGAGAAAGCCATAATCGGTCAGAATGCGGCGCAGGTCGGGATGGCCCGAGAACAGGATCCCGAACAGATCGAAGGCCTCGCGCTCGTACCAGTTCGCCGACGCCCAGACCGGCGTGACCGAGGCGATCTCGGGAAACTCGTCGTCGGTGAGCCAGGCGCGGACCCGCAACCGGCGATTGTGCGTCACCGACAACAGGTGCATCACCACCGCAAAACGCGGCGTGTCCATCGCCATGTCCTGTGGCGCATCCTCGAAGGAGAAGCGCCCGGAGGTCGCCGGCATCACGCCCCGGCCGAAGCCCTCGGTGCTGGCGGCGTCGGTGGACCATTCGGTGCGCCCGTATTCCAGGTAGTCGACCCCGCACAGGTCGACCAGCATCTCGAAGGCCAGATCGGGATGGTCGCGCAGGCGCACGGCCACCGCGGCCCAGTCCGCACCGGCCACCTCGATCGTCACCTCGCCGTGGCGCACCTGCAGGGACTGCAACTGCGGTTCGAATTCGGTACGCAGCAGCTGGATCCAGGACGGGGCTTCGGACATCGGTGACCTCTACGACTCGGCTACGGATTCATCGGGCGGCGAATTCAGCGTGCAATGGTGTTGGTGCGGCGGATCTTGTTCTGCAGCTGGATGATGCCGTACAGCAGGGCCTCCGCGGTCGGGGGGCAACCGGGCACGTAGATATCGACCGGAACGATCCGATCGCAGCCGCGCACCACCGCATAGGAGTAGTGGTAGTAGCCGCCGCCGTTGGCGCAGGACCCCATCGAGATCACCCAGCGGGGCTCGGACATCTGGTCGTAGACGCGGCGCAGGGCCGGCGCCATCTTGTTGACCAGGGTGCCGGCGACGATCATCACGTCGGACTGCCGCGGGCTCGGGCGGAACACGATGCCGAAGCGATCGAGATCATAGCGGGCGGCGCCGGCGTGCATCATCTCGACCGCACAACACGCGAGCCCGAAGGTCATCGGCCACAGCGAGCCGGTGCGGGCCCAGTTGATCAGCTTGTCCGCCGAGGTGGTGACGAAGCCTTTTTCAAGAACGCCTTCTATTCCCATTCCAGGGCTCCCTTCTTCCACTCGTAGATGAATCCGATCACCAGGATGGTCAGGAAGAGCCCCATCGCCAGCAGACCGAACACGCCGATCTCGTCCAGGGCCACGGCCCACGGGAACAGAAAGGCGATCTCCAGATCGAAAATGATGAACAGGATGGCCACCAGATAGAAACGAACATCAAATTTGAGGCGGGAATCCTCGAAGGCCTCGAAGCCGCACTCATAGGGTGAATTCTTATCGGCGTCGGGACGACTGGGACCCACCACCATGCCCAGCATCAGGGGCACGAGGCCGATCACGAGACCGACGACCAGGAAGATCAGGATCGGCAGGTACCCTTCCAGCATTCTCTTCTCCTGAACGCCGCCAGTGGCTGGCAGGCTCTCCATGCGGACCCCGATGGGCCATCGCGAGCGGGCTCATAGGCGGGGTGAGCCGGATGCCACGAATCGAACTGTCTCGGGCGAACGACACCCTCACCGGAACCGGAGTCTAGGGACGCCTGGGAACGGTGTCAAGTTTCCGGGTGACTGTAACTATTTGAAAGAAAAGAATAAGTCTCGATCGAACGATCGAAACGGCGGGTACGCCGGGCGTACCGGAATGGTGCAGATGGTGGGACTCGAACCCACACGGCTTGCGCCACTACCCCCTCAAGATAGCGTGTCTACCAATTCCACCACATCTGCGTAACAGTCATCGGACGGCCGGGGCCGCCCGTTACCGATCCGGCCGCCCCTTGCGGGCCGACCGGATCGGTGAGGTTATTCGGGAATATCGCCGCGCCGACCCCGCATCGGATCCTGGTCGGGCGGGTACTCGTCCAGCACCCGTTCCTCGCGGGCCTCTTCCTGCATCTGCTCAATCAGGCTCCGCGCCTCCGGTGTGGCCGAAGCGAGGTAGGCCAGCGTGAGGCTGTTCAGAAAGAATACCACCGCCAGCACGCCGGTGGCACGGCTCAGAAAATTCGCCGAGCCCCGAGCCCCGAAAACGGTCGAGGACGCGCCGCTGCCGAAGGCGGCGCCGGCATCGGCGCCCTTGCCATGCTGCATCAGCACCAGCGCGATCACCGAGACGGCGACCACCACCTGGACGACCAGCAAAATACCATAGATCATAGTTTACTCTTCGTTTGTACGGCGACGGCGGCATCGACGATCGCGGTAAAGGCCTCGGCGTCCAGCGAGGCGCCGCCAATCAGCCCGCCATCGATATCCGCAAGCGCGAGCAAACCCGCCGCGTTGTCGGCCTTCATGCTGCCGCCATAAAGAATCTGCAAGGCCGCGGCCACACCGGCATCCCGGCTGGCCACGCGGTCGCGAATGAAGGCGTGCACCTCGGCCGCCTGTTCCGGGGTTGCCGTCAAGCCGGTGCCGATCGCCCAGACCGGCTCGTAGGCGACCACCGCCCGGTCGAAAGCCGCGACGCCGGCGGCATCGAGCACCGCGTCCAGCTGTTCGGCCACCACGGCTTCGGTCCGACCGGCCTCGCGCTCGGCGAGTTGCTCGCCGACGCACAGGATCGGCACCAGCCCGGCCGCCTGCGCCGCGATGAACTTGCGGGCCACCCAGGCGCTGTCCTCCTGCTGGCGGGCCCGCCGCTCGGAGTGGCCGACGATCACGTATTCACAGCCGATCTCGCGCAGCATCCCGGCCGCGATCTCGCCGGTGAAGGCCCCCGCCGATGCATCGGAGCAATCCTGACCGCCCACTGCCAGCGGGCTGCCCTGCAACTGATCGACGACATCCGCCAGATAGACCGCCGGCGGACAGACGGCGACCCCGACAGCATCCGAACCCGCGATGGCATCGACCAGTGCGGAAAGGAGCTCCCGGTTCGCGGTCCGCGAGCCGTTCATCTTCCAGTTTCCTGCCACCAGGGCCTTGCGCATAAGATTCACCGTGTTCAGGGTTGAAGAAGTCGTCAGTGGAGGCGCGCGATGTTACCGACGCTGGGCGGGCAACGCAACTGGTGCCGCCGAAACGGGGGTTGCCGAAAGGGCGCTATCGAGGGCCTGCACGATGCGTTCTGCGGCGGCCGCGATGTGCTCGGCGTCGCGGCCTTCCACCATCACCCGCACCAGGGGCTCGGTGCCCGACGGCCGCAGCAGCACGCGACCGTTCGCGCCCAGGTCCGCCGTCACCCCATCCACCGCGGCCCGCACCACCGGCAGGCCGAGCAGGGCGTCGGTCGACCCCTCGACCCGCACATTTAACAGGACCTGAGGGCATTTTCGCACCCCCTGGCGCAGCACCGACAACGGCGTCCCGGTCCGGTGCATCAGATGGGCCACCCGCAACGCGGCGACGGTGCCGTCGCCGGTGGTGGTGTGCCCCAGGCAGATAATGTGCCCCGAGCCCTCGCCGCCCAGTTGCCAGCCGTTGCGACGCATTTCCTCCAGCACATAGCGGTCACCGACCCGGGCGCGCACGAAGGGGATACCGGCAACACCGAGGGCCTGCTCCAACCCGAGGTTGCTCATCTGCGTACCGACCACACCGCCGCTAAAACCACCGTCCGCATGCTCGGCCAGGGCCAGGATCCCGAGGATCTCGTCGCCATCAACCAGCTCGCCCAACTCGTCGACCAGGATCACCCGGTCGCCGTCGCCGTCCAGCGCGACCCCCAAGTGCGCCCCCTCGGCCAGCACCCGCCGGCGCAGCTGCTCGGGGTACAGCGAGCCACAATCGGCATTGATGTTGTAGCCGTCCGGACTCGCGCCGATCACGGTAATCTCGGCACCGAGTTCGTCGAAGACCTGTGGGGATACGTTGTAGGTGGCGCCGTGGGCGCAATCGATCACCAGGCGCAGGCCGCGCAATTCGGAGCGCGCCGGAATCGCGCTCTTGCAGAATTCGATGTAGCGCCCGGCGGCATCGTGGATGCGCTCGGCCTTGCCCAGGCGATGCGAATCCAGACGGCCCACCGGCTGCTCCAGCAAGGCCTCGATCGCCGCTTCGAGGGCGTCCGGAAGCTTGTCGCCCTCGGGCGTGAAGAACTTGAAGCCGTTGTCTTCGTAGGCGTTGTGCGAGGCGCTGATCACCACACCGGCGGCGGCCCGGAAGGTGCGGGTCAGGTAGGCCACCGCCGGGGTCGGCATCGGCCCCAGCAGCGCGATGTCGGCCCCGGCCGCGGACAGACCGGCCTCCAGCGCCGACTCGAACATATAGCCGGAGACACGGGTGTCCTTGCCCACCAACACCGGACCCGGCGTCTGCTGCCCGAGGACCGTGCCCACGGCGTAGCCCAGGCGCAGTGCAAATTCTGGCGTCATCGGCCATTGGCCGGTGCGCCCGCGAATACCGTCGGTACCGAAGAATTTGCCCATCACGGCTCCCCCTATGCAGTCGTGTCATGGTCATCGACGATCGGATCCAACGCGGCCCGGATCGCCAGCGCATCGGCCGTTTCGGCGACGTCGTGAACCCGCAGTATGTGGGCTCCGGCGCGTGCCGCCAAGACCGCCGCCACCACGCTGCCCAGCGGCCGGTCGGTCACCGGACGCCCACCGAGGATCTTGCCGATCATCGATTTGCGCGAAACCCCGACCAGCACCGGGTAGCCGAGCGCCACCAGGTCGGGCAGCTGCCGGAACAGCGCGACGTTGTGCTCGAAGGTCTTGCCGAAGCCGAAGCCCGGATCCAGCACAATCCGCTGTGCCGCCACACCGTGGGCACGCAGTGCCGCGGCCTGTCCCGCGAGGAACGCCGACACCTCGGCGACCACGTCTTCATACTGGGGCTGTTGCTGCATCGAGCGCGGCGTGCCGCGCATGTGCATTATGCAGACGGCGGCGCCACTGGCCATTACCGCGGCCATCGCCCCGGGCGCGCGCAGCCCGTTGACGTCATTGATCAGGCCCGCCCCGGCATCGACCGCCGCCCGCATCACCTCGGGTTTGCTGGTGTCGATCGACAGCGGAACCACCACCTCGGCGCGCAGCGCCGAAAGCACCGGAATCACCCGGCGCAGTTCCTCTTCCAGGGTCACGGGTTCGGCGCCCGGCCGGGTCGATTCGCCGCCGACATCGATCAGGTCCGCCCCGGCGGTCACCATCGCCCGGGCGTGTTCGATCGCCGCCTGCATCTGCGCATACCGGCCGCCGTCGGAGAAGGAATCCGGGGTCACGTTCAGGATCCCCATGATCCGCGGCCGGTCGAGCGACAGACGGTGCCCGGCGCAATCCAGGATCAGCGGGTCAGGCATGCTCGGCACAACGCGCAAGATACGAGACAAAAAAAGCGAGAATCAGGGCAAGCAAGCAGCCAATGACAGCCACGGAATGCACGGAAAGCACGGAAAGCACGGAACAGGTTCGACATTCAGAGACTTTTCCGTGTATTCCGTGCATTCCGTGGCTCACCTTGCTCTCTACGGAGTTGGGGCAACCACCCTGATCGCTGGGCGGATGACCCTGCAAGCCCCCTGAGGACCTGGGGTCTAACCGCACACAAGTCGACTCAACCGGGGGCGCTCAAGGCTGTGGTGCCGGTCCTCCGACGACGCCACCGGGACCCGGGCGGGGATCCGGCTCGGGACTGGAATCGGGACCCTCTTCCGGCTTGACCGGCACGTCCTCTTCCTCCTTCCAGTCCACCGGAGGCCGCGGCTCACGGCCTTCCATGATGTCGGTGATCTGCGGCTCGTCGATGGTTTCGTATTTCACCAGCGCGGCAGCCATCGCGTGCAGCTTGTCATTGTTGTCGACCAGGATCGCACGCGCCCGCTGGTAATTGTCGTCGATGATGCGCCGCACCTCTTCGTCGATCGCATGCGCGGTCTCGTCGGACAGGTGCTTGGTCTGGGTCATCTGCCGGCCGAGGAACACCTCGCCCTCGTCCTCGCCGTAGGTCAGCGGACCGAGACGATCGGACAGGCCCCACTTGGTGACCATGTTGCGGGCGATCATCGTCGCCCGCTCGATGTCGTTCGAGGCGCCGGTGGTCACGCGATCGGCGCCGAAGATAAGTTCCTCCGAAATGCGCCCGCCGAACAGGCTCGCGATCTGGCTTTCGAGCCGTGTCCGCGAGTGGCTGTACCGGTCCTCCTCGGGCAGGAACATGGTCACGCCCAGGGCCCGTCCACGCGGGATGATGCTGACCTTGTACACCGGATCGTGCTCGGGAACGGTGCGCCCGACGATCGCATGCCCGGCCTCGTGATAGGCGGTCAGCTTCTTCTCGGCCTCGCTCATCACCATGGACTTGCGTTCGGCGCCCATCATGATCTTGTCCTTCGCGCGCTCGAAGTCGGACATGTCCACGGTGCGCTTGCCGGAGCGGGCGGCGAACAGCGCCGCCTCGTTGACCAGGTTCGCGAGATCGGCCCCGGAGAAGCCCGGGGTGCCGCGGGCGATCAGCGCCGGACGCACGTTGTCGGACAGCGGCACCTTGCGCATGTGCACCTTCAGGATCTGCTCGCGACCGCGCACGTCCGGGGCCGGCACCACGACCTGGCGGTCGAAGCGGCCGGGGCGCAGCAGCGCCGGATCGAGCACGTCCGGACGGTTGGTGGCCGCGATCACGATCACGCCCTCGTTGCCCTCGAAGCCGTCCATCTCGACCAGCAGCTGGTTCAGGGTCTGCTCGCGCTCGTCGTGGCCGCCGCCCAGACCGGCGCCGCGATGGCGGCCGACCGCGTCGATCTCGTCGATGAAGATGATGCAGGGAGCGTGCTTCTTCGCGGTCTCGAACATGTCGCGGACCCGCGAGGCCCCGACGCCGACGAACATCTCGACAAAGTCGGAACCGGAGATGGTGAAGAAGGGCACCTTGGCCTCTCCCGCGATGGCCTTGGCCAGCAGTGTCTTGCCGGTACCGGGCGAACCGACCATCAGCACGCCGCGCGGGATCTGCCCGCCGAGCTTCTGGAAGCGGGATGGATCGCGCAGGAAGTCGACCAGTTCGGAGACCTCCTCCTTGGCCTCGTCGCAGCCGGCGACGTCGCCGAAGGTCACGGTGACCTGATCCTCGGACATCATCTTGGCCTTGCTCTTGCCGAAGGACATCGCGCCGCGGCCGCCTGCACCACCGCCCTGCATCTGGCGCATGAAGTAGATCCACACCGCAATCAGCAGCAGCATCGGGAACCAGCTGATCAGGATATCGGTGAGCATCGAACGGCCCTGCGCTTCCTGAACCCGGACCTCGACGTTGTTCGCCAGCAGATCACCCATCAGACCGGGGTCATTCGGGCTCTCGGTCCGGAAGGAGCGTCCCTCGATGGTGGTCCCCCGGATCGTATTGCCCTCGATCGTCACGCTCTGGACACGCCCAGCATTCACGTCGTTGATGAACGACGAGTAGGTCATGCTGCGCGCCTCTTCCTGTGGCTCGGGGCTGAAATTGTTGAACACGGACATCAGGACGACCGCGATCACCACCCAGATCACCAGATTTTTTACCAGGCCATTCAAAATGCCACCTCGAAATTGCTGTGTTCGGCTGAGCGAACGTTACACATCCCGGAGCCCCTGCGCCAATACGTACACTTCCGGTGATCGCGCACGCGACGCCGGTGGCTTGCGAATGAGCACGCGCCTGAAGTGCTGGCGCAGCTCCTGCAGGAAGGCATCCGAACCCTGTCCCTGAAACACCTTGACGAGAAAGAATCCGTCGTTCTTAAGAACCCGGACCGCCAATTCCAGCGCCAGTTCACACAGATGGATCGACCGTGGTTGATCGACCGCGGCGGTACCCGACAAGTTCGGTGCAATATCGGACAACACCCCATCCGCCGGTTCCCCGCCCAGGTGCGCAACGATGGCCTCCAGCACCGGTTCGTCCTGGAAGTCTCCGGTGACGATATCGACACCGGGGATCGGGTCCATCGGCAGGATGTCGGAAGCGATCACCCGCCCGGTGCGACCGACCTTCTCCGCCGCATACTGACTCCAGCCGCCGGGGGCCGCACCGAGGTCGACCACCCGCAGGCCCGGGCGCAACAGGCGCTCCCGGCGATCGATCTCGGCCAGCTTGTACACCGCACGCGAGCGGTAGCCCTCCTGCTGGGCCCGGACGACGAAGGGATCCTTGAAGTGCTCCTTCAGCCAGCGCTCACTGGACTTGGTGCGTTTCGGCATCGTCTCCCCTTCGGCCCACGCAACGTGCCATGGTACACTCCGGCGATTCCAAAGTGGTACGAGATTCAGTGGATCTGACCGAACCGCAGCGCAAGCTGCTCCGTAGCCTAGCGCACCCGCGCAAACCCATCGTGACCCTCGGCCGCAACGGCCTCACCGATGCCGTGCTCAACGAACTCGAGCAGGCCCTCGACCATCATGAACTGGTGAAGGTCAAGGTCAACATCGGGGACCGGGACGCACGCGACCAGGCCACCGAGGCCCTGTGTGTACGCACCGGCGCCACCCTGATCCAGCGCATCGGCTTCATGGCCACGCTGTTTCGGCGCAATCCCGAAAAACCGGTGATCGCGCTGCCGGCGAAGCCGCCGCCCCGCTAACGTTAATCGCCAGCGCCCATTCCGGACAGGAAAGCGCGAGCCACGGAAGGCACGGACGTCACGGAAAAGGAAGTTCATTTGATTTCCATTTCCGTGTGTTTCCGTGCCTTCCGTGGCTCCTCTTTTACGCCCTTTACGCCGAGCCCACTCCGCTGCATCCGATCGATTGAATCGGCGCCATGCAGCCGAATCGCGCCGGCCGACTCGATTCGACCGATGCGGGTCAGCCAGATACTGATCAACCGAGATAGCGGACCTCGAGGATCTCGTACTCGGTGGTCCCGCCAGGGGCCTGCACGCTCACCAGATCCCCTTCTTCCTTGCCGATCAGCGCGCGGGCGATCGGTGAACTGACCGAGATCTTGCCCTGCTTGATATCGGCCTCGTCCTCGCCGACGATCTGGTAGGTGACCGGCTTGCCGTCCTCGGTGCCCTCCAGGCTCACCGTCACCCCGAAGACCACCTTGCCGGTCTGCGCGAGAGCGGCGACATCGATGATCTGAGCATTGCCCAGCTTCGATTCGATCTCCCGAATGCGGCCCTCGATGAAGCTCTGCTGCTCACGCGCGGCATGGTATTCGGCGTTTTCCTTCAAATCGCCATGGGCACGGGCCTCGGCGATCGCATGCACCACCCGCGGCCGGTCCTCGGTCTTCAACCGGCGCAACTCCTGCTTCAGGCTCTCGGCACCGGCGACGGTCAGCGGAAACTTGCTCATCGCGCGCCCTCCTGTCCCACGGTCTCGGCCTGCCCCAGGGTTTCGGCATGCAGGTCCTGCAGGCGAAATACGTTCTCGAATTCCAGATGATCCAACGCCTGCACCGTCGCCAGCGCACCGGCGACGGTGGTGGTGTAGCTGACCTTGTGCATCAAGGCCTCCCGGCGCAGGGTAAAAGAGTCCGCGGTGGCCTGCTTGCCCTCCACGGTGTTGATGATGAAGCTGATCTCGTCGTTCTTGATCATGTCGACGATGTGCGGCCGGCCTTCGGTGACCTTGTTCACGACCGTGACCTCGATGCCCTGCGCCTGCAGCGCGGCCGCGGTGCCGCGCGTGGCCAGAACTTCGAAGCCCAGTTCCACCAGGCGCCGCACCACCGGCGGCAGCGGCGGCTTGTCGATCTCGCGCACCGACACGAAGGCCTTGCCGCGCACCGGCAGGCGCACCCCCGCCCCCAGCTGGCTCTTTGCGAAGGCTTCGGCAAAACTGCGCCCGACCCCCATCACCTCGCCGGTGGACTTCATCTCCGGGCCCAGGATCGGGTCCACCCCGGGGAACTTGGCAAAGGGGAACACCGCCTCCTTCACCGCGTAGAAGCCCGGACGCACCGGCTCGCGCAGGTGCTGATCGGCCAGGCTGGTTCCGGCCATGCAGCGTGCAGCGATCTTCGCCAGCGGCAGGCCGGTCACCTTGGACACGAAGGGCACCGTGCGCGAGGCGCGCGGATTGACCTCGAGCACGTAGATGTCCTCGCCCTTGATCGCAAACTGGGTGTTCATCAGGCCGATGACCTTCAGCCCCAGCGCCATCCGGCGCACCTGCTCGGCCATCTCCTGCTGCAAGGCGTCGGACAGGGAGAACGGCGGCAGGGAGCAGGCGGAGTCCCCGGAGTGCACCCCGGCCTGTTCGATGTGTTCCATGATGCCGCCGATGAAGACGTCCTGGCCGTCGCAGATCGCGTCGACGTCGACCTCGATCGCGTCGTCGAGGAAATGATCGAGCAGCACCGGGGCGTCGTTGGACACCGAGACCGCGGTGCGCATGTAGCGTTTCAGGTCGTCCTCGTCGCGCACGATCTCCATCGCCCGCCCGCCCAGCACATAGGACGGCCGCACGACCAGCGGATAGCCGATCTCGGCAGCGAGCTTCTCGGCCTCCTCCTCGCTGCGGGCGGTGCGGTTCGGTGGCTGGCGCAGATCGAGCTTCTGCAGCAGCTGCTGGAAGCGCTCGCGGTCCTCGGCCAGATCGATCGAATCCGGCGAGGTGCCGATGATCGGCACCCCGGCGGCCTCCAGATCACGCGCGAGCTTCAACGGCGTCTGGCCGCCGTACTGCACGATCACACCCTTGGGCTTCTCGATCGCGACCACCTCGAGCACATCCTCGAGGGTCAGCGGCTCGAAGTACAGGCGGTCCGAGGTGTCGTAATCGGTCGAGACCGTCTCCGGATTGCAGTTGACCATGATGGTTTCAAAGCCGTCGTCGCGCATCGCGAGCGCGGCATGCACGCAGCAGTAATCGAACTCGATGCCCTGGCCGATGCGGTTGGGCCCGCCGCCGAGCACCATGATCTTCTCGCGGTCGCTCGGCTCGGCCTCGTTCTCTTCCTCGTAGGTCGAGTACAGGTAGGCGGTGGTGGTCGCGAATTCGGCGGCACAGGTGTCCACACGCTTGTAGACCGGATGGATGCCCAGCGCATGGCGCTGCTTGCGCACGGTCTTCTCGGTCTCGTTCAGCAGGCGGGCCAGGCGCCGGTCGGAGAAGCCGCGGCGCTTGATCTCGAACATCTCCTGCGCGCTCAGGTCGTTCAGGAAACGGTCGCGGATGCCCTTCTCGATTTCGATCAATTGGTGAATCTGGGCCAGGAACCAGCGGTCGATCGCGGTCAGCGCGAAGAGCTCCTCGATGCTGAAGCCGACCCGGAAGCCGTCGGCGACATGGAAGATGCGGTCCGGACTGGGATTCGCCAGCAGGATCCGCAAGCGATCGGCGACGCCGTCGGCCTTCAGATCCATCGTCTCGTCGAGGCCGTCGGCGCCGGTCTCCAGGCCGCGTAAGGCCTTCTGCAAGGACTCCTGGAAGGTCCGGCCGATCGCCATCACCTCACCCACCGACTTCATCTGGGTGGTCAGGCGGGCCTCGGCCTGCGGGAACTTCTCGAAAGTGAAGCGCGGGATCTTGGTCACCACGTAATCGATCGAGGGCTCGAAGGAGGCCGGGGTCAGCCCGCCGGTGATGTCGTTGCGCAGTTCATCGAGGGTATAACCCACCGCGAGCTTCGCGGCGATCTTCGCGATCGGAAAGCCGGTCGCCTTGGAGGCCAGCGCCGAGGAGCGCGACACCCGCGGGTTCATTTCGATCACGATCAGCCGGCCGTCGTCCGGGTTCACCGCGAACTGCACGTTCGAGCCGCCGGTCTCCACACCGATTTTGCGCAGCACCGCAATCGAGGCGTTGCGCATGATCTGGTATTCCTTGTCGGTCAGCGTCTGCGCCGGCGCCACCGTGATCGAGTCGCCCGTATGCACGCCCATCGGGTCCAGGTTCTCGATCGAGCAGACGATGATGCAGTTGTCCGCCTGGTCGCGGACCACCTCCATCTCGAACTCCTTCCAGCCCAGCGCCGATTCCTCGAGCAGCACCTCGTTGGTCGGCGACAGGTCCAGGCCGCCCTTCACGATCTCCTCGAACTCCTCGCGGTTGTAGGCGATACCGCCGCCGGAACCGCCCAGGGTGAACGACGGCCGGATGATCACCGGAAAGCCGATTTCCGGCTGCACGCGCTGCGCCTCTTCCCAGGTGTGGGCCATGAAGGCGGTGGGGGTCGCCAACCCGATCTCGGTCATCGCCTGGCGGAAGCGCCCGCGGTCCTCGGCCATGTCGATCGCATCCGCGTTGGCGCCGATCAACTCGACGCCGAACTGATCCAGCACGCCCTCGGCGGCCAGGTCCAGCGCGCAGTTCAACGCGGTCTGCCCACCCATGGTCGGCAGCAGCGCGTCCGGACGTTCCTTCTCGATTACCCGCGCCACCACCCGCCAGTCCACCGGCTCGATGTAGACCGAATCCGCGGTCTCCGGGTCGGTCATGATCGTGGCCGGATTGGAGTTCACCAGGATGACCCGGTAGCCCTCCTCGCGCAGGGCCTTGCAGGCCTGGGCGCCGGAGTAGTCGAATTCGCAGGCCTGACCGATCACGATGGGACCGGCGCCGAGAATCAGCACGCTCTGGATATCAGTACGCTTGGGCATGGGAGGACAACTCCGGAGTCGGGTGCGGCAGGAAGGGCGTGTTCAGGTCCGTGCGGCGCGCATCGCGGCCAGGAAGTCGTCGAAGGCGTGGCCGACGTCGTGCGGCCCCGGGCTCGCCTCGGGATGCCCCTGCAGACTGAAGGCGGGGCAATCGGTGCGCGCGATCCCCTGCGAGGTGCCGTCGAACAACGAGCGGTGCGTGGCCTGCACCGTCGGCGGCAGTTGCGCCTCGTCGACCTCGAAGCCATGGTTCTGGCTCGAGATCATCACCCGGCCGGTGCGCAGGTCCTGGATCGGATGGTTCGCCCCGTGGTGCCCGAACTTCATCTTCAAGGTCGATGCCCCGCTGGCCAGGCCGAGCAGCTGGTGCCCCAGGCAGATGCCGAACAGCGGCACCTTTTCGGCGCAAAAGCGCTGGATGCTCGCGATCGCGTAGTCGCAGGGCTCCGGGTCGCCGGGACCGTTGGTCAGCAGGATGCCGTCGGGCTTCAGCGCCAGCGCCTCGTCCGGCGGCGTCTGGGCCGGGAGCACGGTGACCCGGCAGCCGCGATCGACCAGCATCCGCAGCATGTTGTATTTCAGGCCGAAATCGTAGGCCACGACGTGAAATTCGGCATCGGTGGGCCGCAGGCGCGGCGCCGGGGCATCGATGCGCCAGGTGCCCTCCAGCCATTCGTAGGGCCGCTTGGCGCTGACCTCGCGCGCCAAGTCCATCCCCTTGATGCCAGGGAAGTCCCGCGCCCGGCCGAGCGCCCGTTCGACGTCGATGTCACCGGCCTGCATGCAGCCATTCTGGGCGCCCTGCTCGCGCAGGATCCGGGTCAGCTTGCGGGTGTCGATGCCGGCAATCGCCACGACGCCGTGGCGCATCAAAAAGTCCGGCAAGGACTCCCGGCTGCGCCAGTTGCTGACCAGCGGCGGCACGTCGCGCACCACCAGCCCGGCGGCCTGCGCCATCGCCGATTCGTCGTCCTCGGACGTGGTGCCGACGTTGCCGATGTGCGGGTAGGTCAGGGTGACGATCTGGCGGGCGTAGGAGGGATCGGTCAGGA
>Ga0207421_10001239_pt1 | contig 33020 bp, 25 predicted proteins | sample SodLakKL_010_SED_4_FD_187542 | JGI IMG/M metagenome (GOLD analysis project Ga0207421, IMG submission 187542) | Alkaline sediment microbial communities from Lake Tanatar, Kulunda Steppe, Russia - 8KL_010_SED (SPAdes) (version 2) | ecosystem: Environmental > Aquatic > Non-marine Saline and...
CGAGCCGGGGGCGCAGGACGACGTGGAGCCCGCGGACGGAGGTGGCGCCGAGCAGCGCGACCTCGAGCTGCTCGAAGCCGCCGCCGCCGCGACGGCGATGTCCATCGCGACTGCCGAGCAGGAGCCTTTCGAGGCGGCCTTCGACGAGGACGCGGAACCCCACGACCTCGAGGACGAGCTCCCGCAGCCGGGCGATCCGTTGGTCGAGGAACTCATCGAGCTGCCGGTCGAGGAGGAGCCCGCGGCCGAGGTGGCCGAGGAGCCCGGGGTCGAGGTGGCCGAGGAGCCCGCGGCCGAGGTGGCCGAGGAGCCCGGGGTCGAGGTGGCCGAGGAGCCGGCGGCCGAGACAGTCGAGGAGCCCGCACCCCCGGTCGACGAGCCGGAGCCGTCCGAGCCCCAAGTGGTGGAGCTCGCTGACGAGGAACAGCCTTCCACCGAGGTCACCGCTGCCCCCGATGCCCTAGAGGTCGAGGAGGACGACCCCACCGACCGACTCGCGCCCGTGCAGGTCTCGGATACCCCGTCGGTCGACCTCTTCGGCTCGGCCGATCAGGACCTGCTCCGCACGACGGCGCAGCTGGCCATCCTGTCCGATGACCTCGCCGTGCGCGGTCACGCCGAGGCCGAGGCCGAGGCCGAAGAGCGCTCGGAACCCAGCTCCGACGACGCCGAGGACGCTGGGCGCGACGACCGGCCCTGAGCTCCGAACCACCGTCGCCGTCCCCGCCCGAGAGGTGACCTCGCCGCTATGCGTCTGACTCGCTCCACCTCGGTGTTGCTGCTCGCCCTCGGGCTGCTGGCCGTACTGCTGGCGTCGTGCTCGCCGTCCAGCCAGCCGGACGCGGTGTCGTGGCGCAACGTGGAGATCGACCTGCCGGATGCGTGGTACGTGTTCGAGGACGAAGCGGACCGGCTGAGCATCTCCAACCGGGACATCGGTGTCGGTGACGTGGTCGGCACCCCCGCCGACTGGCCCGAGGGCGACGTCGTGGCGATGTTCTTCACCTACGAGCCGGACACGCTGCCCGCCGACTGGCGCGACCTGCTGGGGCGACTGGACGCGGAGATCGAGACGGATACGTCGCTGACGCTGCAGGGTGATGTCCCGGCGACGCAGCTCATCTACCGCTACGAGACCGAGGGGGTACGCACCCGCGAGATGGTCGTGCTGATCCCCTCCCGAGCGATCGTGCTCCTCGCCCAGCCCGTGCCGACGCCAGCTGATGACGACGTGACCGAGGTGTTCCTCGCCTACCTCGACGACTTCATGGGCGTGCTCGAGTCGGCCACCTTCGGAGCGCCGCTGCTGGACTAGTCGGTGTGCCCGCGTTGCCGGCACGGAGCGCGGCAGTTCGCCCCGTGCGCCGCCGTGCGGGGTCCACGATCCTCCCCACTACTCTCGGCGCGGCAGCTCCTTCGGTTCGCCATAGAACGTCTGGACCCGTGAATGAACATCACCGTCATCGGCGTCGGGCACGTCGGACTCGTGTCGGCCGCTGCCTTCGCCCGCTGGGGCCACCAGGTCGTCGGCTACGACGACGATGGGGCGAAGATCTCGAAGATGCAGGGTGGGGAGGCCTGGTTCTACGAGCCGGGGCTCGATGACCTGATGGCCGAGGTGGTCGCGGACGGGCGCTTGCGCTTCAGCCACGACCCTGATGACGCACTGCGGGACGCCGAGGTGGTGTTCGTCTGTGTCGGGACTCCACCCCTACCCGGCGGGGGGCCGAACCTCTCCTACGTCGAGGCTGTCGGCCGCTCGGTCGTGGAGCACGCGCAGCGGAACCTGCTGCTGGTGGAGAAGTCGACCGTCCCCGCCAACACCGGCAAGCGACTCGAGCAGGTCATCCAGCGCGAAACGGACCGACTCGGTACCGCCCACCGCATCGAGGTGGCGTCCAACCCGGAGTTCCTGAAGGAGGGTGCCGCGGTCCAGGACACCCTCCACCCGGACCGGGTCGTGTACGGCACCTCCTCGGACTGGGCGCGCGATCTGCTCAGGCAGGTGTACGCGCAGCTGGTGGCCGAGGACGGCATGCCGGTCGTGGAGACCGACGTGCCCACGGCAGAGCTCATCAAGCACGCCTCGAACGCCTTCCTCGCGACCCGCATCTCCTTCATCAACGCCGTCGCGCAGATCTGCGACCGGGTCGGGGCGGATGTCGCGGTCGTGGCCGAGGGCATGGGGCACGACGTGCGCATCGGATCGCGGTTCCTGCAGGCCGGGCTCGGCTACGGCGGCTCCTGCTTCCCGAAGGACGTGGATGCGTTCGCGCACCTCGCCGCCCAGGTCGGCTACGAGTTCCGTCTGCTGGACCAAGTGCGTGAGATCAACGTCGGTCAGCGTCACTGGGTCGTGCAGAAGCTCGAGCAGGAGTTGTGGCACCTCGCCGGCAAGACCGTGGCGGTGCTCGGTGCGGCGTTCAAACCCGGTACCGACGATCTGCGCGAGTCCCCCGCCGTCCACCTCGCCAACGACCTGGCCGACGCCGGCGCAGAGGTCCGTGTCCACGACCCTGTCGCCCTCGACAACCTCGCCCAGGAGCAGCCCCACCTGCCCGGCTACACCGAGCTGGCCGGCGCCCTGGACGGAGCGCACGCGGCGGTCGTCGCCACCGACTGGCCGGAGTACACCACCATCTCTGCGGCAACGTTCCGTGACCGCCTCGCGTACCCGATCCTGATCGACGCGCGCAACATCTACGACCCCGACACCATGCTGGACGCAGGCCTGCACTACCACGCCCTCGGCCGGCGCAGCATCGACACCCGGCCGTCCTAGGCCGACCCGCCCTCGCCTCTGTCCAGCCCGGCCGCCTACCAGTCGAACCGGATCTGGGCGGGACCACCGGAGAGGCTGTTGCGTAGGTGCCACTCGCCGTCGCGCACGACTCCGATGCCGTCACGAGCGTTGGCGTTCCAGTCGCCGGTGACGGGCACGTCGCCTCGAAGGACCCGTCCGTAGGTGAAGACGATCTGTCCGGGGCCGCCGGAGAGGCTGTTGCGTAGGTGCCACTCGCCGTCGCGCACGATACCCACGGTGTCACGGCCGTCCTGGTTCCAATCCCCGATCAGCGGGACATCTCCCCGGGTGATCCGTCCGTAGGTGAAGACGATCTGTCCCGGGCCGCCGGAGAGGCTGTTGCGTAGGTGCCACTCGCCGTCGCGGATGATGCCGATCGTGTCTCGGCCGCTGGCGTTCCAGTCACCGGCGATGGGAAGGTCGCCGCGGGTGATGCGGCCGTAGCGGAAGGTGTGGTCTGCCCCGCCGGAGCTGAGGCTGTCGCGTAGGTGCCAGGTGTCGTCGCGCACGATGCCGACGGTGGTGATGCCGTTGCCGTTCCAGTCGCCGGTGACCGGGACATCATCCGGACGACCGAAGCTGAACACGATGTCGGCGTTGCCGGCCAGGCTGTTGGACAGCTCCCAACGGCCGTCGATGAAGCGGCCGGGGGTCGTGAAGCCGTCCCCGTTCCAGTCACCGGTGACCGGGATGCTGTTCACGCTCGCGCTCTCGCCGGCGACGGTGGTGACGTCAGCGCCGCAGGCGGGAACCGTGCCCGAAGCGCTCCCCGTGGGAAGTCGGAACACCTGCGTGATCCACAACGTGCTCCCGCGGCGTTCGACGCCGATCCCGACCTCCATGTAGCTGGAGTGCAGGATGTTGGCGCGGTGACCGGGGGAGTCCATCAGCGCGCGGTGCAGGGATCCAGCACTCGGTCCGTAGCCGACGTTCTCGCCGACGAGCCGCCAGTCGCTCACGTCGCTGGCCAGGTTCGGGTTGTGGTGCAGGCGCGCGGCATCGGCCATGACCACCGAGTGCGCGCGGGCGACCCGGGTCAGCTCGGTGTTGGACCGCAGCGACGGGAGTCCCTCACTGCGCCGGGCGTCGTTGAGGCTGCAGAGCAGTTCCTCCTCGGCGGCATGGTCGATGGCAGCGACAGCCGGTGTTGCGGGGAACAGCACGATGGCCAGCACCAACAACGCGCTGGCGACCGTGGCGGACGCGCGGTGCGACCATCCGGGTCGCGGCATCGCTGCCACCTGCATCCTCCACCTCCGTGTGTCCTCCCCGGCATCGGTCGACCGCCTGGCCACCTTGAGTGATGGCACAGCCACGGAGCGTGGCAGAGCTGCGGCGAGCGGAAACGGATGCGCAGTCGGTAGGGGCGGTGCTCGCCGTCCGCAGGTCGCGCGTCCGGTTCAGGGTCGGTGCCGTGCGTCGATACTCCGCCTGGGCGGCATCGCCCTCGTACTGATCCTCGGAGGGCCCCTCGATGTCGCGCGCTCGTACCCCGGCTCGACGCCTGCTGGTCCTCGGCCTGTTGACCGCGCTGCTGGCTGTGGCCCTGCCCGTTGCGCCCGTCCACGCCATCACGCCGGCTCCGGAGACCAGGGAGGCGGTGATCGATGCGTCCAAGGGCGCCAAGGGCGCGCAGAACACGGCTGATGGAGCGGACCATGAGGGCCTCCCATCCGCCGTCGCGGACGACGAGCAGGCCTCCGAGGTGCTGGAGGCCCCCTTCCCGTTCTCCCTGGTCGGGTTCCGCGGCACCGGCTCCCCCCAGCTGCTCTACCGCGCACGGCTGGCCGAGGGGGGCTGGAGCGATTGGACCGAGGTGGAGCAACTCGGAGAACTCGACGGCCCTGACGCTGACAGCGACGAGGCTGTGGTCGCGGAACGGGTGCGTGGCGAGGCCACCTGGAGCAGCGATCCTTACTGGGTCGGTGAGGCCGACGCCCTACAGCTCCTGGTCCGGGATGGCGCGCTCGACGAGGTCGACGTCCACGTCATCGACTCCCTCGGGCACAGCGAACCCCTGCTGCGTCGAGCTGCGCGTCACCTACGGGGGTTGACGACCGCTCACCCGGCGCAGGCCGACTTCGGCCAGCCCGCCATCGTCACCCGTGAGCAGTGGGGCGCGGACGAGGGGCTGGTGCGTACCGCGGCGCGCCACGCCCCGCCGCGCTACGCCGTCCTGCACCACACCGCCGGCAGCAACAGCTACACCCGCGAGCAGGCGCCCGGCATCGTGCGGGCGATCCAGCGGTGGCACATCACCGGCAACGGCTGGTCCGACATCGGCTACAACCTGTTGATCGACCGCTATGGCACGGTCTACGAGGGTCGGGCCGGGGGCGTGACCCGTGGGGTGGTCGGCGCCCACGCCGCGAACCACAACCGAGGCTCGGTCGGGGTATCGGTGCTCGGCAACTTCGAGAACGCCCGCCCACCCCAGGTGGTGGTCGACGTGGCCACCGAGGTGCTGGCGTGGAAGTACCGCCTGCACAACATCGACCCGCGAGCGACCTCACAGGTCCTGGTGGGGGATCGGTGGATCCCTCGCCTGGTCGGCCACCGCGACGTCGGACGGACCGCCTGCCCTGGCCGCTATCTCGCCGCGCACCTGCCCGCGATGCGTGAGCGGATCGCACAACTGGCCGTCCAACCCGCGATCGGCTGGACACCGGTGGTGGGTGACTGGTTCGGGACGGGTCAGGACAGCATCGGCTGGTTCCGCGATGGCGAGTGGCGGTTGCACCACGGCGCGTGGCAGGGGGCTGCGGTCACCGCCTTCGGCTTCGGGCAACCCGGCGACCTGCCCGTGGTCGGCGACTGGAACGGGGACGGCAGCACCACGGTCGGTGTGGTTCGGGGTGGGCGCTGGCTGCTGCGCAACACCAACACCACGGGGCCTGCGGATCTGGACTTCTGGTACGGGCGTGGCGCGATCGACCATCCCATGGCCGGCGATTGGAACGGCAACGGCCGGGACGGTCCTGCGATCGTTCGCGACGGTGAGTGGCACCTGCGCAACAGCCTGTCGGGTGGTGCCGGGGAGATCGTGTTCACCTACGGTCGGGTCCTGCGCGGCGACGTGCCTGTGGTCGGGGACTGGAACGCCGACGGCCGTGACACCCCGGCGATCCTTCGCGACCGGCACTGGCACCTGCGCAACGAGCATTCAGGTGGCCCAGGAGAGATCGTGTTCATCTTCGGCAGGCTGACCGCCGGGGACATCCCCGTGGCGGGCAACTGGAACGGAGACCGTCGCAGCGGTGTCGGGGTCACCCGGGCTGGTCAGTGGCACCTGCGTGACACCTTGTCCGGTGGCCCGGCCGAGTTCAGCTTCCTCGGGTGGTGAGCACAGCGCCCCGCCGGGTCGTGCTGTTCGGCACCTTCGACGCGGCCCGCCACCCGCGGATCGAGGTCCTGGCTGAGGGGCTCGCTGCCGCCGGATACACCGTCGAACGGTGCAACGTGCCCTGGCGGGCATCCACCGCGGAGCGTGTGGCGGCACTGCGCCGGCCACTGCTGGCCCTCCGTCTGGCGGTACGGCTCCTGACGGCCTGGGCCGTGCTGTGGCGTCGGTCGCGCCACGTCGCCGACCCCGAGGTGGTGGTGGTCGGCTACCTCGGGGTCCTGGACGTCCATCTCGCCCGCCGCCGCTGGCCCCGGGCGGTGCTCGTGCTCGATCACCTCGCCCCCGTCGGTGGGATCGTCGCCGACCGAGCCAGTGGGGCCACCCTGCGGGCCCGAGCGGCCGAGTGGTTCGACGCCCGTGCGGTGGCTGGGGCCGACGTGGTGGTGGTCGACACCGAGGAGCACCGGGTCCGGGGCGGTGAGGTGGTGGTCCCCGTCGGGGCCCCCGCATCGTGGTTCGCGGCCCGTACCGGGGGCGCCGCGCCGTCACGCGGACCGCTCAGGGTGGTGTTCTTCGGCCTCTACACCCCGCTGCACGGCGCGGTGACGGTGGCGGAGGCGGTCCGGGCGGTGGCAACGGCCGGTGTGGCGATCGAGATCACCATGATCGGCACCGGGCAGGACCGCGCCGCCGCCGAAGCACGGGCCGGTGCGGTGCCGGGCGTGCGGTGGCGCGACTGGGTCGAGCCGGGCGAGCTGCCCGCGGTGGTCGCCGATCACCACCTGTGCCTCGGGATCTTCGGTACCACTCCCAAGGCGGCCCGGGTCGTGCCGAACAAGGTCTTCCAGGGCGCTGCCGCCGGCTGCGCGGTGCTCACCGCCGACACCTCGCCGCAGCGACGGGTGCTCGGTGACGCTGCGCACTACGTGCCCGCCGGCGATCCCGCTGCGCTGGCCGCGGCGCTGTCCGCCATGGCCGCGGACCCGGACCTGCGCGAGCACGCCCGCGCCGCGGCCGCGGCCCGGGCCGACGAAGGGTTCGGGGCCGTCGCAGTGGTCGCACCGCTGCTCGCTGCGCTGGAGACAGCCATCGGCAGCGCCGACGCCGACTCGGGGTCCCACCACGGCGGCCCCTAGCGGGTGCGCCGGTAGGCTCGACGGGTACCTGGGGGCCGCCGTGACGACCGCTGTACCGCCGCTGACTCCGAACGCTTGGCTGCGTTGGGGGTTGATCAGACGTGCACTGCGAGGGGTTCCGCGCCGTGCCAAGGTGCTGGAGGTGGGGACCGGGCAGGGCGCCATGGGAGCCCGGCTCGCCCGGCGGTTCGACTACCTCGGTGTGGAACTCGACGCCGATGCGGCTGAGTTGGCCGTCGCCCGCATCCGACCTGCGGGAGGCCGGGTGCTCGTGGGCGACGCGCTGCCACTGACCGCGGGGCGAAGGTTCGACGTGGTCTGCGCCTTCGAGGTCCTCGAGCACCTCGAGGACGACGCTGCCGCCCTGGCCGCCTGGATCGCACGGGTGGAGCGCGGCGGCCGCGTGGTCCTGAGCGTGCCCCAGGGGCCGGAACGCTTCGGTCCCTGGGACGCCGCCGTCGGCCATCTCCGCCGCTACAGCCCCCAGCAGCTCGGTGATCTGTTGTGGGGTGCCGGCTTGGAGGACGTGCGGGTGTGGACCTACGGGTTCCCCCTCGGTTACCTCCTCGAGGCGGTCCGGGACCGCGTGGCCGCCCGTAGCCTGGAGGGTCACACGCCCACCGCCGCGGAGGGCACGGCCCGCAGCGGACGGTGGCTGCAGCCCAGCCGGTTGGGCTGGGCGACGGCGCTGGGCACCCTGCCCTTCCGCCTCCTGCAGAGACCCTTCGCCCGCACGCGGCTCGGGACGGGTCTCGTCGCCACCGCGCGGGTCGGCCCCCGTGGCTGACGCGGCCGCTGTCGCCGGCGGACGGGTCGTGCGCGTCCTGCGGCCGACGTTGACCGTGGCGGCCGTCATCGCGGTGACCTGGGCGCTGATCGACGCCGTCCGCGAGGCCGGGGCGGTCCCACTGCCGCGCGTGACCTGGTTGGTGGCATCGGTGGCGCTGATGCTCGCCGGTGTCTTGCTCGCCGGGGCGGCCTGGTGGCGCCTGCTGGCTGGCCCGTCGATGCGGGCCCTGCTGCCGAGCTTCGCGCAGGCCCAGCTCGCCAAGTACGTCCCCGGGGCGATCTGGCAGGGCGTCGGGCAGGTACTCGGCGCCGAGCAGCTCGGCAGCGCGCGTGGACGCGCCTCCGCAGCCTTCCTGGTGCAGCTGTGGACCCAGCTGGTCGCCGCGACCTGCGTCGGTGCGCTGTTGGTGCTCGACCGACCGCCACCCGCCTGGACCTGGCTGCTCGTCCTGGGCGCGGTGGCCGGGTTGGCCACCTTGGCTCGTGGTGCGCTGGTCCGGGTGCTGCGGGTGGGCGCTCACCTCCTGCGCCGGGATGCGGCCGATGCCGGTCGCCAGACCCCGGCTCAGGGGGACGTGCTGCTGGCGACGGTGCTCGGAGGCGGCACCATGGTGCTGGGCGGCTGGTCCTACGCGGTGCTGCTCCTCGGGCCTCGACCACAGATCGAGGTGTGGATCGTGGTGGCTGCCTTCGCGGCAGCGTGGGTCGCCGGCTTCCTGGTCGTGCCCCTGCCGGCTGGCGCCGGAGTGCGCGAGTTCGTGCTCCTGGCAGCCCTCGGGTCGCGCTTCGGAGCTGCTGGGGTGCTGGCCGCCGCCGTGCTGCACCGGGTGGTCACCCTGGTCGCAGAGGTCCTCCTGGCGACGGGAACGCGCCTGGCGGCGGCGAGGAACCGGGCCGCCGAGCGCAACCATCGAGCTGATGTCGAGGTAGATGGTTCGGTCGTCGCTGGCGAAGAGGACGACCGGTGAGCGAGGGGACGGTGACGACGAGGCCGACCGGTGGTGGGACCCGGCTGGCAACCTCCGGCCCATGGTGGGCGGTGGGACTGGACCCGGGCCCTTCCGAGCAGCGGCGAGCCTGGGCGGCGCTGGTGGTCGTCGGGCTCGGGGTCGTGCTCCTGCACGCGCTGTTCGCCGGCCTGGACCGCCCCATCAACTGGGACGAGGCGATCCACGTCAGCCAGGTCAACCCGGCGATCCCCGCGGTGTTCATGGAGCCGCACCGCACCCGCGGGCTGTCGCTGCTGGTGGCGCCCGTGGCGGTGTTCGACCCGACCATGGTGCTCCTGCGCGGCGCGGTGCTGCTCCTCGGTGCCGCCGGCACCGTGGCCGCCTTCGGCGTGTGGATCCGCTCGATCGGGATGGCGGCCCCCGTGGCTGCTGCGGTGTACTCGAGCTTCTGGATCACGGTGTTCTACAGCGTCGAGGTGCTGCCCAACCATCCCTCGGCGCTGTTGACGGTGTGGCTCACAGGAGCCGTGGTCGCCGCGATGCGCGACCGCCCCGTCCGTGGTCAGCTGGTGGCGGTCGCGGTGGCGATGGGACTGTTCGCCGCCGTGCGTCCCCCCGACGCCGTGTTGGTGGGCGTCGGCCTGCTGCTCCTGGCGGCCACAGCGCGGCGACGCGAGGTCCTGCTCCCCGTGGCCGCCGCAGCCGGCGGGGGGATCCTGGGTTTGCTGCCGTGGTTCGTGGAGGGCTGGGTGCGCTTCGGGTTCGGCCCGATGACCACGGTGCGAAGCGCCGGTGAGTACAGCGTCGACGCCGCCGGGACCAACCTCCTGCCCCTCTACCTGAGCTCGATCGAGACCCGGCTGCGTTGTGCCGGTGGATGCATCGAGGATCACATCGCGGCCGGAGCACCCTGGGAGCTCCCCCCGATCCGCAGCGGTCTGTTCCTGCTGGCGGCGGCACTGCTGACCATCCTGGCCATGGTGGCTGCCCGACGGCAGGCGGGCCTGGTGCTGGTGCCGCTGGTGCCGGTGCTCCCGGCGCTGGTCTTCTACGCCACCGCGGGTGGTGCCATGAACCAGCGCTACCTGCTCCCCGTCTACGCCCTCGCCCTGCTGCCCCCCGCGATCGGTGTGCGGGCGGTGTCGCAGGTGCTGGCCCGGTGGTCACGCGCGGTCGCCTGGCCCCTGCGGGCAGTCATGGCGTTGGCCATCGCGGTGGCCTGCCTGTGGTCGATCCAGATCACCCTCGACCGGTTCGAGAACCCGTCCACGCGGGACCGCGCCGCCACCCTCGGGCAGGCACTCGGGGCGCAGACCGGCCGCACCGACGCCAACTGCGTCGTCGCTGCGCGGGTGAACTACCCCCAGATCCAGTACTGGTCCGGATGTCGGGCGTCGGTGAGGGGACGGGCACGCGACGGTGAGCTCCAGCCGCCCCTCGGTGAGCTCGGGTCCTACGTGGACCTCGCGGCGGCTGGAGCTGCCGGCGCGAGCGTGTACGCCGTGGACCGCCTCGAGCTGCCCGAGGGCTCACCGTTGCACACCTGGGAGCGGCTCGACCCCGAGGACGAGGGCACCGACGGCTACGTGCTGTACCGACATGTCCCCGGTGCTGCGCTGCCCCCGCCGCCCTGCCCCCCCGAGGACGACGGACCCGAGCGGCTGCTCGCCGAGGTGCTCTCGGAACGCTGCTAGGTTCGGGCGGTCCGAGCCACCGCCCGCCGATCGCCACGGCCGGGTCCGCAAGGCCGCGGGCGACCACCGTCGGCCCGAGAGGAGCTGCTGTGCCACTGCTCGCCCGCACGGTCGCGACCCCGATCGCGATCGTGGTCCGTCCCGGCGCGGTCGAAGCCCTGGCGCCCCTGCTCAGTGACGGCCGGATCTCGACGGGCGGCAAGGTCGCGGTCGTGGTCAGTCCCGGCCGCGGCGACGCCATCGGTGCACGGCTGCTGGAGCAACTCCCCCGTGCCCGCATCATCCCGGTGGAGGGCGGCACCCTGGATGGTGCCCTCGAGCTGATGAGCCAGCTGCGGGAGGATTTCTACGACGCCGTGGTCGGCATCGGCGGTGGCCGCACCCTCGACGTCGGCAAGTACGCCGCGAGCATGGCGGGCCTGCCCTTCGTCTCGGTGTCCACCACGCTGACCCACGACGGGGTCGCCTCGCCCGTGGCCAGCCTGGAGAACCGCGGCCGCAAGGCCTCCTACGGGGTCCACGTCCCCATCGCGGTGTTCGTCGACATCGACGAGGTGCGCAGCGCACCTGCTGAGCACCTCGCCTCGGGGGTGGGTGACGTGCTCAGCAACCTCTCGGCGATCGCCGACTGGGAGCTGGCCCGCAGCGTGCGCGGCGAGGCGGTGGACGGCCTGTCGGTCTCCCTGGCCCGCAGCGCCGCGGAGGCCGTGATCGACGCCGAGCCCGGTTCCGATCGCTTCCTCACGATCGTCGCCGACAGCCTGATCATGTCCGGGCTCTCGATGATGGTCGCCGGCACCAGCCGTCCCTGCAGCGGTGCCTGCCACGAGATCAGCCACGCCCTCGATGCCTATCACGGTAGCCCGGGCCTCCACGGTGCCCAGGTCGCCCTGGGTGCGCTGTTCGCGAGCTGGCTGCGGGCCCGTGAGGGCATCGAGGACGGCGGATTGTTCGAACGCCTCGACGTCGCCCTACGGGTCCACGGGTTGCCCAGGACCCCGGCTGCGCTCGGCATCACGACCGCGCAGTTCGCCGCGGCCGTGGAGGACGCCCCACGCACCCGGCCGGACCGCTTCACGGTCCTCGAACACCTTGACCTGTCCGCTTCCCGGATCGAGGAGCTCGTCGATGCCTTCGTCGCGACCGTCGATCGGTGAGCTGCGGGCGGTCACCCAGGCGGGCATCGTCGAGCGGCGCAGCGCCGAGCACTGGGCTGGCCGGCTGTACATGCGGCCGCTCTCGCCCTACGTCACCCGCGAGCTGATCCGCACTCCGGTCACCCCCGACCAGCTGACCGTGGCCATGATCGTGGTCGGGGTCGTGGCCTCCGTGGTGGTCGCGTGGCCCGGGCTCCTCACGGCCGTCGTGGCGGCGCTGCTGATCCAGGTCTACCTGCTGCTCGACTGCGTCGACGGCGAGGTGGCACGTTGGCACCGGCGCACCAGCGCGGGCGGGGTGTACCTCGATCGGCTCGGACATCACGTGGTCGAGGGCGCCTTCGTCGTCGGTCTCGGGTTCCGTGCCGGTGGCGGTCCGGGCACCGCCCCGAGCTGGTGGTTCACCCTGGGTGCGGTGGCGGCGCTGCTGGTGGTGCTCGGCAAGCTCGAGTCGGACCTGGTCACCGTCGCCCGTGCCGGTGCGGGACTGCCCACCGACCGTGAGACCGACCCGGTGTCGCGGGTGGGCGGGATCCGGTCCCTGCGGCGGCTGGTGGCCTACGTCCCGATCCACCGTCTGGTCGGGGTGATCGAGCTGTCGCTGTTGGCCGTGGCGGCTGCCGCGATCGACGCCTGGCGCGGCGATCTGCTGGCCAGCCAGGTGCTGCTGGCCGCCACCGGCGTGGTCGCCACCGTGGTCGCCCTGGGACATCCGGTGACGATCCTGACCTCCGAGCGGCTCAGGTGATGCTCGGTTGCGTCGTGCTGACCACGGGTGATCGGCCCCTGGAGCTCGCGGCCGCGGTGGAGTCCGCCCAGCACCAGCAGGGCGTCGACGTCGAGGTGGTGGTGGTGTGGAACGCCCCCACCGACGGGCCCCGCCCCGAGGTGCCCGGTGCCCGGTTGGTGGAGCCGGGGGAGAACCTGGGCATCCCGGCGGGTCGAAACCTCGGTGTCGAGCATCTCGACGAGGCGTGCGAGTTGGTGCTGTTCCTCGACGACGACGGGATGCTGGTGGGCGACGACGTCCTGGTACGCGCCGCGGGTCTGTTCGCCGCCGATCCGCGCCTCGGTGCGGTGTCGCTGCGCATCGTCGATCCCGTCACGGGGGTGACCGAGCGCCGCCACGTCCCGCGGCTGCGGGTCGGGGACCCCGCCCGCAGCTCCTGGGTCACCACCTTCCTCGGCGGTGCGGCGATCCTGCGCACCGCGGCCTTCCGGGAGGCCGGCGGGCTGCCGGGCGAGTTCTTCTACGCCCACGAGGAGACGAGCCTGGCCTGGCGGCTGCTCGACCTCGGCTACCGGATCCGCTACGTGGCCGAGCTGAAGCTGGCCCATCCGGCGCTGCCTCCGGCCCGTCATGCGGCCTACCACCGCCTCACCGCACGCAACCGCGTCCTGCTCGCCCGCAAGCACCTCCCGGTGGTGCTCGCCGTGCCGTACGTCGCCCTGTGGTTCCTGCTCAACCTCGTGCGAAGCCCCGTGGCGCGGCGCACGATCGTGGCCGGCTTCCGAGAGGGCCTGCGGACACCGGACGTGCACCGCCAGCCGATCCGGTGGCGCACGGTCCTGCGCATGACCCGGTACGGCCGGCCGCCCCTGGTGTGAGCTCGGGGTCGTCGCCCGCCAGGTCGGAGCGCCGGACGCGAGGCGTCAGTCCAGCTCCTCGAGCAGGGCGACGAAGGCGTCAGCGACCGCATCGGGTGCGAAGTCGGCGGCCCGGGACCGGCCCGCGGCCGCGAGGCGGTGACGCTGGTCCGCGTCGGCCAGCAGCTGGCCGAGGGCATCCGCGAAGGCCGCCACGTCCTGCGCCGGTACCAGCCGCCCGTCCCGGCCGTCGGTCAGGATCTCCCCCGGACCGACGGGACAGTCGAAGGCGACCACCGGCACTCCGGCCTGCAGGGCCTCGATGATGACCATCCCGAAGGCCTCGTGCCGGGAGGGCACGGCACACACCGCGGCCTTCGCGAGCTCCAGGTCGAACCGCGGGGTCGGCGGCAGCAGCCGGACGCGCTCGTGGAGCCCGCGGCGCCGGACCAGGTGCTGGGCGGCGGCGAGCCGGTCAGCCCGGGCGCTGCCGTGGATCCGCAGTTCCCAACCGGGGTGGTCGTCGGCGATGCGGGCGAAGGCCTCGATCAGCAGGTCGGTGCCCTTCACCGGGCTGATCCGCCCGCCACAGATGATCCGACGCGACGTCAGGGGGGCTGCCGGCGGACCACCGGGGACCTCGTCGAGGGGGTTGGGGAGGATCCGCACCCGCGTGCCGTGCCCTGCGAGCGGGGCACGCAGTAGATCGGCGTCCGCCTTGGTCAGCACGCACACGGTGTCGACGCGGCGGTAGCTGTCCACCAGTTCGGTCCGCAGCGTCGGTGTCTGCGTGGCGAAGGGCACGTGCTGCTGCGCCACGACGCGCACCCCCGCCGGTGCGAACCGGGCGGCGATCACGCTCAGGCCCGCACGGGTGGTCACGATCGTGCCGCCGTCGACCGAGCGCAGCCAGCGCACCAGTTGTACGTCGCTGAGCAGGCTGAAGCGGTAGGCGCGTGGATCGTCGGCCGGCATCAGCACCGAGGGGGTGGCGCGCAGCCGGCCTTTGAGCCACGCCGCAGGTCCGGTGCCGGGATGGTCGTCGAGCGCGGGCTCGTCCACCAGGACCCGCGTGCGGACCTCCGGCGCCAGCGTCACGTAGCGGCGCCGTATCAGGCGGTAGACCGACACCAGTGCCACCTCGGTGTCCTCGCGCGCCGCCAGGGCGTTGGCCAGGTTGGCCGTAGCGTGCACCGTGCCCCCGGCGGCGTGGAGGTTGGCCAGGAGCAGGTGGACGTGGTGTCCGCCGGCGGCTGCACGCGGGACGTGCGATCCACCGTCGTCGGCACCGCCGGTGGGCGCAGCCGGGCGCGACCGTGATCGCGCCCGCCCGGCACGCCAGGCCAGCACCCGGAACACCACCCGGCCAGTGGTCTGCAGGACACGGTGGCGGGCACGTCGGGTGGGGGCATCGGCGTCGCTGTCGGCCTCGAGGTCGCCGTGCTCCACCTCCCAGGTCGCCAGGGGGTCGTCCGGCGGACTGGTGCGGGCGCCCGTGGTGGTGACCACCAGGTGGTCCCGGTCGGTGAAGCGCAAGGTCGTGGTCCACCACCGGCCCGCTGCGTGGCCCTCCTCGGGGTCGGTCAGGACCAGCCGGTGCTTGCCGACCAGGTCGTCCTCGAACCCGGCGGCCCGGACCTGCGTGCCGTCGAGGTCGAGCACCACGTTGCGGTGGCGGGTGAGCTCCTCTGCCGGTACCGCCGCGAGGTCGATGCGGAGCCGGACCGCTGGGCCTGACCCCTCGGCGTCCGCGATCCCGACCGGGACGGGTAGGTGGCTGCCGTCCTCCCGGTCGATCAGCGCGGCGGTGAGCTCGCCGACGGCGCGTGGCGCGCGGATGCCACGCAGCGTCCCGGTGACCTCCACCTCGGTGCCGTCCCGGGTGAGCGAGGACACCTCCCACCAGGGGGCGCGCTCGACGACCTCGAGGTGCGCGGTGCCCGTGTCGCTGCGCCGGACGTGCACGGCCAGAGCGGTCCCGTCGACCACCGTGGGGACGGTCCGCAGCGAGACGGCCACGTCCGTGCCGGCGAGCAACGGGCGGTCGTCACCGGCGACCAGGTCCCAGGTTGCCATCAGCGGCTCGTCCGTGGGGGTGTGTCCGGCGAGCGCGGCCACCACCTCGGCCACGGGCAGGGTGAGGTCGTGGTAGCCGGCCTCGAGGTCCGCGGTCAGGGGGCGCAGCGGCCCGTCGCCGTCCGCGGCGCGGGCGGCGACGGGCCCGGGCTCGGGAAGGTGCACCCGCAGCCACAGGTCGGTGCCGGTGCCGCGGTGGGCCCACACCAGGCGGGGTGGGGCAGCGGTGTCCGCGGGTCGCTGGCTCACGCGGGCCGGTCGTCAGCGCGTGCATCGAGGCCGACGACCTCCGCGGCCCGTGGGTCGCGCGCTCGCGGCTCGAGGGTGACCACCTCGTGGTGGATGCGGCTCGAGGGCAGGAGCCGGTCGCGGCGCCCGCGGCGCGCGACCAGGTCGGCCAGCATCCCCGTGGTGATGATCTGGAAGGCGGCCAGGAAGAGCAGCAGCGTGTTGGGGCTCAGGGAGAAGTCCCGGCTGACCCAGTCGAAGACCAGCTTGCCGGTGGCGAAGGCCAGGAGCAGCAGCCCGACGGGCATGAACACCCGCAGGGGGTTGTAGGACAGCGCCATGCGCACGACCTGGCGCAGGTAGCGGCGCGTATCGGCCCACCAGTGGAACTTCGATCGCCCGGCCCGCTCGGCGTAGGGGATGTCCACGTAGTCCACCGAGTAGCCGTTGGTGAGGAAGGACATCGTGAGCGTGGTCACGCAGGAGAACCCGTCGGGCAGCTCGTCCAGGAACTGGTCACCGACGTCCCGGCGGAAGGCGCGGAAGCCCGAGTTGAGGTCCGGGATGCGGCGCTCCACCAGGTGCGAGGCGAGCTGCCGGATCAGGAACTTCGCCGGCACCCGGGCGAACTTGAGCGTGCCTTGCTCGCTGGTACGCGCGCCGACGACCTGGTCGTGGTCGCCGAGCTGGTCCACCAGCCACGGGATGCGATCGTTGGGGTAGGTCATGTCCACGTCGGTCCAGACCACCACCCGGCCCCTTGCGGCCCGTGAGCCGGCCCGCCGTGCGGCGCCTGAACCGCGGTTGTCGCGCAGGGTGATCAGCCGCAGCCCGCCGAGCTCGCGGGCCAGCTCGCCGGAGCCGTCGTGGCTGCCGTCGTCCACCACGATCAGCTCGTAGCTGTAGCGCGAGGCGTCCATCGCCGCCCGGATGCGGTCGACCTCCTGGGCGAGGTGGCCGCGCTCGTTGTGCACCGGGAGGACGATGGAGACGTCGAGGTCGCTCGCGTCGGACACGGCCATGTCCTCCCTCATGCTGGTGGGCGTGGAGCCTACCGACGGTGGGCGCGGCAGGCGGGTCACGGCAGCCACCACACGGTCAGCTGGCCGGGGGCGGCCCGTTGGTGCAGGGTGTGGCGCACCGCCTCCCTGGCGGCGAGACAGTCGGGGCTCGTCCCCGGTTCCACCGTGGGTTCCACGAACCAGGAAGGACCGTGGCCGCTGCACAGGCGAGCAGCGAGCTGCCGCTGGTCCTCGATGACCTCCGTGGCGTGCTCGCGGAGGTAGTAGGACCAGGCGACCTCCTCGCGGGCGAGCAGGACGGGCACGTCCGGCCGGGTGGACAGGAGCGCGGCCACACCGGCGAGGTCCTGGCGTGGCTGCAGTTCGGCGTGCAGCGCCGGCAGGTTGACCGCGGCCAGGCCCAGCACCAGGGCCGTGAGCAACGGTGGCGAGGCACGGGGCCACCGGTGTCGCAGCGCGACCGCCGCGTCGTGGACAGCCACGGCCAGCGCGATGACCACTGCGGGGAGCAGGGCGGCGAGGTAGCGGGGAAGCAGGTGCATCCCCAACGCCCCCATCGCCGCGACCGTGCCGACGGGGATCAGCAGGACCAGCAGGCCCAGGTGCCGGTCACGGCGCTGCAGCCGCCACGCCCCACCGAGCACCGTGGCCGCCAGCAGCAGGTGCACCAGTGCGGACCACACGCCACCTGCCGGCAGCAGGTCGAGGACGCCGGTCGCCGTGGACCCTGCCAGCAGCCGGGGCGCTGCGAGCACGGGATCGAGCACCCCCACCGGGTCCCCATGCCGTGCCCCGACGCCGGTCACCCCCGCCAGGATCGGCGCGCGCACCGGTGCGTACCACCACCAGGCGGCGCCGGCGGCGACCAGGCCCAGCAGCAGCGGGCGGCCCGGCGCGGCACGTCGGTGCCACAGCACGACCAGTCCGACCACCCCCGACGGCAGGGCGAAGGTGGGGATCGTGGCCACGCCCACCAGGGCCACAGCTGCCAACAGCACGTCGTCACCGGGGTCGCCCCGCTCGCCAGCGGCGGTGCCGGTCACCAGCAGTCCGACGCTGGCCAGCAGGACCAGCCCGTAGCCCCGGACCTCCGTGGTGAGCAGCACGTGCAGCGGGGTCAGGGCCAGCACGCCCGCGAAGGTTGCCGCCAGCGCCCAGCCGTGCCGACGTCCGAGCCACGCCACCGCCCACACCGTGGCCGCCGTGCCGGGCAGGAAGGCCCATAAGCGCAGCACCACCTCGCCGTCGCCCAGCAGCGTTGACGTGGCCCAGCTCAGGCTGCTGAACAGCAGGTGGTTGTTGGCGATGTAGGCCTCGGCAGCGCGGATCGTGTCGGGCCCGCGTCGCACGTACGCCCAGGCGGTGTAGACCTCGTCCCACCACAGAGACCGGTCCAGGGACGTTGCCTGCCACACCGCCACGACGATCACCAGGGTCCATGCCAGGGTGCGCGCGGTGCCGCCCTCCCCGGTGGTCACGGGGGATGCCGCGGGCACGTCGTCCCCCGTGGCAGGCGCCAGGGTGGGGCTGGTCACCGCACACCGGCGGCGTCCAGGGCCAGCCCACGCCACTGCGCCACAGCCTGCTGGAGGAAGTAGTCCACGGGGCTGTCCCAGGTGTGCCCGTTGTCGTGGCGGCACAGCACGAAGCCGTGGCCGTGGGTGCGGTGGTGGGCGCCGCCGGCGCGCTCCAGGTCGTCGATCAGGCGTTGGTCCACGGCCCGGGGTGCCGCCTGCCAGCCACCGAGGTGACGCAGGTCCTCCCGGCTGAGCAGCAGGGTGCCGCCGGCCAGGTTGCGGTTGCGGCGTTCCGCGCCCTGGGGGAAGCGGCGGATGGTGGTGTCGAGGGATGCCAGGTAGACGTACTCGGAGGCTTTGCCCACCAGGTGTGCGCCGCTGTAGCGCAGCGCGTCCAGCAGGTCGTCGAGGTGCTCGAGGTCGTAGAGGTCGTCATCGTCCATCTTGGCGACAAGCTCCCCGGAGGCAGCATCGGAGGCACGGTTCAGCACCGTGCCCAGCGGCGCGGACGAGGGAACCTGCAGCAGCTGCAGTGGCCGGTCCGTGCGGGCCGCGAGCTCCTGCTGGAGGCCTGGCGGCACCTCGTCGCCGTGGAGGGCGACCACGATCTCCACCCGGTCGTGGTGCTGGCGGTCGATGCGTGCCACCGCCGCCGGGAGTTGGTCGGGGCGCTTGCTGGCCAGCAGCACCGACACGCTGGGGACGGGGGGAAGCGGCAGGCCCGCGCTCGCCGCCAGCCGCCGCCACACCCCCGGGGCGCCGTGGTGGCGCAACGCGGCACGGCGCAGCCGGATGCTGGCCGCTTCGCGGCGTTCCGGGTCGGCGAGGTCGTCGACGGTCACCAGGCTCAGGGCGTGCTCCACGGGCTCGTGGAGCCGACCACCCACCTGCTCGAGGCCGCTGGCAACGACCGGGACGCCGCGAGCGGCGAGCTCCGCGAGCCAGTCGGCGCGTTCGGGCACCGACAGGTGCAGCGCCGGCTCGTCCACCACGCCGCGCAGCCCCTGCAGGACCGTTGCGCGCCGGTCGTCGTCGGTGAGCCGTCGTACCTCCAGGCCGCGCCCGTCGACGTGGCCCCAGGGCCGTGGCAGCAGCAGCACGAGGCGGTCCCGTCCGAACCGGCGGGCGGCGCGCTCGACGGCACCCCACGCGCGGGTGCGGTCGGGGTGGGCCAGCAGGACGCCGAGCTCCGGCGCGGTGTGCCGTTGCCAGCCCGTGGGGTTGATCGTGCGTACGTCCAGCACCGGCTGGCGACCCAGCGACAGGACGGGTACGGCGTGGGCGGCTGCCTCCGCCTCCAGACCCTCGCGGCGCGCCAGGGGTAGCCCGCGGCCGAGTACCACGGCGTCCACGGTGCGCGGCCCGTGGGTCTCCTCCCGGATCAGGGGTCCGCCGTCGTCGACGAGTGCGGTCACGGCGGGGGCCAGCGCCTGGGCGTCGACGCCAGCGAGGAGTACCCGTGCCGGTGCGGGTGCGGCCAGCAGGTTGCGTGACGGCATGGCGGGCGTGGCCGTTGCCGGTGGGGGAGAGCTCATGCCGACAGCACCTCGTGCGACTGCGGACCTTGCTGCTGCGGAGCTGCGACGATGTCGCCAGACCACGAGGGCCTCCGAGGACGGTCGGTCGGGGCGGTTCCCGCCCGGTTCGAGGTCGACGCTACGCAGCCGCCAGCCGTCCACGGTGCCATGTCGCCGTCCCCTGGCTGGGCGTTGACGCAGCCGTCCGCGGACCGTTACCTGCCCGTCGCCGGGCGCTCGTAGCGTGCACAGCCATGCGCACCCTCGACCGTGACCCCGCTCCCGCCACCACCCGCACCCGGGTCGCCACGGCCGCCGTCCCGTGGAACGCCTGGGACCAGCTCGTCGTCCCGCCCCTGGAGGGCTGGACCCCCAGCGAGCGGGTGAGCGTCGTGCTGCCCTGTTACCAGGCACAGGCCGAGCTGGACCGCACCCTCGCAGCGCTGGCCGTGCAGAGCTACCCCCGCCACCTCACCGAGGTGCTGGTGGTGGACGACGGCAGCGAACCGGCCATCACCGCCCCGGCGGACGTCGGTGCGATGGACCTCAGGGTCCTGCGCCAGGAGCGTGACGGCTTCGGGGCGGCCCGGGCCCGCAACCTCGGTGCTGCGGCGGCCACGGGATCGATCCTGGTGTTCCTCGACGCCGACATGGTGCCCGACCACCACCACCTGGAGGCCCACGCACGCTGGCACCACCGCTGCCCCTACGCGGTCACCCTCGGCCCCCGTCACCACGTGGTGATGGACGACCTCGCGCCCCAGCGCATCGCCGCGGCCGCTGCCGCCGAGGGCGGCCTCACGGCACTGCTGCGCGACCGTCCGCAGGACACGCCCGGCTGGCTCGAGGCCCACCATGAGCGCACTGACGGGCTTCGTAGCAGCCACGACGACCTGTTCCGGGTGGTCACCAGCGGCAACCTCGGCATCGGCGCGGCGACCTTCGCGCAGGTCGGCGGCTTCGACGCGAGCTTCGACCGGTGGGGTGGGGAGGACACGGAGCTCGGCTACCGGCTGTTCACGGCCGGGGGCCTGCTCGTCCCCGAGCCCGCGGCCCACTGCTGGCACCAGGGGGCCGGCCACGAGCCCTCGGAGCAGGAGCTGCGCTCACTGGACGAGCAACGCGCCCGTCTGGCCCACCTGATCGCCCACCGCGGGTTCCGGCGTCTGAGGCCCGGCCGCAGCTACGCCGTACCCCGGGTCGTGGTGCAGGTCGCCGTCGGTGACGCGCACCGTGAGCAGGTGGTGGCCACGGTGGAGTCCCTGCTCGCCGCGGAGCTCAGCGACCTGCTGGTCCACGTCCCCATCCCCGACGAGCACGCGCAGCACGACTGGCTACGCCACCACCTCGACGGTGATGCGCGCGTGCGCACCAGCGGTGAGTCCCTGCCGGCCGCCGCGCCGGTCCGCGCCCGGGTCCCCGCGGGGGTGCTGCTCCCTCCGGCCGGTCTGGACCGCCTCCTCGCGGAGCTCACCGACGCCACCGACCCCGTCGGCCTGGTCGAGGTCACCGTCCCGGGCCGCGACCCCCGGCAGGTACGGGTGCAGGCGTGGCTGAACCGTGCGGCCGAGCGCCTCCGCGCCGCTGGGATGGCTGCCGGGCCCGACGGCGTGGCGGAGCTGTACGGCGGTCGGTGGGTCTCGGGCTACGACCTCGGAGTGCGCGACATCGAGGTGGCACCGGGCGCGCTGGCCGTGCCGGACGCGGTGGTCACCGATCGGGGTGGTGACGGGCAGCAGGACGCGTTGGAGCTGTGGTCGAGCCTGGGGCGGCTACCACCGGCACAGCGGCGTGCGGTGCTCACCGCGGCGCGTCGCGCGGTCAGCACCATGCACCCGCGTGAGCTCGCGGTGCTGCTGCGCGCGGCCGAGGTGGCGCTGCGGCTCCGCCGTGGTCTCGGTCGGCTCCGGCCCCGCCGGGTCGTCGCGGTCGCGCGTCGCCGGGTTCGGCGGCTCCGAGGACGCCTGCGGGCGACGGTGTAGCCTGCGCGCGTTCACCACCGCCGTGCAGAGGTCTCCGTGACGCCGCCCGATCATCCGCGGCCCGATACCGGTCTCCCCGAGCCGCAGCGGCCAGACCTTCCCCACGATCTGCGGGGGCGCTGGCCTCACCTGCGCCGGGTCGGGATCAGGTTGCCCCTGCGCGAGTACCTCCGGGAGCTGTGGCGACGCCGGGAGTTCGCCATCACCGTGCCGCTGGGTGAGCTCAAGGCCCAGAACCAGGATTCCGCTCTGGGGCAGGTCTGGCACCTGCTCAACCCGCTGCTGCTGATCGCGGTGTACTACCTGATCTTCGGGGTCATGCTCCAGGTCGAGGATCGGCGAGGGGTCGACAACTACCTACCCTTCCTGATCGTCGGTGTGATCGTGTTCAACTACACGCGCAGCTCGATCCAGGCGGGCGCGCGCATGATCGTCAAGAACCGCAAGCTGGTGCAGTCGATCAACTTCCCTCGGGCGATCCTGCCGCTGAGCGCGATCGTGTCCGAGGCGATCGCGCACCTCTACGCCCTGCCGATCATGTTGGTGCTGGTCAGCCTGGTGCGGGGCGGGCCGCCCCCACAGTGGACGTGGCTACTGCTGGTGGTCGTGTTCGTGCTGCAGAGCATGTTCAACCTCGGCATCTCCATGGTGGTAGCGCGCCTGAGCTTCCACTTCCGGGACGTGCAGCAGCTCCTGCCGTTCATCCTGCGCCTCTACTTCTACTCCTCGGGGGTGCTGATCCCGATCAACACCGACATCATCCCCAACCCGACCCTGGTCACGATCCTGCAGCTCAACCCGGCCTACCTGCTCGTGGAGATGGCGCGAGAAGCCGTGCTGGTCGGCCCCCTCGACCCGCAGGTCTGGCTGCTCGGCACGCTCTGGTCGGTCGCGATGCTGGTCGGCGGCTTCTGGTACTTCCGGGCGGCGGAGAACGAGTACGGCCGTGTCTGAACTCGCCACCGTCTCCGTCGCCGCCGGCGACCCGACCGTCGTCGTCGACCGGGTCGACATCACCTACCGGATCTACGCCGACAGTGCCCCGAGGCTGCGCAAGGCCTTCGTCCGTGACCGTCGGCAACGCGAGCACCGCTCCGTCGAGGCGGTGCGTGACGTCAGCTTCGTGGCGCGCAGCGGGGAGGCCGTCGGGATCGTCGGCCACAACGGCTCGGGCAAGTCCACGCTGCTGCGTGGTATCGCGGGTCTGGTGCCGATCACCACGGGTGACATCTACGCCAGCTCCATCCCGGTCCTGCTCGGCGTGGCCGCGGCGCTGGAGCCGGACCTGTCGGGCCGTCGCAACGTGCTGCTCGGTGGGACCGCCCTCGGCATCCCGCGTGCGGAGCTGGAGAAACGCTTCGACGAGATCGTCGAGTTCGCCGGGGTCGAGGAGTTCATCGACCTGCCGCTCAGGGCCTTCAGCTCCGGGATGCGCTCCCGGCTGCAGTTCGCCATCGCGACCGCCGTGACCCCCGAGATCCTGATGGTGGACGAGTCACTGTCCACCGGCGACGCGGAGTTCAAGGAGCGCAGCGACGACCGCATCCGCGGCATGCTGGCCGAGGCCGGCTCCGTGTTCCTGGTCAGCCACTCCATGCGCAGTATCCGCGATGTGTGCACCCGGGTGCTGTGGCTCGATCACGGTCGGCTGGTGGCGGACGGCAACACCGATGAGGTGGTGGATGCCTACGAGCGCTACATGGGGGACCTGAAGCGCAAGCGCAAGCAACGGAAGCATCCTCCGGAGCAGCGGTGACGGCGGCCGCCACCGTCCACCCCACCGGCCCCGACGCCGTCGCGGTGGTGATCCCCGCCCGGGATGCGGCAGCCACGTTGCCCGCGACCCTCGACAGCATCCGCTCCCAGGAGCCGGCCCCCGTGCAGATCGCGGTCGCGGTCGGCCCGTCCCGTGACGCCACCAGGGAGGTGGCGGCTGCGGCTGCGTCCACCGATGCGCGCATCACCGTGGTCGACGTCCCCTCCGGCCGCACCCCTGACGCCCTCAACGCCGCGATCGCCGCCACCTCGGCGCCGATCGTCGCGCGAGTGGACGCCCACGCCCTGCTCCCACCCGGCTACCTCGCCCGGGCCGTCGAGGTGCTGCGCGCCACCGGGGCCGGCAACGTGGGCGGGCGTCAGGTGCCCACGGCTGCGGGCGGTTTCGCCGCCGCGGTGGCTGCCGCGATGTCGAGTCCGCTCGGAGCCGGCGGCGCGGCCTACCGCACCGGTCAGACCGCCGGCCCCGTCGACACCGTCTACCTGGGGGTGTTCGACCGGTCGGCGCTGGAGGCCGTGGGCGGGTTCGACCCGCGCTTCGCACGCAACCAGGACGCGGAGCTGAACCTCCGTCTGGCTCGTTCCGGTTACACCGTCTGGTTCGACCCACAGCTGGCCGTGGCCTACCGGCCCCGGGACAGCGTCAGCGGGCTCGCCCGCCAGTACGCGCAGTACGGTCGGTACCGGAGGCTGACAGCCCGGACGCACCCGGGCAGCCTGCGTCTGCGCCAGTTGGCGGCGCCGGGTCTGATCGCCGGCCTGGCCACGACGGCCGGCTGGGGCCTGGCGCGCCGCCGGGCGCTGCTGCCCGCGGTGGCTGGCGGCGCCTACCTCGCCGCCGTGTTGGCAGGGACCGCCGCCACCGTCCGTCCGCTTCGCCGTGCGCCCGCGGCCGCGCTGGCCACGGCCACGATGCACGTCAGCTGGGGGGTAGGCTTCCTGCTCGGACCACCCCGGGGGAGCGGCCCTGCGACCCCCGTCCCCGCCGATACCGATGGCTGAGCCGGACATGCTCCCCGAGGCCCGGGACGTCGACACCGAGGGTGCCTCCAGCGAGGCGTCCTTCACGGCATCGCTGATCCGTGGGCTCAACCAGCACGGCATCCGGCTGGTGATGGTGGCCGATCTGTTCTGGCTGGTGGCGATCACCATCGGAACGATGCTGGTGCGCTTCGGCACCGACTGGCCCACCGCACCCGTGCCGCTGTACCTGCTGTCCTTCGCCGTGGCCGTGGCCGTGTTCCAGATGAGCCTGTACTTCGGGGGGCTGTACGAGCGCGAACCCCGGCTCGGTGCGCCGCCGGTGCTGCCGCGGGCCGTTCGCCAGACGCTCGGCGCCGGTGGGCTCGTCGCCCTGCTCACCCTGGCGGTCACCGGGCTGGCCCGCGAGCTGGGCGTCGACACCGCGCGGGCCCTGCCCTTCCCGATCCCCAACCTGCTGGTGTTGATCGGGCTGGGGGCCGTGGCTGTGGCCGGCAACCGCCGGTTGGTCCACCTGCTGCGCACCCGCCGGGAGGGCCCGCCCCGGGCGGTGCTGGTCGGCCCACCGGAGGCGATCGCGGCGGCCCGCGGGCACATCGAGCGCGCCGACGACGGCGCCCGCATCGTCGCCGAGGTGTCCCGCGCCGAGGACGTGGCATCGGCAGTCGTGGAACACGGCGCCACCGACGTGCTGCTCCTCAGCGGTGAGTGGCTGGACGAGCTCTACCCCGACCCGCTCGTCGACCTCGAGCGTGCCGACGTGACGGTGCTGCTGAGGGTCACGGCACGCGAGACGATGTACGGCCTGGAACGCGTGCGGGAGATCGGGGGACTGCCCTTCGTCATGCTGCGCACCCAGACGCTGCCCCGCTCGCGCGCCCGCTTCAAGCGGCTGTTCGATCTCTTCCTGCTCATCCTCACGGCGGTGCTGTGGCTGCCGGTGGTCGGCCTGATCGCCGCCTACCAGCGCGTGGTCGCCGGTCGGCCGCTGCTCTTCCGCCAGCTCCGGGTCGGTCAGGCGGGCCGCACCTTCGAGCTCGTCAAGTTCCGCACCATGGATCCCGACGCCGAGGCCGACGGAGCCGGAGCCCGCCTTGCCGAGGAGGACGACCCGCGCATCATCCCGGCCTGCCGGTGGGTGAGAGCGATGCGCATGGACGAGCTGCCGCAGCTGTGGAACGTCCTCAGAGGAGAGATGTCCCTGGTCGGCCCCCGGCCCGAGCGTCCCGAGCTGACCGCCGGGTTCGAGGCACAGATCCCCGGCTACGCCCGCCGCCACGAGGTGCCGCCGGGCCTGACGGGGCTCGCGCAGATCCACGGTCGCTACCACACCGACGCGGAGTACAAGCTCGGCTACGACCTCCAGTACCTGGTGAACTGGTCACCGGTGCTGGACCTGATCATCATCGCGCGTACGGTGTGGGTCGTGCTGGCCCGGCGTCTGTGACGGTCGGAGCCCGCCCCGACCTCGTGCTGCTCGCCACCCGCGCGGCGGTGCACGGCTCCTGCGCGGCACTGCTGCAGGCCGACGGCACGGCGCTGCTCCGTCGTCTCCACGACCACCTCGGTGGCCACTCGCTCGTGCGCGTGGTCACGCGCCCGGGGTGGGTGGACGGGGTCAGGGCCGCGCTGCCCACGGGTGTCGAGGTGGTGGCCGCGGACACCGCCGCAGAGGTCCTCACCGGTGCCATGACCGGCCCGGCCACCTCCGGGGCGGACCTGCTGCTGCTCGACGCCGCCGTGGTGGCAGACCCCCTCAGCCTCGAGCGCATCGGCGACCGGGTCGCGGCTGGGACCCGGGTGCTGGCGCTGCCCGGTGCCGGCGGTGACCCCCTGGACGCCCGCGCGGGCCTGCGGTCCACCCGCGGGCGGGTGGTGGCGGCCGGCTCGTTCCTGCACCGCAGCAGTGGTCCCGACGCCTGGCACGGCCGGGCGCTACGCATCGGCGCCGGTGATCGCGCGGCCGCGGCCGGGCTGGTGGAGCCCCTGAGCGCCCTCCTCGCGGCGCATGGTGACGGCGAGGTGGCGCTGGCCGACCCGATCCCGCTGGTCACCGTCGCCCTGGTACGCGCGGGCACGACGCTGGCACCCGTCGCGCCGCTGCCCGGCGGGGTGTGGGAGCTCGTCGACACCATCGAGGCGGCCGAGGATGCGGTGCAGCGCGTCGCCGCACTGGATCTCGAGGCGCTCCGGCTCTCGGCCGCGGTCAAGGCCGAGGACGGGTTCTTCACCACCTTCCTCGTCAGCACCTACTCGCGCTACCTGGCCCGCTGGTCCGCGCGGCGTGGCTTCACCCCCGACCAGGTCACCGCCGCGTCCATGCTGCTGGGTGTCCTCGCGGCGCTCGGCTTCGCCTCGGGTCAACGGGTCGGCTGGATAGCCGGTGCGATCGCCCTGCAGGTCGCCTTCACCCTGGACTGCGTCGACGGGCAGTTGGCCCGCTACGCGAGGGTCAGCACACCCCGGGGTGCGTGGCTGGACGCGGTGTTCGACCGGGGAAAGGAGTACGTGGCCTACCTGGGGCTCGCCGTGGGCGGCATCCGCGCCGGAGACGACCAGGGGCTGTGGGTGCTGGCCGCCGCAGCCCTGACCCTGCAGACGGTGCGTCATGTGGTCGACCTCGGCTACGACGCCCAGCAGCGCGCCGACGCCGCGGTGGCCGCCCGGGCACCCCTGGACCGCCTCGACCATGACCCCGCCTCCCCCTGGGAGCCCGTCAGCCTGGGGCGTTCCGGGGCCGCGGTCGCCCCGGCGACGCCGGCAGCAGCGAGCACCACCGAGGTGGCTGACCCGGCGGGCGCACCTGCCGCGGGAGTACGGGGACGTCTGCGGGCCGGGATCGCCGGGCTGCGACGGGGCGAGACCATCGGGGTCGTGCGCTGGGGCAAGCGCATCGTGGTGCTGCCCATCGGGGAGCGCTTCGCCCTGATCTCCGTGGTGGTGGCCGTGGCCTCGCCGCGGGCGGTGTTCCTGTGGCTGCTCGGCTGGGGCATCCTCGCGGCGGCCTACACCACCCTCGGTCGGCTCGCGCGGTCGGTGGCGTGATGGGTGTGACGGCGCTGCGCGGTGACGGGCCCCTGGCGCGGCCCCGGTTCGGTCCCTGGCTGCCGGTGCCCGAGCTGGTCCTGCTGAGCCTCGGTGCGGTGGTGGCGGCCATCCCGGCCCTCGGCATCGTGCTGGAGGCGGCCCTCGGTACGGGGTTCACCGTTCCCGCTGCGCCCGCGTGGGTGGCCGTGGGCACCGCACTGGCCCTGCTCGCCCGTACGGGTCGCTCCCTGCCCCGGCTCGACTGGCTGGCCCCGAGCCTGCTGCGCACCCTGGAGTACGCTGCCGCGATCGCGCTGCTCCCCGCCAGCGTGTGGACCTACCTGTGGCTGGCGACGGTGGCCTATCACCACTACGACCTGGTCTACCGGGTCCGCACCCGGGGGACGCCGACGCCCACCTGGCTGGTCCAGGCCCTGGGCGGCTGGGAGGGACGCACGCTGGTGCTGGTGGCACTCGCTGTGAGCGGCGCGGGCGAGTCCGTCCTGGCGACGCTGGTGGTGGCGCTGGCGGCGGTGCTGGCCGCGGAGACCCTGGTGGACCTGCGACGATCCGCGCCGCAGCCCGACCCGACCGACCCCGATCTGTAGGAGACACCGTGCGAGGCATCGTCCTGGCCGCCGGCGGCGGCACGCGGCTCAAGCCCCTGACCGACGAGCTGCCCAAGACCCTCCTGGCCGTCGACGCGGAGGAGCGTTCCATCCTCGAGCTGGCCGTGGCCAACCTCGCAGCGGTCGGGATCGCCGACATCGCCGTGGTCACGGGCCACGCCGCCCACGCCATCGAGGACGTCGCCCCGCGGTTGGAGGCGCGGTACGGGGTCGACCTCGACCTGCGGTTCAACGACCGCTACGCCACCTGGAACAACGCCTACTCCGTGTGGCTGGTCCGGGACGTCTTCGCCCAGGGCGCGGTGTTGGTCAACGGTGACACCGTGCACCCGGTGGGCGTGGAGCAGCGACTGCTGGCCGCCCGGGGTGCGGCCCCCGTGCTCCTGGCCATCGATGACGACAAGCCGCTCGGCGAGGAGGAGATGAAGGTCCACCTCGACGAGGGCCGCCTCACCCGCATCAACAAGGCCCTCGACCCCGCCACCGCCCATGGGGAGTACATCGGCCTGACCTTGATCGAGCCGGACGCCGCCGAGCCTCTGGGCGACGCGCTGAAGGCCACCTTCGAGCGGGATACCTCGCTGTACTACGAGGACGGCTACCAGGAGCTCGCCGACCGTGGCGGTCACCTGCAGGGCGTATCGATCGGCGCGGGCGTGGCCTGGGTCGAGGTGGACGACCACGCGGACCTGGCCCGAGCCCGCGAGGTCACCGCCCGTGGCTGAGGCCGCAGCCCGCGACACCCCGCCGGCCGTCCCCGGTCGGCGGTGGGCAGCGCTGAGCCGCAGGCTGGACCCCGTCCACCCACTGCTGCTCGTTCTCGGTGGGGCGGTGCAGGTGGTGGCGATCGCCCTCGGTGCGCCGGGGCTGGCCGTGGCCGGGATCGTGATCGGCAGCCTCGCCGACCTGGTCGCCGGTGACGGCTCGGGCAGCTGGGCGGGACGGCTGCGCCGTGCGGGGCTGGGGGTGGTACCGAGAAGCAGCCTCCGTCTCGCGCTCCTGCTCGCCGCCCTGGCCGTCACCGGCCTGACCGCTGCCCAGGCTCTGGCCGTCGGCGCGGGTGTCGCCGCCATCGTGCTCGGCACGCGGGCGGTCCAGGTCTCGCTCGGGCGGGTGGTCGACCGCCAGCCGCCGACGGGGGTGCGCCACCTCGGGGCCGACCTCGACCTGGCCGGCTTCCATCCGCGGGTGGCGTGGTGGCGCCTGATCCTGATCACCCTGCTCGCCGCCCTGGAACTGCCGCTGGCCGCGGGGGCGTGGCTGCTGGTGGCGGGCCAGGTGACCCTCGGTTGGGCGCTGGTCCTCATCTGCGTCCTGGTCCCGGTGGCCGTCGCCCTGGCCGCCGCGACGTGGGCGCAGCGCTTCCTCACCTCCGACCGGGTTGCCCGCTACCGCGAGGCGCTCAGCCGCGAGCTGGCCACCCTCGACACCGAGGTGGTCGTCTACTTCACCGGCGATGAGGAGGCCACCTACCAGCTCGACCAGTGGTTGCCGGTGTTCGACCAGCTCGATCCGCGACCGCTGCTGGTGCTCCGCGAGGCCGTCCATCTGCGGCAGATGCGCCCGAGCCGCCTGCCGGTACTGCTGGCCCGCCGCCACGCCGACGTGGAGCAGGTCCTCGACGCCGACCCGGCCGTGGCGCTGTACGTGGGCAACGCCGGGCGCAACATCCACCTGTGGCGCTACGGGCGGATCCGCCACGTGTTCCTCAACCACGGCGACTCCGACAAGGTCAGCTCCGCCAACCCCGTGGTCAAGGTCTACGACGAGCTGTACGTGGCCGGCCAGGTCGCCGTCGAGCGGTACGCCGCGGCCGGGGTCGACCTGCCGCCCGAACGGTTCACCGTCGTCGGCCGACCGCAGCTCGACCACCTGCTCACCGGCCGACAGCGCCACGGCGACGGTCCACCGACCCTGCTGTACGCCCCCACGTGGGAGGGCTACTTCGCCGCGGCCGACTACTCCTCCGTTGCGGCCATGGGGGTGGACCTGGTCCGCCACGTCCTCACCCACCATCCGGAGCTCCGGCTGGTGTTCAAGCCCCATCCGCTGTCGGGGTTCGTGCGCAAGGACGCCGCCCGGGCGACCGAGGAGATCACCCGGCTGGCCCGCGATGCAGGGGCGCCGCACGTGGTCGCCGCCGACCACCCGGAGCTCGACCTGCTGGCCTGGTTCGACCGCAGCGACGTGCTGCTCGCCGACATCTCCGCGGTGGTCACCGACTTCCTGCAGACCGACAAGCCCTACCTGGTCACCAACCCCCGGGGGTTGGACCGGGCGACGTTCGACGCGCGGTTCCCGAGCCACCGGGCCGCCTACGTGGTCGACCCGGACCTCGCGACGCTCCCCGGGCACCTCGACGCGGCCTTCGGGGACGATCCCCTGGCGGAGCAACGTGCGCAGATGAAGCGCGCGGTCCTCGGCGAGCACCCCGACGGCCCCCTGGCCACCTTCGAGGCGGCCCTGGCGGCCAGCGTGGCCCGCAGCCGCGCCGACGCCGCCCGGATCAGCAACACCTTCTCCTACGACCGCTGACCGAGGAGCCGCCGTGACCACGATCTGCATCACCGGGATGCACCGCAGCGGGACCTCGCTGCTGGCGCGGGTCGTCAACCTCATGGGTGTGCACCTCGGCAGCCCCGAGGACCACCTCAAGGCCAACCAGGCCAACCCCACCGGGTACTGGGAACACCGGGGTGTCGTGCGTGTCGCCAACGACGTCCTCGCCCACCTCGGCGGGGACTGGGCCGGCCCGCCCCACCTGCCCCCGGGATGGCCGAGCGACCCGTCCCTCTCGCCCCTGCGCGAGCGGGCCACGGCGGTGCTCGACGAACTGCGTGCCGACGCCGAGGTGGTCGGGTTCAAGGACCCCCGCGCCTGCCTGGTCCTGCCCTTCTGGCGCGAGGTCACCGAGGTGGACCGGGTGATCGCCTGCGTACGGCCGCCCCGGGCGGTCGTCGCGTCCCTGGCGCGGCGTAACGACCTGCCCGAGCGGCACGTGGCGGCGCTCACCTCCAGGTACCTCTCCAGCCTGGTGGCCAACGCCCCCGAGCTGTACCTGGTGGACTACCAGCAGCTGCTGTCGGCGTCCCCGCAGGTCCTCGGCGACCTGGCCGCCCATCTCGGCCTGCCGGCCCCCAGCGACGAGGTGGTCGCGGAGGTGGCGGCCTTCGTGCGCCCCGACCTCGACCACGACGACGGCACCGCCGAGGGCACCCCTGAGCTCGCCCTGGCCGAGGAGGTCCACGCGCGCCTCGCCGACCTCGACGCGAACCGCGACTGGCTGGTGGCGCTGGCCGGCACCCTGAACGAGGCTGCCGCCAGCGACGGCCGGGCCCCCGGCGGCATCGGCGCCCGCCCCACACCGCTGGGGACCGTCACCCGGGAACGCGACGACGCGCGCGCCGACCTCGCGGCCCTCGAGGCCGACCGCGACCGGGCAGCGGCCGAGCGTGATCGTCTGGCCACCGAGGTGCCACGCCTGCGCCGCCAACGTGACGACGCCCGCCGCCGCGAGGAGCGGCTCCGCAGCCGGCGCAGCGTGCGAGCCGCGCTCGGCCTGGCCGCGCTCGCCCGCCCCCTTGTCCGCGCCTGGCGGCGCCTGCCGCTTCCCGGGCGTCGGTGACCGGGCACCGGTCCCGGTCTGCGGCCACCGAGGCCGTCCCTGCTACCGACGCGCTCCCGGCACCGACCAGCATGACGAGGTTCGCGCCCGTCCCCGGCGCACCACACGCCTACGTTGCCCGCCGGGAGATCGCAGCGCTCCTCGAGAGCGCGCTGCACGACCTCGTGCCGGGGGCTCCGCGCATCCGGTGGCCGCAACTGGTCGAAGAAGCCTGGATCGCCGCCACAGGCGCGACGCCGGCCGTGGCTGCTTCACGGGTGCTCCACGAAGTCTCGGATACGAGACTTCGTGGAGGGCGTCGGAAAGCACCTCCATGCGGTGCCCGACGACCCCGCGAATGGGCATCGTCACCAGCGACTCGAACCGTCCACCGAGCAGAACGCCGTCGCGCGGTAGGGTCACGACGAGCATCCATCGATCATCATCGCTACCGAAACGCAGACCCCGCCGGGGCCCCCGGCATCGAGGACCCGCGGATCGCCGCCCAGTCGTTGCGGACGTACATCGCCTCGTACAGCGACGGGTCTGCACGTCGCAGTTCCTTCGTGGACCGCCGCCGGAGGTGGTAGATGCGGCTGTAGGGGGTGTAGATCACGCGCTTGCCGAGGCCGCGGCGCACCGTGGCGCAGTACAGCCGGTCGGAGCGGTAGTGAGGGCCGTACTCGACGTTGAGCGGGCCCAGTGCCTCGATCGTTGCGCGCGGGATGTAGACGGCGAAGTAGGGCGCGAAGCTGAGCGGCAGCAGGCCGCTCGGCAGCGTCGGGTCCGGCGTGAGGACGTTGCGGTGCAGGATGGAGACGTTGGTGTCCATCTCCCGGCCGAGGTCGGTGGCGGGCACGTGGGAGCGTGCCGCCCTCCCGCCGGGGGGCAGGACCTGGCGCGGGGCCACCAGCCCCGCGTCGCCGACGTGGTCGAGGACGTGCCACAGGGCCTCGAGCCAGCCCGGGGTGACCACGGCGTCGTTGTTCAGCAGCACCACGTCGCGGTCCCCGGCCGCCTCTACACCACGGTTGACCGCCGCGGTGAACCCGAGGTTGCGGTCGTTGCGCAGCAGCTGCAGGGAGCCCTCGTCGGCCCGCGGTTCCAGCACCGCCAGGGTGTCGGCGTCGGAGGCGTTGTCGACCACCACCACCTCGGTGTCCGACGGGCTGTAGGCCGCCAGGGCATCCAGGCAGGCCGTC
>Ga0207421_10001240_pt1 | contig 33012 bp, 33 predicted proteins | sample SodLakKL_010_SED_4_FD_187542 | JGI IMG/M metagenome (GOLD analysis project Ga0207421, IMG submission 187542) | Alkaline sediment microbial communities from Lake Tanatar, Kulunda Steppe, Russia - 8KL_010_SED (SPAdes) (version 2) | ecosystem: Environmental > Aquatic > Non-marine Saline and...
GACGGGTTTCAGAGTTATGAAATTAAGCGGGACCTGGATCTGGTTGTTATAAACTGTATGAAGCCTTTCGGCGGCGCACTTATTCCGGCAGGCAGAAGGAGAGAGCCCATGGCTTCTCTCTCCAGGGCGGAAGGGTTTCTGCTCAACAGGTCAGATGCGGTTGAGAAAGAAAACCTGAACCGCATAAAGGGTATCATAAGAAAATATTCGGATGCCCGGATATTTCATGCAAGGGAGAAAATTGCGGGGTTTTGCGACATAAAACTGGAAAAAGAAATTTCTGCGGATATAATAAAAGAGAAGGGTGTTTGCGCTATTAGCGCAATAGGAAACCCTGAAGGGTTTTACCGTCTTCTCAGAAATGAAGGAGCCTCCGTCTCCATGACCGTTGAAAAAAAGGATCATTACCTTTGGAAAGACGAGGACATGATCAGGGTTTCTGCGGCCTCGGCTAAGAAAGATTTGTGTATAGTTACAACTGAAAAGGATGCTCTCAAAATACCTTCTGAATTTCTTACGGAAGCGGTGGTGATGAAGATTGAGGTTGAGGTTGAGGAGAAAAGTGAATTTAATGAATTTTTGGGTAAAGTTTTCTAAAAAAATATTTTTCTGTTTTTTAGTCTTTTCAGGAGCTGTTATTTTTTCGGCTGATTCTTTATGCCTTGCGGAAGAGAATATGCCCTGGGATGTGGGCGAGAAGCTTACTTTTGCCGTTCGCTGGGGTGTAATCACCGGTGGTTATGCAAATATGCAGGTAAGAGAAAAACTGGAGCTTGGAGGCAGAGAAACCTACAGAATTGTGACTCAGGCCAGAAGCGCCCCGTTTTTTGATGTGTTCTACAGGGTTAGAAACAATATTCAGTCATATATTGATGTTGAATATCTCCACAGCGTCAGGTATGAAAGAAACATCAGGGAGGGGGATTATGAGAGAGATTCGGTTACTATTTACGACCACGACAGGGAGGTTGCATATGAGGACGGGGAGAGATTTGATATTTCAAGACACTGCCAGGATGTTCTTTCATCGCTGTATTACCTGAGGACTAAAAACCTTGAAGTGGGAGAAACGTACGAGTTTAATGTCGGAACCAGCAGAAAAGACTGGCCTTTATATGTCGAGGTTCTGCGCAGAGAAAGAATAAGGGTTCCCGCCGGAACATTTGACACCCTGGTGGTTAAGCCTTATCTAAGGGAAGAAGGGATTTTTAAGGCCAGGGGAGACCTTAAGGTCTGGCTTACCGATGATGAAAGAAAGCATCCGGTTCTGATGAGAAGCAGGATAAAGGTGGGGAGCATTTCAGCCGCTCTTATCGAGAAAGAACTGCCCTGAAATTTATTTGCAATTTAATATTTGATATATTATAATAACAAAATATTTCGTCCTGACGGCGGTGTTTTTTTAACATGCTGCAGACGGGTTGCGAAATAATTCCTGATAGATTTAAAAGCCGGAGGGTGCGACCTGTAAATGTCCGATAAAAATAAAATAATTAATGCTGTAGATAACTTTGGGAAAAGCCGGATCCTGGTTGTCGGTGATTTTATACTTGATAAATTTGTTACCGGCAGTGTTGCCCGGATCTCACCGGAGGCTCCCGTTCCTGTTGTCAAAATTAAGGAAGAAAAATATATGCCCGGCGGAGCCGGAAATGTTGTTTTCAACATACTTAGTCTGGGTGCTTCGGTTTTTGCATCTTCCATAGTGGGGGAAGATTTATCCGGTGAGCGGCTTCTCAAAATACTCAAAGCCAAGGGGGCTGATGTAAGCGGAATATTAAGGGATTTCCGGCGTCCGACAAGCATAAAGACAAGGGTGATAGCGGAGCATCAGCAGGTAGTGCGCACGGATATGGAGTCAACTGAAGAGCTTGATGATGATCTTACGGAGAGCCTGATAGAGGCTCTGGGCAGAAAGATAGGTGAATGTGACGGCGTGGTCATTTCCGACTACGGAAAAGGGCTGATAACAACACGGCTTATTGAGTATATTCTTTCTGAATGCCGTAAGGACAGAAAACTGCCCGTTGTGGTTGATCCTCAGGTGGGGCATTTTTTCGAATATAAAGGCGTAACCTCCGTAACCCCCAACGTTAAGGAGGCATCTTCCGCGTTAGGGTTTGAAATTACAAACGAAAAAGAGCTTAAAAGAGCGGGAAGGAACCTTTTGGAGGAGCTCAAAACAGAGTCTGTTCTTATCACTAGAGGAGAGGAAGGCATGAGTTTTTTCGGCAGTGACGGCAGCTTCAGCAATGTCGCCTCTATTGCCAGGGAGGTTTATGATGTTACCGGCGCCGGAGATACTGTTGCGGGGGTATTCACTCTCGGGCTTGCCGCGGGGCTGGATTTTATCGATGCGGCAGCTGTGGCAAACTGCGCGGCCGCTGTTGTTGTGGGAAAACTGGGCACTGCCACTGTAACTCCCCGTGAGCTTAAGGAGCAGTTCCGGAGGAAGTTTGGTTAATACCCTTGTTGTAATCCCTGCGAGAATAAAATCCTCCCGCCTTAAAGAAAAACCGCTTGCTGATATACGCGGAAAATCTTTAATAGAGAGGGTGTGGGAGAACGCCTGCGTAATAAAAAACGCATGCAGGGTGGTGGTGGCCACCGATTCTCCTAAGGTTGCCCGGATTATACGTTCGGCAGGCGGGGAGTGCGTTATGACTCCCGCCGGGCTCTCTTCGGGCTCGGACCGGGTTTCTTTTGCGGTGGAAAAGTTTTATCCTGATTGCAAAATAGCTGTAAACCTTCAGGGGGATGAGCTTTTCCTGGATACCCGGGTCGTTGAAGAAATGATTTCTATGGCAGCTTCGGAAAATGCCGATCTTTTTTCCGCCTACACCACGGTTTCTCCGGAGGAGGCGCGGGAGAGTTCTTCGGTAAAGGTTGTTGTCGCCGTAAGCGGGGAAGCTCTTTATTTTTCAAGGTCCCTTATCCCCTTCGGAGCCGAGGAATATAAAAAGCACCTCGGCATTTATGTCTGGAGAGCGGATTCTCTTAAAAAGTTTCATTCCTCGGAAAAATCTTACCTGGAGAGGTGTGAGAGCCTGGAGCAGCTCAGGGCCCTTGAAATCGGGATGAGAATAAAAATGCTGGAATGCCGGCAGGATTCTGTGGGTGTGGATACCCCTGAAGATCTTCGCAGGGCAAGAGAAAGGATGAAAAGTGAATACTAAATTTATATTTGTTACCGGCGGGGTTGTCTCCTCGCTGGGGAAGGGAATTACTTCCGCATCGATAGGATGCCTTCTTTCCCGCTCGGGACTGAAGGTTAATATGATAAAGCTGGACCCGTACATTAATGTGGATCCGGGAACAATGAACCCGTTTCAGCACGGGGAGGTTTTTGTGACTTCGGACGGCTGTGAAACTGACCTTGACCTCGGACATTATGAGCGGTTTCTGGATATGGAGATGCTGGGTGAGAATAATGCCACTTCCGGAAGTATATATTCAAGGGTTATAACGAAGGAGAGAAAAGGCGATTACCTGGGAAAGACGGTTCAGGTCATACCCCACATTACCGATGAAATAAAATCCAGGGTTATGAAGGTTTCCCGCGATAGCGATATAGTCATAGTGGAGATAGGCGGTACCGTGGGAGATATCGAGAGTCTTCCATACCTTGAATCCATCAGGCAGATACCCGTGGATGTGGGCAGGGAAAATGCTGTCTATATTCACCTGACTCTTATCCCGTACATACCGGCCGCGCAGGAGATAAAAACAAAACCCACGCAGCAGAGCGTGGCAAAGCTCAGGGAGATCGGTATTCAGCCTGACATAATAATGACAAGGTCCTTTAAGCCTCTCACGGTTCAGGCAAGAGATAAGATAAGCCTTTTTTGTAATGTAAGAAAGGATCATGTTATTCATCAGGAAGATGTGAATAATACTGTATATGAGGTTCCGCTTATGCTTCGCAGGCAGCAGGTGGATAAAAAGATATTCAGGCTTTTATCGGTGCCGGAGAGGGAAGCTTCCATGGAGCAGTGGCATAAAAGGGTTCGCGGCATAATTGAAGCAAAAAATAAAATAAAAATCGGTGTTGCGGGGAAGTATACAAGGGTCAGGGATGCCTATATAAGCATATTTGAAGCCTTGAAACACTGTCAGAGCAGTTTCAAGAGAGAAATCCAGTGTAATTTTATAGATATTGAAGGGGAAGACCTGGAGGAAGCCGTCTGCAAGCTCGACGGTGTTATTGTCCCGGGAGGTTTCGGGGAAAGAGGTATAAGCGAGAAAATCGAGACTGTCAGGCTGTGCCGTGAAAATGACATTCCTTTTCTCGGGATATGCCTTGGTTTCCACTGCATGGTAATTGAATTTGCAAGAAATGTAATGGGGCTTAAAGGCGCCAATTCAACCGAATTTGATAAGGATTCGCCCCATCCTGTAATAGACCTGCTGCGGCGCCAGCGCGGAATTGAGAATAAAGGGGCCACCATGCGGCTGGGGGATTTCAAGTGTCTTCTTGAAAAAGACAGTATTGCCCGTGATGCATATGACAGCTCATCCGTCCTTGAAAGACACAGGCACAGGTATGAGATAAACAGAGAATATAAGGATGATTTTGAAAAAAACGGCATGCGGATAACCGGGAATGAGAGCAAAACCGGCCTTATTGAAATAATGGAAATTCCCGAAAAGAGGTGGTTTCTAGGGTGTCAGTTTCACCCGGAATATACCTCCCGCCTTGTGAGGCCAAACGCTCTTTTTGAAAGTTTTGCAGGGGCATGCGTCAAATACAGCCGGGAGCGGAAAAGATGACAGTTTCAATCGGAAAAGTGGAGTTTAAAAAAAAATCGGCAGTGGTGGCGGCAGGCCCCTGCGCAATGGATTCCCCCTCCGTTGTTGATGAAACCGCCTCTTTCCTTTCCGGATTGAAAAGCTCAGGAAAAATTTCGGATATTATAATGAAGTTTTCCTACGATAAGGCAAACAGGACCTCCCGCGGGTCGTTCCGGGGTCCTGGAATTGATAGGGGGCTTGATATGGTAAAAAAGGCGAAGGAAAAGTATAAACTTCCTGTTCTTATTGACGTTCACTGCAGAACACATGTGGAGAGGGCTGCTTCAGTGGCAGATTGCCTGCAGATACCCGCTTTTTTGTGCAGGCAGACAGACCTTATAGAGGCAGCTGCCTCGACCGGTAAAACCCTCAATATAAAGAAAGGGCAGTTTATGAGCCCGCATTCGATGAAATTTCAGGCGGAGAAAGCCCTTGAAGCCGGAGCTCCCGGAGTGATTCTTACTGAAAGGGGCACTTTTTTCGGTTATGGAGATCTGGTCGTGGATATGAGGTCAATATTAATAATGAAAGAAGCCGGTTTTCCGGTTCTTTTTGACGCAACCCACTCAAATCAATCGCCCGCTTGCGCCGGCAGCCGTACAGGCGGCAGCCGGAAATTCGTTTTTCCTCTGGTCCGCTGCGCAATTTCCGCAGGGGCGGACGGTTTATACTGTGAGGTTCACCCCGACCCGGAAAAGGCAAAAAGCGACAGGGGAACTCAGCTGAGTTTTTCAGAGTTTGAGGAGCTGTTAGATGAAATGCCCCAAATGTAAGGCTTTCAACAAGAAGGGTGTAAAAGAGTGCAAAAGGTGCGGGTTCTGGCTTGTTGCCGGTTACGGGGTTACATGGGGGTTTATGGTAAAGTCGCTCTTAATTATATACCTTTTTCTTTTTTTATTCTGGTTTTCTCTGGAGGTTTATTTATGAATTCACTCGAAAAAGCAAGGAGTGTTCTGCTGGAGGAGGGAAAGGCGCTTGAAAAGCTTTCATCCAGGCTTGATAGTGATTTTGAGAAAGCTGTGGAAATTATTTACTCCGCGCAGGGTAAGGTTATAGTGGCGGGCATGGGAAAGTCGGGGCTTGTGGGAAGAAAGGTTGCGGCCACGCTTTCATCTACCGGAACCCCTGCTTTATTTCTTCATGCATCCGAGAGCCTTCACGGAGACCTGGGGGTGGCAGAGAAAAAGGATGTATTCATGATTCTTTCAAACAGCGGTAAAACCCGGGAAATAGGCGATTTTCTTTCAGCGGTGAAGAATATTGGCGCCCGTTTGGTAGCAATTACCGGAACGAGGGACAACCAGCTTGCAAGAAACTGTGATGCGTCTATAGTGCTGGATATTGAAAGAGAGGCCTGCCCGATGAACCTCGCGCCCACTACTTCAACCACTGCAATGCTGGCGATAGGCGATGCCCTGGCGATATCGCTTCTTGAGAGAAGGGGTTTCGGTCCCAGGGATTTTGCTTCATTGCACCCGGCAGGGACACTGGGCAGAAAATTGCTGCTTAAAGTAAAGGACATAATAGGGAAGAAAGAGGTTAAGCCCTTTCTGCCCGGGGGGTCAACTGTAAAAGACGCCCTTTTGGTAATGACAAAGACGCGCGCGGGTGCGGCCTGCATAGTAGATGAGGAAGGGCGTTTGTTGGGTTACTTTACTGACGGGGATCTGAGACGCTGGATACAAAAAGATGAAAAACTGCTTTCAAGGCCGGTTGATGACGTTATGACCCGCAATCCCGTAACACTCTCCGAGGAGAGCCTCCTTATAAAGGCGAAAAATATTTTGAGGGATAATAAGTTTGACAACCTGCCTGTTGTAAACGGGAAAGAAAAAGTAACCGGAATAATAGATGAGCGTGATATTATTGAGGCCGGCCTGTAATGGATAAGAAAATTAAAGAAAAGCTTGCGGCTATTGAGGTCGTTTTTATGGATGTTGACGGCGTGCTCACAGACGGTAGTGTTATTTATGTTGATAATGAAAGCCCCAGAATATGGAATGTTAAAGACAGGATGGCGGTGAAAATGCTAAGCAGGGTCACCCCCCCTGTAAGGACGGCATGGATTTCGGGAAGGTACACGGTTGAGCTTGCCAAAAGGGGAGAGGAGCTTTCTGTGGACAGGGTTTTTTCGGGGGTTGTAGAGAAGCTGCCTGTTTTAAAGAAGGTTCTTGAGGATTTTAAAATACCCTCTTCTAAAGCTATGTATATAGGCGACGACCTTGTTGATTTAGTGTGCATGAAAAATGTTTCTCTGGGCTGCTGTCCCTGTGACGCGCGCAGGGAAGTTGTAAACCAGGCGGATATTGTGGCCTCTCTGCCCGGCGGGCGCGGGGCGGTAAGGGAAATAATTGAGGATATTTTTAAGGCTAAAGGAATTTGGAAAGATATAGTTAAGGCATACGAAAGCCGGGGTTATCTGTAATGGCCCGATTTAAAAAGGTATATAAATCGGATCCGGTAAGGTTTTTCAGGCATTTTCTGCTGGGGGTCTTTCTGGTGGCATTTCTTGTTTTTATCGTTATAATTCCTTACAGGGTATCCCTTATCCTCGGTAGTATAATGGGAAAAGCGTCCATGTATCTCTCTAAGTCTAACCGCAAAGTTGCGCTGGGAAACCTCATCACGGCTTTTCCTGAAAAAAACCCCTCTGAAATAAGGGGAATCTGCAGAAAAGCATTTTCAAATCTTGGGATGAACCTGGTGGAGTTCGGGCTCCTTAATTTCAGGTCGAAAAAATTCTGGTTGAAAAGGGTGGATATAGAGGGTGACGAAATCCTGAAAAAGCATCTGGGCCAGGGCAAGGGGGTCGTTTATCTTACGGCCCATATCGGCAACTGGGAATTAATGGGTGCTTATTTGTCCATGACAGGCCATCCAATAAGCGTAGTGGCCAGGGAGTTGAGGGATAAATTTGTAAACAGTATTCTTGTTTATTTCCGGAAAAAAACAGGGGTGCATACAATATACAGAGACGGCAGGGCAAACACAAAGAGAATGGTAAAGGCGCTCAGAAACGCCCGGGTTCTTGGAATTTTAATTGACCAGGATACCAAAGTGGGAGGGACATTTGTGGATTTTTTCGGGCGGGAGGCTTATACGCCGACAGCAGTGGCCCAGTTCGGAAGGCTCAAAGAAACTGTTATAATTCCCGGGTTTATAAGCCGCAGGAAAAACGGTAGCCACCTTATTACAGTTATGCCGCCGGTTGAAAAATCCGGAAATGACAAAGTTCAGACGCAGAGACACACCGGGATAATCGAGAGTTTTATAAGGAAGAATCCTTCACAGTGGGTCTGGATGCACCCCAGGTGGAAAAGAAAAAAAGGGGTAAAGAAAAAAAGCGGTGCCTGAAAATAAAAAAAACTGTTTTCGTTTTATTATGTGCTTCAAGCTTCTTCTGTCTCTTTTTATTGCCGGATGCGGGCTGGAGGGGGTCTCCCCCCCGGTTGAAGGGGAGTCCCGGCATGAGGAAAGAATAAAGGGCTTTACCTTCACCGAGTCTGACGGGGCGTCAAAGGTATGGGAGCTTGCGGGGCGCTCGGCAAGATTGGAGAGATCGGGAGAGAAAGATAGAATACACATATATGATTTTGAAGTGGAATTTTTTCAGGAGGGGGAGGATGATACTTTACTGGAGGCTTCCAGGGGGGTTTTTATAAGAGAAGACAGAATCTTTTATACGGAAGGGGATGTTTTACTCCTCTCCGGAGACAGGAAGATAGAGACCTCGGATATAAAATGGGACCCCCGGACAGGGGGTTTTGAAACCTCCCGGCGGGTGAAAATAACCACCCCTGACGGCATAATAAGAGGCAGGGGAATGACAGCAAGCAGGGATCTCAGGGAGATTCACCTTAAGGAAGAGATAACCGGGGATATAAGCGGATGAGAAGGCTTCTTTCTGCAGCAGTATTTTTTCTTGCCTCTGCTTCTTTATGCTATGGGGGGTTCTCCATAGACAGTGACAGCTTAGAGTTGCTTGAAAAGGGAGAAATAAGTAAATTTAAAGGGAATGTCCGTATAACCGGTGAAAATTTTACTATAAATTCCGAAACCGCGGAATCGGACAGAAGGGCCGGCTTTATGACTTTGGAGGGTGATGTAGATATAAACTACAGCTCCGATACCTGGAGGTTTTCGGCAAGCTGCGATACTGCAAAAATTGATGAGCATTCTGAAATGATTTATCTCAAAGGAAATACAAGGAGTATATATTACACCCCGCAGGAGGAAGAAAGCACCCGGGTTATATGTTATGCCGATGAGGCGGATATTGATTATTCCGCAAACAGAAGAGCCTTTTTTAAGGGAAATGTGAGGGTGGAGAGAGAGGGGTTGAGAATTTTTTCACAAAGGGCCGAGTATTATAATGACGAAGAGTTCATTGAGTTTACCCAAAACCCTTATGCATACAGTGTTTTAGATGAAGCCGAGACAAGATATTCGGGAGAGATAATAAGTGTTTACATAAGTGAGAACAGAATTACAATAGAGGGAGATGCCCGGGCTCGGGTTAGGGTGGATGAGTCTGAGATGTGAAAACCTGGTAAAAAGCTTTCATAAGAGGAAGGTTGTTGACGGTGTTTCTCTGTCGGTTGAACCGGGGAAGATAGTGGGGCTTCTTGGCCCAAACGGCGCGGGCAAGACAACGACCTTCAATATGATTGCCGGGCTTATAAGCCCTGACGAGGGAAGTGTTTACAGGGGCGGCAGTGAAATCACAAAGCTTCCCATGTATAAAAGGGCCCGGATGGGAGTGGGTTATCTTACGCAGGAGCCTTCAATCTTCAGGGCTCTTTCGGTGGAGGATAATTTGAAGGCTATCCTGGAGACGGTTTATAAAAACAAGAAGGAGGTTAGTAAAAGGTGCGAGGAACTCCTTGATAAGCTCGGGATAGCAAAGGTAAGAAAACAGAAGGCTATGCTTCTTTCCGGGGGGGAGAAAAGGCGCGTGGAGATTGCAAGGGCGCTGATAAGGGAGCCCCGCATAATGCTTCTTGATGAGCCTTTTGTCGGGATAGATCCCATAGCCGTGGCGGATATACAGAATATTGTTTATGATTTTAAAAAGGAGGGCCTTGGAATTCTTATTACGGATCATAATGTACGGGAGACCCTTGAAGTTATTGACAGCGCTTATATAATGTATGATGGTAAAATACTCTTTTCCGGTACGGGGCAGGAGCTTTTAGATAACCCCGAAGCCAGGAAGATTTATCTTGGGCAAAAGTTCAGGATGTAGAATGAAGAAAGGAAAAATTAAATGCAGGTAAATGTAACAGCAAGACATACAAAGCTCACTCCGGCTTTAAAGGAGTATGCAGAAAAAAAGCTTCTGCAGGTAAAGAAATATGTTGAAAAGATTACTACCGCTCATATCATACTCAATGTTGAAAAAGACAGGCATATTGCGGAAGTTGTTCTGGATATTTCGAAGCATAAAATTGCGGCTAAAGCCGTTGCGGGTGATATGTACGGGGCTATTGACCTTGTGATGGACAAGGCATCAAAACAGGTAAAAAAGCACATGGATAAGGTGAAAGAACACAGAGAACTTCCTTATTCTGTTGTGGCCGATGTAGTATTCGACGGGAAGGGGGTAGCCAGATCAAAGACTCCTCCGAAAATAAAGGATGTAAAGGAGTACAGGATAAAAGAGCAGTCGATATTGGAGGCTGTCGAAACCATGGAAAAAAGGAACCATAATTTTTGTGTTTTCAAAAATGTTGACGGCGGCAGAACAAACATAGTTTACAAAAGGGAAGACGGCTCCCGCGGATTATTAATATTAAAGTAACCTTAAGGGAGGGGAATAGAATGAAGGGAGATACAGGATGAAAATAAAGGAATTTCTCAGCAGGGAGTGTATAAAGCTTGAGCTGGAAGAGACTGAGAAGGAGGGCCACATAAAAGAAATGGTTCAGATACTTATAGATGCCGGCAAGATTGATGCCGGTCAGATGGATACAGTATTTGAAAAGCTTATGGATAGGGAGAGAATGGGTTCTACCGGGATAGGAGAGGGTATGGCTATCCCGCATGTCAGGGTGGAGAAGATTGATGAAATAGTAGGCGCGCTGGGTGTATCAAAAGAAGGAATCGATTTTGATTCCCTTGACGGAGAGCCTGTCTATATTTCTTTCTTGCTGCTGACTCCGGTTGAGGCAAAAAATGAGCACCTGAAAGCACTCTCCGAAATTTCACTTTTTCTTAAGGACTCATATTACAGAGAGGAATTAAGGTCGGCTTCAAATATGAAGCAGGCATATAAACTGATAAAAAGGGTATAACCGTCAGTGAATAACCCGGAAAAAACGCTTAAAAAAGTTCTGCTGAGTATATGCGAGTCTGTTGAGTTTACAATTATATCGGGCAAAAAGAATATAAATGAAAGAACTGTAAAATTTGACAGGGTCAATGTGCTGGGGCTGGAGCTTGCGGGCTTTGTAAAAACCCTCCGGCCCGGTCAGCTGCAGGTGATAGACTCTAATGGAATAAACTATTTGAAATCCCTTGGAGCAACGGAACGCGAAAAAAACCTCAAAAGTATTTTTTCCCGTAAGATACCTGCCGTTTTTTTTCCGGCAGGCGCCAGGCCGGATAAAATTTTTAAAAAAGTGGCGGAGTCATACGGTGTTCCTTTGATTTCTGCGGATTATGACCGCTGGAGTTTCGTCCGGATGGCGGAGGCTGAACTTGAGGATCTTTTTGCACCTGTGATTGATTACAGGGGCACAATGATGGAGGTTTATGGCGTTGGGGTTCTTATCAGCGGTAAGAGCAATGTCGGAAAAAGCGAGTGCGCGATTGACCTCCTGCAGAGAGGTCACCGTATGATCGGGGATGATATTATAGAATTAAAAAGAAGGGGAAGCGGAACGCTTTTGGCCGGCGGAAAGTACCCCATATCAAATAGAATGGAGTTGAGAGGCATCGGCATAGTAGATATCGTCAGGCTTTTCGGTATATCCGCCATAAAGGAAATTCAGAGGATTGATCTTATAGTTGAGCTGGAGAGGTGGAACCCCGAGAAAACCTATGACCGCCTGGGCCTTGAGGAAAAACACCGGGAAATACTGGATGTGAAAGTGCCCTATAAAGAGGTTCCGGTTGCTCCGGGAAGAAATACCGCTATTTTGGTGGAGGTGTCTGCCATGAATCACAGGCTTAGAAAAAAAGGCATTGTTGCGGCCCAGGAGCTTGAAAACGAGGTTCTCGAGTGTATAAGGGGCGGTAAGGATAATGATTAGGAGGCCGGAAATAATAATTGTAACGGGGCTTTCGGGCGCCGGAAGGAGTACCGCAATAAAATCAATTGAGGATTTTGGAGGATTTTGCGTTGATAATATGCCTGCGGCTCTTATAGAGAAATTTATCGGTCTTTTGAAGGGGTCGGACTTTTCAAAGTCCCTTGTTGCTCTGGGGGTGGATGTGAGAAGCCGTGGATTTATGGAGGGTATTCCCGGGGTTTTTTCCGCTGTGGAAAATATGGGTTACGAAAGCAATATAATATTTCTTGAATCCTCGGATTCCGCCATAATAAGGCGCTACAGCGAATCCAGGCACAGGCATCCGCTGAGCTGCGAGGAGGAAACCCTTCCGGAAACTATAAAATCCGAGCGTGAGCAGCTTGCGCCCCTGAGAGAAAGAGCCCGTCATATAATTGACACTACGGCGCTAACTCCCCACGAATTAAAAAAGAAGCTTAGAGATATCCTTTTTGAGGGTGAATCGGATTTTATTCATATAAATATAATAGCTTTCGGATTTAAGTACGGAATACCCGAGGAAGCGGATATGATAATAGATACGAGGTTTCTGCCGAATCCGCATTATGATACGAGATTTTCTTTTAAGACGGGAAAAGACAGGCAGGTCCGTGATTTTATTATGAAAGAAGAGCTCAGTATGGAGTTTGTTCAAAAATACAGGGATCTTCTGGATTTTCTTTTACCCAATTATGTAAAAGAGGGAAAGTCATATCTTAACATAGGTGTTGGTTGTACCGGAGGCAGACACCGCTCTGTGACCATCGCGTCAATTATTTCAAAGCATATTGAAGAGAAAGGGCACAGACCGCATGTGACAAACAGGGATATCGACAGAAAATGAAGCCGCGAATACTTATTTTTTCTCACGGCGGCCTTGCGGAAGAGCTTCTTAAGGTTGCTTATGACATAACGGGAAAGAAGTCGGGAGTGGAGGCTTTAGGGGTTTACAGGTGTCAGTCAGCGGAGTCGGTTAAGTCCCGTTTTTCTGAAACGGTTGAAAGATTAGTCCGTGAGGGCTCTTTACTTGTTCTGACAGATATGCTAGGGGGAACCCCCAGCAATATTACAATGAGAAATCTGGTAAGCGGGCGAATGGAGGTTGTCTCCGGGGTTAACCTTCCGATGCTTATAGTAGCATTGCAGAAAAAAGATACTGTAAGTGATGTTAAGGAGCTGGCTTCGGTTGTTTCGCGGGCAGGAAGAAGGAGCTGCATTGACTGCAGAAAGGAAATGGGTGTCTAAAGTAATATTCAGGATTGATGACCGCATGATACACGGGCAGGTGATTGAGGGGTGGGTTCATGCCCTGAAATTAACGAGGATTACAGTAGTATCCGACAGGATAAAGGGGGATAAGGCGTACAGTAAACTCCTTGAGTTTTCTGTGCCATCTGAAGTGAGGATTGACATATTTGGTATTGAAGAGGCAGCCGAAGAAATTGAAAACGGGTATCTTGATGAAGAGGATACTATTATTCTTTTTGAAAAACCTCGGGATGTAATCGATCTGATGGATTACGGGATTAAGATTAAGAGTTTAAATGTAGGTTGCATGCATTTTGACGGATGCAACAGAAAAATCAAAAGAAATATTGCGGTAAATGAAGATGATATAATGGATTTTAAGGAGATTGATTCAATGGGAACAAAAGTTGAGGCGAGGGCGCTCCCCAAGGATAGGGAAATCGACCTAATGGAGCTTATAAACAGAATAAAATGAAAATGCTCATAGTATCATTGCTGGGGGGTTTTTTTATGACGGATGCTGTTGCATTCGGGCAGTTCATGTTTTCCAGGCCAATTTTTGCCGCGCCCGTAACGGGTCTTGTGTTGGGGGATGTTACTACGGGGCTTTATGTGGGCATGATAATGGAGCTGGTGTGGATAACGGTTGTGCCTTTGGGAAATGTTGTGCCGCCTGATGCCACAGTGGTTTCAGTTTCTGCCACCCACATAGCCAGTGTAGCCGGCGGGGATAAAGGATATATCGTCTTTTTAATTCTGATTCTTGTTCCCCTGGGCATTTTGTTTAAGAAGGTGGATGTTCTCCAGAGAGAGTTTAACGCATATTTTGCGCATAAAATGGAGGAGAGGCTGGAAGAGGGGGATATTTCGTATATAGACAGGGGAACTTATTTAAGTCTGGGGCTGTTTTTTCTCAAGGGTTTTCTTTTTCTGCTTATATTAATATGGGCTGGAACGGAGATATTCCCGTTTATATACAGCGGGTTCGGAGAAAATCTGCAGGAGGCGCTGGGCGGCACATTCTTTGTTCTTCCCGCGGCCGGACTGGGGACTGCAATAAGCACTTTTATGTTTAAAAAATCACAGAGTAAAGATAAGGACAGGCGATGAAGACAATAAGAAAGGTCTTTTTCAGGAGTTTTTTACTGCAGGCGGTGTGGAATTACGAACTTATGCAGGGGGTTGGATATCTTTACAGCATCCTGCCGGAGCTGAAAAAACTTTACGGGGAAAAAACTGAAGAGCTTATTGCGGCCTGCCGGAGGCACTTGACCTATTTCAACACGCATCCGTATATGGTGGCTTTTGTGATAGGCACAAGCACCAGGATTGAAGAGGAAATAAGCCGGGGGAAGGCCGGCGCAGAAGAGTATTCTACAAAGATTAAACTGCAGCTGGGCGGCCCTCTTGCGGCTCTCGGAGATAAAATCTTCTGGGCAACCTGGAGGCCCCTTACCGGACTTACTGCAGTCTTCTGTGTTTTTGCGGGCGTGCGCCCGGGCTATCTCATACCCCTGGTATTTATACTCTTTTATAATATCCCGATAATTATCTTCAGGTGGAGGTCTCTCGTTTTAGCCTACAGGGCGCAGACCGAGATAGCCGATGAAGTATGGAAAATAAACAACAGTTTTATTACGAAAGCCCTCCCTTATTTCGGTCTGCTGGCAATTACCGGGTGTATTGTTGCGGCAGCTATTACATGGCCGGGCTTTAGAGGGTTGCAGCTGGCAGTGTATACGGCAATAGTGGTGATTTTAAAACCAAGGTTAAAGCTGTCTGTAACAGCGATGCTTTATATAATCGCTGCAATTTCAATAGCAGCGGGGTTGATGATATAAGATATGATTAAAGAACAGTTTGAAATAAAAAATAAACTTGGTTTTCATGCGAGGGCCGCGTCAATGATAGTAGAAAATATGTCAAGATACTTATCTGATGTAATGATTGAAAAAGACGGGCGTGAGGTTGACGCAAAGAGCATCATGGGAATAATGACTCTTGCGGCCGGCAAGGGTGATATTGTTACTGTAAAGGCGGATGGAGAAGACATGCATGATGCCATTGAAAAGTTCAGGGAACTTATAGAAAGAAAGTTCGACGAAGAATGAAGTTGAATGGAATAGCAGCATCTCCGGGAATAGCGATCGGCAGGGCTTATCTGATTTCTGAGGAGCCCTACTGTGTAATTAAGAGGAATATTGGCGAAAGCCAGATAAAAAAAGAAATATCCAGATTCAGGAAAGCTATTCAGACAGTTGATATTGATTTTAAGAAGCAGAAGGAGAGGGTCTCCACTGAAATGGGGAAGACATACGCAAAACTCTTCAACGCTTACGGACTTATATTAAAAGACCCGCTGTTTTACAAGGACACGATAAAGGTAATAACCGAGGAGCGGGTCAATGTGGAATATGCTCTGCAGACTGTCATAGACAGGATAACAAAAACGTTCTCAATGCTTGACGATGAGTATATGCGCGATAGAATAAGGGATGTGCAGGATGTCGCCAACAGAGTGATGAGGGTTCTTCTCGGACAGGAAAAGGTTTCGCTGAAAGAAATACATAACAGGGTTGCGCTTGTGGCCCATGCTCTCCATCCTTCGGATGCCGTTGAAATAAAGAAGGAGAATGTTATCGGGTTTGTAATGGATGCAGGCGGAAAAACGTCGCATATTGTTATTATGGCTGAATCGCTGGAAATCCCTGCAGTGGTGGGACTGAAAAGGGTTACAAGGGAGATTTCGCCCGGAGATCTAATTATAATTGACGGAAATGAGGGTGTGGTATACATAAATCCTGAGACGGAAATTCTAAAAGAATACCGTCAGAGGAAAAGAAAACAGGCAAAGCTTAGAAAGCAGCTTATTGCCCTCAGGGATAAGCCTGCCGTTACCAAGTGCGGTGAAAAGGTGGAGCTTAATGTTAATATAGAAGACAGCAGCGAGGCCTCTGTTGTGCGTCAGTACGGGGCTTCCGGAGTAGGGCTCTACAGGACGGAGTTTTTCTATTTAAATAAAAGCGATTTACCCGGCGAAGAGGAAATATATAAAAACTTAAAATCAGTGGCTGATAAAATATTCCCGGCAAAAATTACAGTAAGGACGATAGATATCGGGGCAGAGAAAATATCCACGCAGCTTGGCGCAAAGCATGAAGGAAACCCTTTTATGGGGTTAAGGGGGGTACGCCTTTGCCTTGCTTATCCGGAGCTCTTTAAAACTCAGCTCAGGGGTATTCTCCGGGCTTCCGAGAAAAAGAATATTCATATAATGTATCCGATGATTACAGGGGTTAAGGAAATCAGGTCCGCTAACCTGATTTTAGAAGAGGTTAAGGGGGAGCTTGATAAAAGAGGTATTGAATACGACAGAGATATAAAGGTTGGAATTATGGTTGAAACCCCCGCCGCGGTTATGAATATAGAGAACCTTGCGAAAGAGGTTGATTTTTTCAGTATAGGTACAAATGACCTTATTCAGTATTCCCTCGCGGTGGACAGGACCTCCGGAGCGGTTTCGTATTTATATAATCCCGGGAGCATTTCAATATTGAGAATGATAGAAAAGATAATTTCCGGCGCCCGGGAATCCGGATGCAAGGTAAGTATGTGCGGAGAGATGGCCGGAGAAACAATATTTACCGAGCTTCTGCTGGGCCTCGGATTGAGGAGTTTTTCAATGAGCGGCATTGCGGTCCATCCGGTCAAAAAAGTAATAAGAGGCACTTCCATCGGAGAGTGCGAGGAGCTTGCGGACAGGGTTATGAAATCGGGTGAAAATGAAGAAATTATGAAAATACTGAAAGAAAGACAGGAGAAGACCCAGGGGAAGCTTTATTAAAAAACTATGAAGAATTTTACTGTTATTGCGCATATAGATCACGGCAAATCCACACTCTGTGACAGAATTCTGGAATTGACCGGTGATATAGAGAAAGGAAAACACGAAGATGTTATCCTTGATTCTATGCCGCTTGAGCGGGAAAGGGGAATAACAATAAAGGCTAAAGCCGTGAGGATTATCTATAAGGGGGAGGTTCTTAATATGGTGGATACCCCCGGGCATGTTGATTTTTCTTACGAGGTGTCAAGGTCTATGTCTTCTTGCGAGGCGGCTGTGCTGGTGGTGGATGCGTCGCAGGGGATTGAAGCGCAGACCGTGGCAAACTATGAGAGCGCGAAGAAAAACGGGCTCAAGATAATACCTGTACTAAATAAAATAGACCTGCCTAATGCCAGGCCCGAAGATGTTGAAGAAGAGTTTCAGGCCATGCTTGAAAAAAAAGAGCCCATTCTTAAAGTAAGCGCCAAGACCGGCGAGGGGGTTAAAGAACTTCTGGATAAGATAATGGATGAGGTTCCTGAGCCGGAAAATGTTACTGGAGAGAAGGCCTCCGGCCTGGTCTTTGATTCGGTCTTTGATTCTTTCAAGGGGGCAATAGTGTATGTGCGAATTACAGGAGGGAGTTTCTCCGCTGGAGATGAGGTCAGTTTTATAGCGGCCGGTAAGAATTACGAATTAAAGGAACTGGGGTATTTCGGGGTTTCAAAAATGGTTTCGGTAAAGAAAATGACTGCCGGAGAGATAGGCTACATGATATGTTCGATGAAAAATCTGGCGGATGTTGAGATAGGTGATACGGTTACTCTTCCGGAGGGTGGGGTAAAAGAGCCGCTTTCAGGGTTCAGGCCTCCCAGACAGTTTGTTTTTGCCGGACTTTATCCTGTTGACAACAATGATTATATGAAGCTTAAAAAAGCTTTTCAGCAGCTCAGCATAAACGATACGTCTTTTACGTACCACCCGGAGGATTCTCCTAGCCTGGGTCCCGGATTCAGGTGCGGTTTCCTGGGAATACTTCATATGGAGATAATAAAGGGTCGCCTGGAAAATGAACATAAATTAAATCTTGTTGCAACCCGTCCCCAGGTTGAGTATATAGTTGATGGAAATAAGATAGACAATTCCATAGATTTTCCCGCTTCCGGTTATGATGAGGTTAAGGAGCCTTATGTTTTTTGTACGGTTATTACACCTGCGGATTACATGGGACAGATTTTTGAGCTTTTCGAGGGGAAAAAAGGCAATTACAGACAGATGAAGTATATAAACCCCAAAAGAGTAATTCTTAAGTATGAGCTTCCTCTGAGGGAAATGGTTGAGGAGTTTTATAACCAGCTTAAATCTGCAAGCAGGGGCTATGCCACGCTTGACTATGAACATATCGGTTATAAAAAATCCGACCTTGTTAAGCTTCAGATACTTATTAACGAAAAGGAGGTGGACGCGCTTTCTTTTATTATGCATTCTGATGACGCGCAGCGCAGGGGCAGGGATATACTGAGAAAGCTGAAAGACCTTATCCCGAAACATCAGTTTAAGGTGCCCCTTCAGGCAAAGGTCGGTAAAAATATAGTAGCGAGGATGGACATACCGGCATTAAGGAAGAATGTTACAGCCGGTTTATACGGAGGAGATGTAACGAGGAAAAAGAAGGTTCTTGAAAAACAGAAGAAAGGAAAAAAAAGGATGAAGCAGGTAGGGAAGGTCAGTATCCCTTCTGAGGCATTTATTGCGGTAAAAAGTTATGGAGACTAAACTTATATATATTACAATAGTGGTGATCGCACTTAGATTAGTTGCTGGGTGGGGTTTAAAAAAGTATAAAAAAGGCTTTGCAAAGAAACTATTTTCTGAAATTAAAGAGTGGTCCAATGCCGGGCTGTGGGCTGTGGTAATAGCTCTTTTCATAATGTCTTTTATAATACAGGCTTTCAGAATACCTTCCGGCTCTATGGAGGAGACGCTGCTTGTAAGGGATCATATTTTTGTCAATAAATTTATTTACGGGATAAGAAACCCCTTTAATAAAGAAAGGAGGTTTTTTCAGATTAAGGAGCCGGAAAGAGGAGAGATTATTGTCTTTGAATATCCCCAGGATCCCTCGATAGACTACATAAAACGGTGTATAGCTCTTCCCGGTGAAACAGTTCAGATAAGAGATAAACAGGTTTATGTGGACGGAAATCGTCTTGAAGAAGGGTATGTTGTACACAGGGACCCTCAGGTCTATCCGGATGCATCATATATCTCCGAACATAAACGGAGGAGGGATAATTTCGGTCCTTATGAGGTGCCCGAAGGAAAGTATTTTGTGCTGGGCGACAACAGAGATTATTCTTCGGACTCAAGGTTCTGGGGGCCGGTTCCGAAAAGGAAAATAAAAGGATTGGCTCTGTTCAGGTACTGGCCGCTTTCAAGACTGGGGTTGGTCCAATGAAAAAAGTGATAGGTGTTGATATAGGAGGGACAAATACTTCTTTAGCTCTTGTAAATGAAAAATATGAGCTTTCCCGCAGAATGGAGTTTCCAACTCCAGGGAGTCCTGAAGAAACGGCAGGTATCCTCAGAGATAAAATACAGGAAATTGACCCGGATAAGGAGCTTCCCTGTGGTATCGCGGTATGCGGACTGATTTCACCTGATGGCAGGAGGCTGTGCCTGGCTCCCAACCTGGGATGGAAAGATATATACTTCAAGGAAGTTTTCAAAAATCTAAAGCGCAGTTTTGCAATAGTAAACGATGGCAATTCTGCTGCATGGGGGTGCTATGTAGCCGGGGAGGGAAGGAATAATTCCCGTCTGCTTTCTATGACCCTGGGAACAGGCGTGGGGGGAGGCGTTGTTCTTGACGGCAACCTTCTATTCGGCGCCGGAGAGCTCGGGCACATAAAACTGGAAGCCGACGGGCCTCAATGCGGCTGTGGAAAGAGGGGTTGCCTGGAGTCTTATATCGGAGGTAGATTCATCCCCTCGAGAGCTAAAGAGTGGGCCGGTTTGGAGGTTAAAACAGCAAGAGAGCTTTTTGAACTGTCAGAAAAAGGCAGCAAAAAGGCAGTTGAATGCTGGAAAAAAGTGGGCTATATTGCAGGCTATGCTCTTTCAGGTGTGGTGAATTTAAACGGGATTGAGAAAATAGTTCTCGGCGGCGCCATAACCTCCTATGAGGGGAAATATTTTTTAAGCGTTTTGAAAAATTCCTTCAGGGAAAACCTGATGGTTGAAGATTGCCAGAGCTGTGAAATTGTAATTTCAAAATGGAAAAAAGATATGTCTCTGGTGGGAGCGGCAGCCGTTCTTTTATCCCCTCCAAAGAACTTTTGTAAAGAAAGGTTGATAAGCGGACGCTGATTTAGTATAAATAACTCCTTGTAGAAGGAAAAGAATTAAAAAAGGAGATATCAGCAATGGTAGAAAAAGAGAAAATCATAGCATATTTGAGAAAACAGTCTATAGAACTCAAGCAGGTCCGCGAAAATGTCAGCGTTCTTGAAAATGAAATATCAGAGATTGTTCAGGAACTGCAGGATGAGAGCAAAATCGGTATTCCGGCGGAATACGATTTCGGGTTAAAAGAACTTAAGTCGCTTAAAAAAAAGATTCGAAAGAAAGTAAAAAAGGATATATCCGTAATGAAAAGCATACCTGAGGAGGTGGAAAGCCTTAAAGGGGAATCAGGCGCTGTAGTAAGCGATAATATGTAAGAATATGCGTAAAAGGTAAAAAAGAGAAAATTGCGAAGAATAATTGAGTAAATTTATAAAAGATCTTTCCGGGGCGGCACTTCTTGTTGCGGCTTTTGTATATCTAACAATAGACCTTACGAAAAGTCCGGATCCCCATATTCACCTGATATTGTATCACTGCATAGTTATTCTTTCTTTCCTTTTTTATTCCGTTATGGGCGCGGTTATAACTGCGCTTATATCTACTTTTGCCGCTATTGCCGTATTAATGATAACGGGGGAGTGGATAGCCCTTCCGGCGATGGGGGCATACTGGCTTACCGCGGTTATTGCAAATTCTTTTTTTGATGAGGTAAACAGATCCAGGGGTAAATTTCAGCTTGAACTTGAAAACAGGGAGAAAGAGCTGGGTATATTATACTCCAAAAAGGAGCAGTATGAGGATGAACTCCCTGTTTTGAGAGAGAAGCTCTCCAGGTACCTTGTATTGTCGGAGGTTTCGCTTAAATTGACCACCACCCTTAAGCAGGAAAGAATTTATTCAATAATAAAAGAATACCTTAAACAAATATTTCCCGGAAAAAAAATAATCATTACAACCGGGGAGGGCAATGAGTACAGCAGATGGGTAAAAAGCAAGGGAAGTTCGCTTCTTGTAGGAAACATCGGGAAAGATTATCGGTTTTCCACCCAGGATCAGGATTTCGTTTCTCTTATTGAGTGTCCCCTGTTAAGAAGGCAAGAGGTTTTTGGAACCCTTAGAGTGGAAAGCGGTGAGGAAATGTTTTCTCCGCAGGATCTAAGGATGCTCGGAACAGTGGCTGCCATTTCCACAATCGCGCTGGGTAAAGCAAGGTTGTTCAGCAGGATTCAGGAACTTTCAGTAAGGGATTCTCTTACGGGGCTTTTTACTCACAAATACTTTAAGGAGCGCATTGATGAGGAAATCAGAAGATCGGCAAGGTTTAAAGAAGAGTTTTCGCTTCTTATGATGGATATAGATAAATTTAAGGATTTCAATGATTATTTCGGGCACAGGGCGGGTGACAGGGTATTGAAAAAGGTGGCGGCTGCCGTAAAAGAAAGTGTCCGGGAAACAGATATTGTTGGAAGATACGGGGGGGAGGAATTTTCTGTGCTTCTTTTGAATATTCAAAAAGAGGATGCCCGGGAAATAGCTGAAAATATCAGGAAAAAGATTGAGGGGCTGCATTTTGATTTTGACGGAAAAGAGGTGGGGGTAACTGTTACGATTGGCGGCAGCAGCTTCCCGGAAAATCCCACGGGAGAGGCAATTTTAAAAAACGCCGACCAGGCGATGTACAAGGGCAAAAGAAGTGGAAGAAACAAAGTTGTTTTCAAATAAGTTTAAGGTACTGAAAAACAGATATTTCCTGGCGGGATTTATAATATTTTTAATTTTCGGGGCTGCGGGACTTTTAACGTATAACATGGTTTTTCTTTATATATCCCTTTTCTCCGCTGTTTTTCTTATAATGAAAGCGGTTGAGCTTCAGGCTGATATTAAGTTTATTTCGATGGCTGCTATTATTTTTTCCCTGTTGCTTATTACCTTTTCTCCTAACCCATTCAGGTGGTTTTCTATTGCGCTGGTTCTTTCGGTTTTCCCTTATTTTAAACTTAAGGCTGAGCTGGCTTCTGTGGAGAGGGAAAACAGGGGGAAATTGTTTGAGCAGGAGAAGAAAAAAGAGATTGTGGAAAATGAGCTAAGGAATATCAATAAGGAGATGATCGGTATAAAAAGAAACCTTGAAAGAATGAGAAAACTCTATGAAATATCCAGGAATATGGAAAATATTGAGGACAGCAGGGAAATAGCGCAAAAGGCCATTGAATCCCTTGAGCTTGTGACACAGGCGAAAAGGCTGGCGTTTTACAGGAAAACTGACATGGGTTATGAGACGGTCTTTTTCAGGGGTTTTTCCGAAAAGGAGGCTGCACGGCTTTCAGAAAAATGGGAAACCGGAAGAAAAGATAAAAAATTCAACTTTTTTGAGCTTAAAGCCGGGAACAAAAGGCTGGGGATGATTGTTTTCGATTCTCTTGAAAAGCGCAAGCAGTTTACCGAGGCCGAGGTGCTGATAGATCAGATAACCCTGGGATATGAAAAATCCCTGCTTTATGAAAGGGTGAAAGAGCTCTCCAGAAGAGACGGACTCACGGGGCTTTACCTGCGGCGCTACTTCATGGGAAGGCTTAAAGAGGAAATAAAGAGAGCCCGCAGAGAAAAGTACAAAATAGCCTTTGCCATGGCGGATATTGACTCTTTTAAAAAATATAATGATAATTACGGACATCCCATGGGTGATAAGCTTCTCGAGGATGTGTCTTCAATAATTAAGGATAATATTTACGGTTCGGATTTTGCGGGGCGTTATGGGGGAGAGGAGTTCTGCATTTATATGCCGCACGCCCAGAAAGAGGGCTCTGAAAATAAAATGAAAAAAATAATAGAACAGGTGAGGGAGAAAACACCGGTGACCATTTCAATCGGTTTATCCTTTTTTCCCAAAGATGCCAAAAGCCCCGAGAAACTTATTGAAACTTCTGATAAGGCTCTTTACAAGGCAAAATCATCCGGAAAAAACTGCATAAAAATATATTAAACTCAGTTTATACGGAAAGTTATTTTAACGGAAAACGGATTTTCTTTTTTAAGATTTGTTTCATAAACTGCTGTCAGGCAAAGGCCCTGATGGGAAAGTTCAAAGCCCTCAAGGGAATTCACTACGGCATTTACCGGGTATCTCCAGAGGAGGTTCTTTCTGTTTGAATTTATTTCTGCGGATATTTTTCTGTCAGAATCAACTGCGGTAATTTTTTCTAAGTTTTTGTGAACAGAAGGTTCTGTAGGTGGGAATGGTTTTCCATAGATTAAACAGCTTCCGTTAGCGGGAGTTGAAATGTTTAATTCGCATGCGTAGTTAAATACATGAGAATCCGAACCTTTTATTTTTTTTATAATAATATCCGTTGAAAATCCTCTTTCTCCGCTTTGCGGTTTGATTTTCTTTGTTAATTCATACTCCGAATCGCCAAGTTTAAAGTTTCGAATTATTTCTACAACAGGATTTTCACAAGAGTTTTTTATAATTTGCCGGCGGCTGTTGTAAAGGGTGATTTCGGAATAGTCGTTTTTTTTGTACTGATTAAAATCAACCGATTTATCGATTATGTGGTCTTTAAATGAGTATCGGGGGTGTCTGTCGTAAACAAGATAGGGTTTGAATTTGTCTGTATCTTTCTTTTCTATGTCGTGTATGGACTTGACCTTTTTTTCTTCATTTTCTTCTGATTTTCCATTTTCTTTCCTGTCGCTTTCAGTTATTTCCCGGTGGTAGCTTTCAAATCTTCTTGCGATGGTATCGGTAAGGTTTACAGAGGACTTTTTATCTGAAATTTCCATAAACTCCCCGGTTTCTGCCTTAATGCACAGAAATATTTTATCTGTATCAATAAGTATTTCATCTTTGCCGTCACAGTCAATATCTGAAATTTTCAAATCCAGAAACTTTGAAGAATAATGCCCAGCCGGGTCAATCAGGTTATGAAGCTTATTAAGGTTTCTGTAAATGGCGTTTCTCAGGTGCGCCAGGTAAATTCCTCCGAATACTCCGTGCCAGTACGGACAGTTGCACTGCGCCTTATAGAGATGTTTTTCTGCCTGACGCAGGTTTTCTTTTTCCATTTTCGGGGATCTTTCTTTAAGAAGACTGCTTAAAAAGAGCATTTTTTTATTCATGTAGTTTGATTCAGGGTATTTAGAGAAATAATTTCTCCAGATACCGCCCGATAAATGAGGCTCCACGCAAGATAGCAGTCCTTTTTCTTTCAGTATATTCTTGACATTCTTTATTTTCACTGTTCCCTCTGCGGGCATTGACCACTCTTTCATTTCGTGGTACTGGCAGGCGGGCAGGTATACCCTATCAAGCGGCGGACGGCTGTCATAGTATTCGGATAGAGTGCGGGTTTTAATCCAGGATGAGTTTTCTTCAAGGGCATTGAAAAACCTGTCAAGCCATTTTTCATTGCCAAAAACCCATTCTTCGGTCCCCGGCCAGACCCCGAACTTTTCTCCGTCATCGAGCATACATACCATAGGGGGTTCGGAACTAGCGAGTTCTCTAAAATATTTTATTACCCCTGATACGGGTTCAAAGGGTATCATGTACCTTAGTTTTTTGCTTATCGAAAAAATACCCAGTGAATTCCCGCCGTCTTCGGTAATGAAATAGCCTTTCAGTTTTTCGGGATTAAATCCTGCCTGTATAAAGTGAGTGTCGTCGACTGCGGTGTATTCAACGGGTGTGTTTTCTAAAAGTGAAGGCAGATGGGGCTCCCAGACCCTTTCCGAAAGCCACAGGCCCCTTGGCCGGGTTCCCAGGTTTTCTCTGACGAAGTTCTGGGTCATTTCTATTTGACCCTCTATGTCTTTTTGAGGGATTGAAATTAATATAGGTTCGTAAAAACCCCCGGAAATTATTTCAATCTTTCCCTTGTCAATCTCTTCTTTTATGGTTTTTAGAAAACCGGGGTGGTTTTCCTTAAAGTATTCTAGAAGCGGGGAAGAAATATGAAGGCACATTCTGATGCTGTCATATTTTTTAAATGTTTCAATTACGGGTTTATATGCCTTCCGGTAGGCGTCTTCCAGAACATGCCTGAAGTTGCCCACCGGCTGGTGAAAATGAAGCCCGAAAATAAAATCCACCTTCTCCCGGGGTGTCATTTTATCAGTCTGAGAGCCTTTAGGTAAAATTCACTGGCATATGCTTTTGCCATATTTTCAATAATCATATTCTGGCCTGCAAGGTAAGCGTTATGCTTAATTTTTTTACATTTTGACTCCCCGCCCTCAATACAGTTGTAGAAAAGGTTTGAAGCGATTTCCAGTTTTCTGTAAAGCGTTCTGGCATCGTAGGGGTCAATAAAAAAAGCGGAGCCATCCGCAGATTCAGGGTTTATTTCACTCAGGTATTCTCTGGCACCGCCGGTGTATGTTGAAATGTTGATATTGCCATTCATCGCAGAGCGCTGATCTGATGTGCCGCATGCCTCCTGATTTTTTTCCGGTGTGCTAACCCATATTTCGTATCCCCTGGCTCCATGCATGAGCATATCATGGTTGTATCCAGGAAGAAAAGCGAATTTTCCTTTGAGTTCTTCTGATTTTGTCCATTCACAGAAGTGGCGGACCCACTCTTTTCTTTCTTCGTCGCTTGGGTGGGCCATTCCTCCTGCGAAAACCTGCAGGCCTAGCCCTACCAGTTCTCCGAAAACGGTGTGGTATTTTTTGCCTCTCTCCCCGCAGACCGCATGAATGATGTCTTTAAACATGGGGTACTGTTTTTTATATCCTGCGAATCTCCGGAAAAAACCTACAGCAGGTTTATTTTCGTCAAACTTAATATCAATACCGAAATATTTTTTGACTCTGGAAGAAGCATCTTCCATCGCTTTCTTTTTATACTTCTTAGTTGTTTCCCAAAGCATTTCGGGGTTTACATTTTCCGGGTTTCTTAATTCCGGCGCCTGCCAGCTTCGGGATGAACCGTTAGTTATCCCGATAATTTTGTTTCTCAATGGCAGGAACATGTTTTTGGTTACTTCCCCGTGTTCTTTTGAAACCCCGTTTGTAAGCGAGGATATCTTAAGGGCTGCGTGGGTGAAGTCAATAACCTCTCCCGAATGAAAGAGTTCAAAATATTTTTCAGGGATATTCATTGATTTAAACCAGTCTGCGGGGTATTTCTCCATACCTGCTTCCACCGGTGTGTGTGTTGTGAAGAGTATTGGTATTTTGCTGTATTCCTCTCTTTCTTTTATGCAGCAGGCAGCTGTAACTGTGTGGGCTTCATTTAAATGGATAAAGTCAATATTCAGGTTAACAGCATTCAGCAGTTCAGCGGCGGCCTTTCCCGTTATCACCTCCTGCTTGAGCCTCTGCTTTCTGTCACCCGTGTATAGAACATCGAAAACCTCGGGGTTGTGCAGAAGGTAAACCGGTACTCCGGCTCTCATCAGCCGGTAAACCTTTATGGGATAACGCTTCCCTTCAAACTCAATATTCAGCACAAGGGGCTTGGAGTCTTGGGAATGAACAATTTCTATGGGTTCACCGGAATAATCGATTTCTTTTGTCTGTATCTCCTGCCGGTTATCTTCGGTTATATTCTGTATCCACTCATATTTATACATCGGGATTACCGCGGTCACGTCAAGCCCTATTTTTTTAAGGCCTTCCATTGTATCGCCCGCAAGTATCCCCAGCCCCCCTTTAAAATTTCCAGATCTCGCGTGCATCGAAAGCTCCGGCATAAGCATCTCCATACAGAGATAGAGAATTTTTTTATCCTTAAGTTCCTCTACATTTCTATCTATCCATGAATTCATGATTTCTCCTTTCCTGCATATTTACACAGTTTAAAATAAAATAATTATAATAAATCCCGATAAACTATTCAATGTCGGGGTTATGCTTTTATGCATTCAAAATTAATATTATAATTTAGTTTCGTTATCCGGCAAAAGTATAAAAGTATAACCCCGACATCAGGTTGACATGGGGGGGAGAAAGTGATATATTTCCAGCTATGAAAAAAACTGTGATAATTCATGGTCATTTTTATCAGCCTCCGAGAATTAACCCCTGGAGCGGGGAGATGTTAAGGGAAGCTTCCGCCTCTCCCGCCTTAAACTGGAACGAAAGAATATACAATGAGTGTTATCTGCCAAATACCGAGGCTGAAATAAAGATTGGAGGCTCAATAGAAAAGGTAAATAATTTTAATTATATATCTTTTAACATAGGGCCTACCCTTTCCGGGTGGATGATACGCAATCACATAGAAACATACAGAAAAATACGCCAGGCGGCAACAAAAACAACAAATGCCATCGCCCTTCCATACAATCATACGATACTTCCCCTGGATAGGGAAGAAAACCTCAAAACTCAGATAGCATGGGGAATAACTGAATACCGAATGCGGTTCGGGAAGGAGCCGGCTGCGATGTGGCTGCCGGAGTGCGCTGTTAGTTCCCGGGTTATCAGGGAGCTTATAGAAAACGGGATAAAGTACCTGATACTTGCCTCGGGCCAGGCTAGGGCAGTAAGGGATATCGGAGAAAGTAAATGGGAGGATGTTTCTGACGGAACCATAGATGTAAGGAGGCCTTACAGGGTTTTTGAGAAAAACGGTTATATTGATGTCCTTTTCTCCTGCAAGGAGCTGGCCGGAGATATTTCATTTAACCGGATGCTTGATAAGCCGTCAGAGCTGGCTGACAAAATGGAGAAAATAATGGGGGAAAATGGTCTTCCGGAAGTTGTTCTGCCTGTAGCAACAGACGGCGAGACTTTCGGGCATCACCATAAGGGAGCGGAAAAAGGCCTTGCCTATCTTTTAAAGAGTGAACTTCCCTCGAGAGGCATAAGGGTCTGCAGTATCCAGGATTACTTCAAAGAAGCCCAGGTGAAGAGACAGGTTATGTTGAAGGATAATTCCTCATGGTCGTGCAGTCACGGGATAGAGAGATGGCGCAGCGCATGCGGCTGCGGCGCAAGGGAGGGGGGCAGCGATCTTGAATGGCGCAAACCTCTCAGAGATGCTGTGGGTATGCTCGGAGAAAAAGCCATTGAGTTGTTTAATGAAAGGGCCTCCGGGTATTTCACTGTAAGTCCTTGGGATGCGGTCAGGGAATTCGGTGCAGTACTTGTGAATAATTCAAAAAGAGAAGAGTTTCATGAAAAATGCGCATCTGATTCAATGAAGGGCAGTATTGAGATAGACATGCTGATGGAATTCATTTATTTCACTTTTTATTCCTTTACCTCCTGCGGCTGGTTTTTTGACAGTCTTGACCGCCCCGAGCCGGCTCAGGTGCTTTCATTTGCTTTGAAATCCATGGAACTGGCAAAAGATATGTGGGGGGTTGATTTGGAGAGCGACTTTTTTTCTATATTATCTAAATATCCCGGGGCAGAGAAGGTCTGGGCTAATGTTAAGTCCCGCCGCTTTGATCCCGAAGACCTTGCAAGGGATATGCTTGAGATATACAGCCTTACCGGTATACGCAAATCGCTAAAGGGGTTCTGGTATATGAAGGTAATACATCATGATTCGGAGATTATGGTTGAGATGAAAAACCGGCGGACAAACGAGAAAATTGAAATCCTTCAGGAAGAGCTTTAATTGACAATTAAGCCTAATTAAATTAGACTGTCACTAAGCAAAAAAATAAATCCAATAAAATTCAAAAGCTATGGAACTTGATAATTATAAGCTGTTAAAAAAGAAGATTTCCCTCGGTGAGGTAAATATAGGAGTAGTGGGGCTTGGTTATGTCGGCCTGCCGCTTGCTGCTGAATTTGCGCTAAAGGGCATAGAAGTGACGGGTGTTGATGTTTCGCGAAAGAAAATTAAAAAACTTCTTTCCGGGGAATCCTATATTCAGGATGTGGATTCAAAATTAATAAAATCGCTCTGTTCAACAGAAAAATTAAACCCGACATCAGATTTTTCAGAGCTGAAAAATATGGATGCCGTAGTAATATGCGTCCCCACCCCCTTAAGAAAAAGCAGGGACCCCGATCTTTCTTTTATTGTGGATGCTTCAGAAAAAGTGGCGGAAAATATTTCCGGGGGAACCATTGTAATTCTGGAATCCACATCCTATCCCGGTACGACAAGGGAGATTCTTCTGCAGGAAATTAAGAGGAAAAATCCTTCCGCGTCTCAAGAGGTTTTCGTTGCTTTTTCTCCTGAAAGGGTCGATCCCGGCAACAGTAAGTTCGGTATAGGCAACACCCCTAAAGTCGTGGGGGGAATAGACTCTAAATCAACTGAACTGGCAGAAAAACTGTATCAAATGATTGTAAAGGAGGTGGTTACCGTAAAGAGCTGCGAAGAAGCTGAGATGGTTAAACTGCTTGAGAATACATTCCGGGCCGTAAATATAGGTTTGATTAATGAGATGGCCCAGCTTTGCGACAGGTTTTCGCTGGACATATGGCGGATAGTAAAAGCGGCAGCCTCGAAGCCGTTTGGTTTTATGCCTTTTTATCCCGGCCCGGGGCTGGGAGGGCACTGTCTTCCGATTGACCCGCAGTTTCTTTCATGGAAGGCGAAGTCGAATAAGTTTTATCCTCACTTTATCGATTATGCTGAAGAGATAAACAGGTCCATGCCTGAGTATGTGGTGGGCAAGGTAGGTGTCCTTTTAAATGAAAAAAAGAAAAGTATAAATGGTTCAGACATACTTCTTATGGGGGTTTCCTATAAGAAAAATGTGGGGGACACCCGTGAGTCGCCTGCATATGAAATAGTTGAATTTCTGAAAAAAATGAAGGCCAGGATAAGTTATATTGACCCTTATGTAAACTGCTTTCCTGATGCTGAAAAGGTTGAAGCCGGCGGTGTTGATTATTCGTCTTACGACTGCGTGGTTATCGTTACAGAACATGAAATTTTCGATTGGCCCGAAGTAATTGAAAAATCGCAGCTTATTCTTGATTGCAGGGGAGTAACGCTTGAATATGAAGAGGAAAAGAAAAAGGTGGTAAGAATATGAGCGGTGGATATCTTGTAACTGGAGGAGCCGGGTTTATCGGTTCAAATATTGTTGACGAGCTTGTCAGAAGCGGCGAGAAGGTAGTGGTCGTGGACAACTTCATAACCGGAAGAAAGTCAAACCTTAAAGAAGTTCTGGATAAAATAGAGCTGATTGAAGGGGATATACGGGATTTCGATTTGATGCGGAAGCTGTGCGAAGATGTGGATTATGTCCTGCATCAGGCGGCGCTGAGATCGGTACCCAGGTCGGTTGATGATCCGGTTTCATCAAATGATGTAAATGTCAACGGCACTCTCAATCTTCTTATGGCTGCAGAGAAGGCCGGGATAAAAAAATTTGTGTATGCCTCATCTTCATCAGCTTACGGAGATACCCCGGCGCTGCCGAAAAAGGAGAGCCAGAGGCCTCTGCCGATATCCCCCTATGCGGTTTCAAAGCTCACCGGAGAACATTACTGCAGGGCTTTTTCGCATTCTTTCGGTCTTAAAACGGTAAGCCTCAGGTACTTTAATGTATTCGGACCCAGGCAGCATCCTGAATCCAAATACGCGGCGGTTGTTCCAATTTTTCTAAAGCAGGCGAATGGCCGGCAGCCGCTTACGGTCCATGGAGATGGAAAGCAGTCAAGGGATTTTACGTATGTAAAAAATGTGGTAAACGGAAATATTCTAGCCGCTGAGGCTGAAGGTGTTTCGGGCGAGGTTTTCAATATCGCCTGCAACAACAGATACAGCGTAGTTGATATAGCTGAAGAAATATTAAAAAACATGAAACTTGACCTGGAGTTTGAACATCTTCCAAGAAGAAAAGGGGATGTGGAGCACACCCAGGCAGATATAAGCAAAGCCCGGGAAAAACTGGGATACAAAGTTGAGGTCGATTTTCATGAGGGCATGAAAAAGACGGTAGATTATTTTAATCGTGACTTTACGGATAGGAAAGGGGTTCAGTCGTGAACGGTGATAAAGATGTAATAAAAAACGACGAGGTGGATTTAAGAGAGGTGTTTATGGTATTGTGGAACCGGAAGGTTTTTATAATACTGGCAGTTTTTGTGGTGACTCTTTTGACAGCGGGACTTACTGTATTAACTCCCCCGGAGTATTCCTCGACAGCAAAAATTATGGTTGACGGCAATGAAGAAATGCACAGGGATATGCTTCTTTCTTCTCAGATTATGGATCGTGTTAAGGAAAAGACGGGATCCGGTGTTAAAGAAGAGACCGAATTCAGTGTTGAGAGAGTGGATAACACTTCAATCCTTAATATCATAACCTCCGGCAGGCGCCCCGAGGTTCTTGCCGAGGCTGCCGACATATGGGTTAATTCTTACCTGATTTATAAAACCGAAAGGCAGATAAGCAGAAACAAGGAAGACCTGGATGTTATCAAAGACGAAATAGAAGGGTACGAAGAGGAGATTGCCAACCATTCGCCGGCCATAACATTAAGCAAATCGCTTGTAGATGATGCGGTTCTAATGCACTTTAGCGAAAACGACATCTGGGAGAAAATAAAAGATAACGTAGTAGTGGAACAGAGAATTAATCCGGTATACAGGGATTTAAAAAACAGTATTGTAAAATCCAGAGAATCAAAGAGGGCTCTTGAAAACCGCATAAAAAGGCTGCAGGAAATACATACCTTATTGAAAGAAGCCGATGCAAGGGAGGTTCTCTCCGCAGGAATAAAGATAGACGATGTTCAGCTTAACTCTTATGCGGGAAACCCCCGGAGAATGAGCAGAAACCTTGCCCGGAATATTATATTAGCCCTGTTCGGCTCTTTCTTTGCTGCGGTGGTGCTGTCTTTTGTTCTGGAGTTTATAAAAGGAGCGCTTGAGACAGAGAGGAATAACTGATTTTTACGAGGGATCAGAGACCCTTCCAAGAAAAAGAATACATCCGCTCTCTTTTTCCCGGATAAGAAAAATAAAAGGGCGGTCAGCGCGGAATACTTTACTCATATCTATGGAGGTGATTCCAACTTCCACACCGGTCGCCGCCGCGGCCTCGGTGCCTTCTTCGTCAACGCTTATGTATGCCTGATGTACGGCTTCGCTTATAAACAGGTTGGGGTCATTTTCTTTTATCCGGGCCATTTTTGTGAAATCCGCCTTCTGTTCGTCAAAGGCCTCATGTACACCCAATTTTTTCAAAACCCCTTTTAATGAATAGTCTGTTTTTAATTCAAACTTTGGAATTGAAACAGACTCCATATTTGTCATTCTCATTTTCTCCATCCATTTGTTATACTGCTCAAAGCTAAGACTATCTTTTAGCGAATGGATATCTTTTCGGGGTAGAAGTATCACCATGGAAACCTCCCTGTCTTTATAAGGGAGCTCCAGAATCTGCAGCTCATCCAGGTAGGCGTAATTAAATGAAGGAGCTGCAGAGGGCATAGACATCATGGGGACTTTTATCCTGTCGTCCGGGGTTTTATGGAAATAATTATCCCTTGTCATTGATTTATCAAATTCAATATCCCAGTTCCCCTTGAAGTAAATTGCATTTGTTATAATCATTCTTGTCAGCTCACCTATAGCACCTTTACTGAAGAGTTCTTCTAT
>Ga0207421_10001241_pt1 | contig 33011 bp, 21 predicted proteins | sample SodLakKL_010_SED_4_FD_187542 | JGI IMG/M metagenome (GOLD analysis project Ga0207421, IMG submission 187542) | Alkaline sediment microbial communities from Lake Tanatar, Kulunda Steppe, Russia - 8KL_010_SED (SPAdes) (version 2) | ecosystem: Environmental > Aquatic > Non-marine Saline and...
AGATCATGTTTATAGTTCAAAAACCAAAATATTAAATACCTGCCTTAAGTTAGAGTCGTGCCTAGAATCGATCCAGGAGGAATACAGATGGATGATGAAAACACAGTGTATATCGGAAAAAAAGAAACCATGAACTACGTAATGGCTGTCGTGACTCAGTTCAACAGTGGCTCGAACGAAGTAGTGATCAAAGCAAGAGGCAGAGCCATAAGTAAAGCAGTGGATGTAGCGGAGATCACCAGGCACAGATTCGTGCCAGAGTCAGAGATCATCGAGATCATAACCGACACTGAACAGTTAGAACGTGAAGGTGACGATGGTACCGCCAACGTGTCTTCCATGGAAATAACTATGAAACTGGCCTGAGATGACACATAGGTAGAGTCAATGAAACCCATTCTTATCATCTCTTTTGACAAGACTGAAATATACCTTGATAGTTCAAGGAACCATGAATAAGATCGATGAGTTAAAAAAAGAGGTCGTGAAGTTCAGGGATCGACGCGATTGGTTGAGATACCATAATCCCAAGGACCTCTCCATATCGATATCTGTAGAGGCTGCGGAATTACTAGAGTTGTTTCAGTGGAGAGATCCGGATATGGTTGAAAAGGAGCGGGTCGAGGAGGAGATGGCGGATGTATTCATCTATCTTCTCTCTTTGGTGGATGTGATGGATATTGACCTAGGTAAAGCAGTGATGAAAAAGTTGGAAAAAAACAGGAGCAAGTACCCTGTGGAAGATTCGAAACGTTTTTAACTTCCATCGTAGTGAAGATCGATGATATGAGTCGGAATGAAGAAGAGATCTATGTTCCCGGTAGAAAGACCATAGACGAGGTTTTCGACAAGAGCACCTTGGAAGTCCTTTATGATCTTATGAACAAGGATTACGTGGAATATGTAGATTATCCCATATCTACCGGAAAAGAGGCGAAGGTCTTCAGAGCGGTATCTCCTGAAGGTGAGCTATTAGCCATAAAGATTATGAGATTGAGCACTTCAATTTTTAAAGAATATCGTAAGTATATCGAGGGGGATTATAGGTTCAAACGTGTGGGAAGAGGTAGGAATCTGGTCTATAACTGGACTAGAAAAGAATTCTCTAATCTTAAACGGATGCATGAACATTCCATGAATGTTCCAGAGCCGGTCACATTTTCAAAAAATGTGCTCATCATGAAGCTTTTAGAACATCAGGGTGTGGCAGCACCTCTGTTAAAGGATGTACATTTGGAACTGGACGAAATGAAGGACATCTACGATATAGTTCTAGAAAATTATCGCATATCGGTAAAAAAGGCAAAGATGATACATGGTGACTTGAGCGAATACAATATCTTGTATTCCGAAGGGGTACCTTACTTGATCGATGTGTCTCAATCCGTACCAACAAGTCATCCAATGGCCGATGAACTATTTTTAAGAGACGTATCGAATCTATCCAGATATTTCAGCAAATACGGGCTGGAAACAACAGAAGATATAATTATCAAAACTATCATGGAGGAAGAGAGCTGATATCCATGCCAACAATAAAGATCCCAAAGGACCGTATCGGTGTACTCATCGGTGAGGGTGGTAAGACAAAAATGAAGATCGAAGAAGTTACAGGTACCACATTGGATATCGATTCCAAAACTGGTGTCGTTGAGATCGATACACGAGAAGTGGAAGATCCTGTGTTAAAACTCAAGGTGGAAGACATTATCAGAGCCATAGGTCGTGGATTCAATCCTAAAAAAGCCCTATCTCTAGTGGATGACGAGATCTACTTTGAACTCATGGATATACGTTCTTACGTAGGAAAGAGTTCCAATGCGGTACACCGCATGAAGGCTCGGATAATCGGGAAAGAAGGTAGAACTAGGGAATTGATAGAAGAACTGAGCGAGAGCTATGTTTCTGTTTATGGTAACACCGTTGCTATAATCGGATCTTCTTTGGAACTGTCCATCGCACGAAGGGCGATACAGATGATACTAGAGGGTGCGGAACACAGCTCGGTTTACAGCTACCTTGAGAGCAAAAGGACAGACATCAAGAGGCGTCGACAAGGTTTCTTTTAGAGCATCATATCGTCTTCTTCGTCGGTGTCAATGGAACCGATCAATTCACTACACTCTGGGCAGAATTCTCCAGCATGTTTGGATTCACAGGAAGGGCATAAAGGTAGTTCATTGCAGTCGTGTTTGTAGTTGGTCGCTTTGCCACAGAAATGACAGTCCGGCTCCGGTTCGGAACTCACCTTCTTTTTCACCTTCTTTTTCGGCTTTTCAGATTTTTGCTCTTCACCAACGGTGTCTATCTCCGCTTTATCTTCTTTTCTTACGAAATCTTCCTGTACCAGAGTCGATATCTCTGTACTGGGCGGTTTATAATCCTTTCCTTCGAACTTCTTCAATGCGGCCAGTACCTTCTTCGCTTGATATATACCCACGTTCAGATTGGTGATCAGCGTGAGGAAATCACGTTTTTCTTCAGGGAGCGTCAGCACCCTTTTCCTCAATAAACGTTCGGTTTTTTCATCTATCTGTTCGGCAGAGATATCCATTGAATCGACTTCACGGATGTATTCAAGGACCCTTTTGGCTTCCGGTATCGATTTGTCGGGGAAGTTAGTGACTATGTCACAGAGCCTCACCCCATTTTTTATCAGGCTTTCCCGAGATACCAATGCTAGTTTCTTCAATACCGCTCGAGAAGCGTTCTCCAACTTGTCTTTCTCTTCTTCATCTAAAGCACCGATGTCCAGGGCTTCACGTAGTGATAGATAACCGAACACATCGTCTATGTAGTTATAGGGGACATTGCATTTTTTGAAAGCTTCTTCTTTCGAGATCTCACGATTCCTGGAACATTCATATTCAAGTATCCGTTTGGCGTACTCTTCTAACTTCCTTTCCTCTTCCTTTTCTCTAGCTATGTCCAGACCATGTCTAGCTGATTCCATCTCAGGGTCGAGTTCAAGTGCCTTCTCGAATGCACGTATAGCCTTATCCGTTTTACCCACTTCGATAAGTACTCGACCTTTGTTATTCCAGGCGTATTTATCTTCTGACTTTAAACCGATGGCACGGTCGTATGCCTCTATCGCCCGCTGATACCTACTGACCTCCTCTAAAACACGTCCTTTCTCGAACCATGCTTCTTCGTAATCCGGATCTATCTCCGTAGCCTCGTCGAAGCTTTCCAGAGCACCTGCGTGATCTTCTATCTCCATCTGTAACTCGCCTTTCTTAAACCAAAGATGAGCATCGTCTGGAGATAGATCTATTGCCTTATCATAAGTATCGATGGCATCCCTTTTCCTTCCGAGGTAATCGTAACATTCAGCCTTGGTTATCCATACCTCACTATCGTCGATCCCTAGTTTAACAGCGGTATCCAAGGCACTGATCGCTTCCTCGTATTTTTCCAACTTTTCAGCGAGGATTCCTTTGTATTTCCAGGTGGTGCCATTCTGGTCGTCTATGTTCAATGATCTCTCGAACAGTTCATCAGCCTCCTCCAGTTCTCCGATCTCTATCAAACATCTTCCTTTCCGGTTGATGTATAGGGTATTTTCGGGTTCAAGATCCATGGCTTTATCGAACCATTCTGAGGCCTCTGAATATCTTTCCATCTTACGTAGACACTCTGCCTTACGTGCGATGGGTATCACATCGGTAGGATCTAATTCTTGGGCTTCATTGTAAGATCTTATGGCGTTTTCATATTGTTCCAGGTGTTCGAACACCATGCCCCTGTGCAGCCACATCTTCTTGTTATCGGGATCCAGGTCTAGCGCCTCATCGAAAGCCTCTAGTGCCTCCTCTCTTCTCTTGAGCAACTTCAAGGCCATGGCCTTATCTTGCCATGCCTCGATATTTTCCGGATCATCTTCGATTATACGTTCACAGTGTTCAACCACTTCTTCGGGCATGTTCAGCTCTTTTAGAAGATCCTTTGCCTTAACCAGATCTACAACCGATTCTTGTATGGACAATGCCCTTTCGAAACAATCTAAAGCACTTTGAGGCTCTCCTAGCTTTTTTAAAGCCTCGCCTTTATCCCTCCATGCTTGTAGATTATTGGAATCTATATCCAGTATCCTATCGCACGTTTCTATGATATCGCTCCATCGTGTTAGGGTTATCAAAGAGTCTTTCTTTTTCTCCAATAACTTGATGTCCTGACTTTGCATATCCAGAGCTCTATCGTAGGCTTGAACGGCATCTTCATGACGGCCGAGGTTGGCCAGGGCTAGTCCTTTACGGATGTATGCGAAGCGGTTGTTAGGTTTGATCTTCAATGATTTATCGAAGGCTTCCACCGCCTCCTCGTATCTGTCCAACCATTCCAACGCTATCGCCTTACTGTAGAGTACTCTTGCGTTTTCATCATCGATCTCCAAAGCCTTGTCGTATGATATGATGGCTTCTTCATATCGATTCAGTCCCTCAAGGGCCAATCCTTTGCTGTACCATATCCTATCGTCGCTGACGTCGATCTCTAGAGCTTTATCGTAGGATTTGATCGCCTCTTCGTACCTTTCCAATTTGACCAAACAGTGAGCTTTATTGTTCCAGTATTTTTTATCATCTGAATTGATACCTATCGCTTTATCGAAACTCTCTAGCGCCTCCTCATATCGTTTCAAACGATATTCGCAGAGACCCTTGTCGTTCCATGCTTCATCGTTGGAAGGATCGTAAGAAAGGCCCTTACGATAATCTCGGATGGCTCTATCGTATTCTCTCAGCTTTTCGTGTGATTTTGCCCTATCGAAGTAAGCCTCTATGTTGTCAGGATCCATGGATATTATCCTATCACACACGAAGACCACTTCTTCGTAATTTCCCAGTGATTTCAATGCTTCCTTCTTACCCACAAGAGCATCTAGGTCGTTATCCTTTATCCTGAGGGTTTCTTCAAAGCTTTCTAACGCCCCTTGTGGATTGTTCAACTTTAGCAATGATGTACCCTTATCATAGCAAGCCTCCCAGTTGTTGGGCTCAAATTCTAGGATACGGTCAGCAGTACGGACAACGTTTTCCCAGTCCTGCTGTTCTTTGTATATCTTCTTCTCCCTCTCCAGGGCGTAGATGTCTTTGGGATTATATGACAGGGCTTCTTCCAGCTGTGCTATAGCTTCTTCCGGTTTTCCCAACTTGTGGAGAGCTACACCTTTATCATACAGACTTCCAGCATCGGAGGGATTCTTTTCAAGGATCCTATCACAAACTCTGATCAGCTCTTCGTATCTACCGAGTGGCTTCAAAGCTTCCTTTTTGTTGTTGAGTAGTCTCACGTCGCTGGGGTCTATAGCGATACCTTTGTCGAAGGCTTCTACTGCCTCTATGTGACGTTCCATCTCATACAATATGGTCCCCTTTCGATTCCAGAGGTCCTTGTCTTCAGAATCTATCTCTAGAGCTCTGCTGAAAGCCTCCAATGCGTCTTCGTCCCTTTTCAATAGGTGTAGAGTGGTCCCTTTAGCGCTCCAAAGGTCTTTATTATCCGGGTTTATCTCCAGCCCGTTATCGAAGCAAACCACTGCATCGTTCAATTTTTCCATATCTCTTAAGGTGAGACCTTTATACAGCCATATCTTTTCTTGATTTGGGTTGATTTCGAGGGATTTGTTGAAGGATTCAATGGCCTTCTCGTAATTACCTCCTCTTTTCAGGGCGAGCCCTCTTTTTGCCCAGATCTCACCGTTCCTTGGTTCAATTTCGAGTATCTTATCGTAAACGGATATATCGTCTTCATCCACTTCTAGAGCTTTTTCATAAGTCCTGACCGCTTCTTCTTTCCTCCCCATCTTTGTGAGGATGTCTCCACGATTTATCAACGAATACTTATTTTTGCGATCTATCTCAAGCGCTCGGGATAACAACTTCAACCCTTTACTAGGACTCCCCTTCTGAGTCAAGATCAACGCTTTGTGGTTCAAAGCTTCGATGTTGTTATTATCATATCTGATGGCTTGGTCTTCTGAGTGAAGTGCATGATCTTCGTAGCCCAGATGGTAGTACAGCCATCCTAATCGATCGAAAGCTTTAGACACCTCTTCCTGCTGTTCTGAGAAGTTTTCTTCGTGCTTTTTGAGAAGATCCCATGTTCTATCACACAGTTCCTTCGCCTTTGAGATATCGCCTTCCTGGCGTTGTTCTTCAGATTTATCAAGGTATTTTTGTGCTTTATTCAACACTCTTTTTTCCTTATCCAGTAAATTATCTATAGAGTCTAAGAAACCCATATTCAGATCCTCCAGTAATTCATATACGATTTCATCTTCACGTGATTATCTCCTTTAGTCTGTCCATCTCTATCCCCCTTCTTATCTCCAGGGCGAGTCTTCTACCTGTGGACATACGTTTACCCCATAGTGTGTTTCCATATGGATGGCCAACGTTCATATGAACATTGGTACCTCCACCGGTCCTTGGAGCCACATCGTATATGTAGAAATTAAGGTCTTTATCAACACAGGTTTGAAGACAGAACGGACCTATGACTCCGGGGTCGTAGTGCTTTTTGGTGGCTTTTACATATAGTTCAGCCAGCTCGAAGACCTTCTCCAGCTGTGATTCCCTCAGCGTAGCGCTGTTGTGTCCGGTGACGGTGTACTCCGGAACCCGTTGTTCTTCGTTCAGTGTCATCTGTTGTGGGGCAGGTAATCTTACATGCCCATCAAGACTTGTTTCGAACCTCCAGTCTATACCGAGTAATTCTATCTCCGAACCTTTGGCATTCAAGGGACTGTAGAAGAAGTCGAAGTTGAATACCGGTCCGATGATATATTCTTCAATCCTTGCATTGCCGAGATCTTCTTTAGTGATCACGTCGTTCCTGATAAGATTATCAACTTTTTCCTGGTATTCTTCGTATGACGCTGCTGTGAAGAACCCTCTTTCGAGTCTTTTTACCTTGTGTTTTAACTTCACTATGCACAGTCTATCGATATCCTCAGGGTCGTCGATCTTCTCAGGGAAAGGTAAACCTCCTTTTTCCAATATCCAATAGTAATCCTTTTCCTCTTCCCTCTCTTCGCTCCTCAGTAGATTCCTGCTGCCCACCATGGGAACTACGAACTCATCCTCGATCTTGTCTAGCGGTGCGTAAGAGGTAAAAGAACGGTTAGGTACGAAGATCACGTTCTCTTCGATCAACTTCTTCTGATATTCATCCTTCAAAACATCGGCGAACTTATCCAGCACCCATGTCTCATCCACCACACCTCTAAGACGATCTCCCTTATCATCGAATATGGTTTTGAAATATCGGTCATATGTTTTTTCCCTACCCTTCTGGCAGATGGCTAGAGTAGGAAAACCCTCGTCCACCGCACCATCGCACACATCGAGTGCTGAATGTGATGCAACTACCCCTATCTTTGTCTTACTAAAATCATAGTAATCCAGTTTTTCCCTGACTGTATTTAGGTCCAACATATAATTCACTTCTTAAGAGAAATACAATGCAGTGTATTTATCATTTATGATGCTCAACGGAGTTTAGACCCATCCTCTAACACGATGGTTTCAGTCGAACCGCTCATCTTCAACAACTCCTGTAGTGTTTTTGCGTACTCTTCGCCCGAACTATCTATCAGTTTTTTGAAGTAAGTAGATAAGAATTCTCCTGTTTCCACTTCGTTGTCAGCATACTTCCACCTGTGTGATTCCGCTCTTCCGATGGCCACGAGGAAACTGTATGCTATGGATTTCATCCGTGTTTCCCTGGGATTGACACCTTTTAGGTAGTTGATGGCCTGTTCTGCACCACCGGTCTTGTAGGCCAGAGACAGCTCGTGTGCCAATTTCGCCCGGGGCGGTAGCTTGGAAAAGTTGGGTAAAGCGGATAATTCATCGAGTTCAGTCTTCCTTTTATTTGCTTCTCTTACGATATCTCTGGGTATCTTTTTATCACTATCTTCCACCAACTCTCCGATACGATCTTCATCATCGAGAAGAACTTTTAAGATTTCATAGGGATCTTCCTTCCATCCGAGTTCCAAGAGCTCGTTCACAGTACCCTGTTCAAGCATCACCGGTCCTGTCAATTCTATGGTCTTTTTAAGAACATCTTGTTCCCAACTCTCATATCTCAAAGACTCTAGGAATGCATCGGCGTCTTTACCAAAGCACCTTTCTCCCACGGCGAAGATGTGTTTTCTATTTTTCAGGATCTTACGTTTATCTTCGATGATCTTCTCTATCAGATCTCTATCTGAGATAGATCCTTTAATGAACTCTTCTTTGACTTCCTTCTTCAAAGAAGTGTCACCGGCGGCGATACAGGTATCACAATCTGATTCACATCTCATCCGGTATTCACCTGAAAGGTCGAACATGTTTTTGTTCTCCGGAGATGCTATCCCTTCACTGAGATGTATGAACATGTTTGACCCTTTAGAAGCACATCTCTCACATATCTTGATAGAACACTCTGGTGTTATCCATCTTAATGTGAATGATGAATTTTCTTCATGATCATGTGGGCATGAGAATTTTTTCCCCTTACTTCTGAGATCGTATGGTGTGGAACCGAGCCTGTCTTTGATGTATCCTTTGGGGGGTTTATCATCCTTCCCGGTACAGACTATATTATCTTTCCAAGAATATATGTAGTATCCTTTCTGTGAGTATTCATGATATGCCATGAGTCTGAGGAATGGATCGTCGAAGTATTGGACCCCTACCAGGTATTTTGCACCGGCATTTCCTTTTTTCGCATAAGATATCTTACCTCCTGGTATGGATGCCGTGGCCAATACTTTAGCTTTTTTTTCGTGGGCCAGCAGCATCGTAGCCGCTACTGCTTTGGTGAGGTCGGGACCTTTTTTCGAGTATTTTTCGAGCTTATTTTTATCTTCCTTGGATGCTTCGAGTTTTTTCATCCATCTCTTTTCTTTACCGAACTTACATAGTAAGCAGTTATCTTCACACCGAGGTATGACTACGGATGGGTCCTTCTTCAACTTCTGCCCCATCTCTATTAGCTTCTGTTCTTCGACTTTGCTAGCTCGTTTTGGTCCTTTTCTGAATAAACCGGGGAACATGGTTCATAACCTGATCATCAATCTTCACCGAGGTATAATCCTACGGGTTTTCTAATGTATTCTCTTGTTTTACGAGCCTTTACTATCTCCAGTGCTACTGTTTTTTTGTTGGGTAGTTTCTCCGGTCCAGTAACACCTAAGTTAAGAGCAAGTCTGTTAAGATCCTCGCGAGTGTATTTTTCAACCAGTTCATCAGCATCTTCTTTTACCATACGGTACCAACATTTAACTCATGTTATTTTAGTTTTTAGTTCCGAACCACCCATTTTCGGACGAAAAATATATTACGGCTTCCAACGTGCGGTTCTTAGATGGAAAAGATTTGGACGGAGAAGTACAGGCCTGACAGGCTGAGTGATGTTTACGGTCAACAGAGGGTTATCGAACGTTTACAGGCATACGTTGAAAAAGGAACCCTTCCCCATCTACTCTTTGCAGGTCCCGCTGGAACTGGGAAGACCACATCAGCGATAGCCCTGTCCAAGGAGATGTACGGGGATCAATGGAGCGCCGCTTTCTTTGAACTCAACGCCAGCGATGAACGAGGCATAGATGTGATCAGAAATAAGATAAAGGAATATGCCCGTACAACCGCCATCAGTCAACGCGGGTTCAAGATAATCTTCATGGATGAGGCAGATTCTCTCACATCAGAAGCACAAGCCGCCCTTCGGAGGACCATGGAGAAGTACTCCAATAACTGCCGTTTTATCCTATCTTGTAACTATTCCTCTAAGATCATAGACCCGATACAATCTAGGTGTGCTGTTTTCAGGTTCAGACACATAAACGATGAAGACGTCAGAAAGTGGATAGAGCACATCGCAGATGAAGAAGATCTGGAGATATCCGAGGATGCTATGCAGATGTTAGTCAGATTGTCCGAAGGCGATCTGAGGAGAGCTACCAATCTACTCCAGATATCCGCATCTACAACCACCCGGATCACCGCTGAGATCGTCAGACGCAGTGCAAATATAGCGAGACCGAAGGATGTCGAGGAATTGATAGTATCCGCTATGAAAGAAGAGTTCATGGTCGTACGTAACAAATTGGATAACCTTTTGATCGAGAACGGTCTATCGGGAGGAGACATCATCAAACAGATCCATAAAAGCATCTATAACGTTCCGATGGACAATTGGAAGAGGATGAAGTTGGTGGAGAAGATCGGCGAGGCGGAGTATCGTATGGTTCAGGGTTCCAACGAACGTATACAGCTGGAGTCTCTACTTGCTCATTTCGCACTGGAAGCGAAAAGACAGTGAGCTATTCACCCACGATTTTAACGATTATCTCTCGCTCTCTAGCGGGGACATCCATATCGCATAGGATTATCTGCTGCCATGTACCCAATGTGAGGGATCCGCCAGATAGCGGTATCATAAGACTAGGTCCTATGAATGAAGCACGAACATGTGAATGACCATTTCCATCGTGCCATCTCTCGTGGTGTTCGTATCTTATGTCCTTTGGAAAGAGTTTCTCCAATGCTCTTGGGAAATCTTCCAATAGTCCGGGTTCGTACTCGATGGTCGTTATGGCACCGGTTGACCCTGGAACGAAGACTAGAACTATACCCTCCTTTATTCCGGTTTTGCTCACCGCTTCTTTCACATGTGGTGTGATGTCTTTGATATCCAGCTCTTTCGAGGTCTTTACTCTGAATACTATCTCTTCGACTGACATATTGGTAGACTAAATCGAAGTGAACGTTAAACCACTTTCGGTTCATTTCATTAACATACCAAAAATATAATATATGATGCATAACCCTATAACTTAAAATATTCCTATAAGGAGGAATAAAAGATGAAATGCAAAAAAATGAATAGACTAATAAGTATATTTGTGGCAACAGCACTGCTGCTATCAATAATTGGTGTATTTTATACACCTGTTGAAGCCGGTGAACTCGCCCCAGACCCGGAAGACGATTTTGTTGAAATCGTGAATATCGTGGGCGATCTGGACTGCTACGTAGGCGAACAAAATATAGCCTTTGAATTGCAAGTGGAATCTCTCTTGTATGGAGATGGAACTGAAAGCAATGTTACCGATGTTTGGGTGGAAGTCGATCCAGGTAACAACCTTGGAGAGATCACATGGGTAAACAACATACACATCCCCGGTGAGAATGGAACTGACATGAGCGAACCTGATGGAGACCAATTTTATTCATTCGGCCCCTTCGAGTTCCACGCAAACCCTGATGCTACACCCGGAGAATACGTTATGGATATAGAGGTACACTATGTATACGTTGACGATGAGAACGTAACTCAAGATGGGACATTGGAAACATGGCTCACCTTTGAAATCTGGGAAAACACTAACGTTTTAGATATCGATACAACCTTATGGGCTGGAGAACACTTCCAGGAGTTGGAGGTGGACGTAGAAAATATAGGTGATGAGGCAGTTCAGGATATATATCTCGAATTGAGCGGTGCACCAGCAGGTGTTTCAATCCTTGATTCGACCGCATATATCCCAGGTGATCTGCCGGATGGAGAGACCACGACCGCATACTTCCGCGTAGATGTTGCTGCTAACGTAGATCCTGGCATCTATACCTTAGATTATGAACTGGTTGGCACCAGGGACGGTGTAGGGATCACAGAGGTAGGTGTAGTCGATGTAGTAGTCGAGTTCACTCCAAGGATCGAGGCGGATATCGAGGACCAAGTTACCATCGAACAAGGTGATACAGAGGTGACATTCGAAGTTGACTTCGAAAACACCGGTAACGTAGACTTAAGCGATGTTCACATCGGTCTGATTACAGATGACGACTTCTTCGTACAGACCGTGGATCATTATGAGTATGGTGAAGATGTGAGGTATGTGGCAGTCCCACTTGGAGACTTATCCGTTGGAGATACCGAGACCATGGAGATCACCATCGGACTACATCGTTACCTTCAAGACGGTCTTCATAAGATGATGTTCAGATGGGATGGTTGGTACTATAATGACGGTTCAACCGGCGAAGCCACAAGATATATCCATGTCGGTGCTGACTGGGATCAGACAGTGAGCCCCAACCGGGCGATATTATACGAGGTCGAAGAAGATGATCACATGTATAATCCAGGTGCAGGGGATACAGAGCTCGAGAGTCCTTGGAGAGGACCGTATGGATTCTTACAGGTTTCTTCAGTGGCTATCCATATGACTGCGACTTCGGAACAGGTAGCACTATTGGGCGATATCACCTATGTTCAACTAGAAGTGACACTAACTAATCATGAACTGGTTGATTTCAAAGATCTGATCGTAGAGCTTGAGGTCGGAGAGAACACACCGTTCCTCAATCCCGTTGACCCATCATTGGATCATGTAGAGATGGACCCCATTTCTGGAGATTATCTGGCAGCGGAGGATTCTGTAGATGTTTACTTCAATGTGGACATAAACTCTGCTTACGTACAACAAAGGTTGAACGAAGGAGCCCACGCTTATGTTTCCTACATTAATGTAACAAGAGCTGTGAATGTTGATACAAACGAGGAGCTCTCTGGTTTTCAGATCCCTGTTACAGGTGAACTAAGAGGTATGGGTCCAAGACTCGTTGTGGAAGGAGAACTAGAAGATAATCTGATCGAGCCCGGTGAAATATTCACACTGAACTACACGATATCCAACCACGGCGACGATACTGCTAGAGACACCTGGGTAAGCATGATTCCAGAACTCTACGACAATGAGAACTGGGATGTTCTGCACGGGTTCATCAAAGCTATATCCTCTAGCACAGACGTAGAGGATTTCGGATTGATACATGAGTCCAAGAATGTTTCAGAGGAAGTGACTTTAGAGAGTTTGGGGATAGATTCTGCAGAGGATCTAGTTGACCTGCACTTCTATTTCGAAGGAGCTCTTTCCGCTCCACGACCACACATATGGACTCTGTATGTCGGAGAACTTGCCCCTGGTGAGAGTGTAACGGTTTCGTTCAGCATGGTATCCTCTCAGCACATGCAGCTTGGCGAACCATACCAAGAAACCATCTCAATACAGACTATGGATTCTGATGGAGAGATGTGGGAAGTAGATTATCCGATAACCATCAGGACACAAGAAACAGAGGAAGAGGAAGAAACCACTGGAATATTCGGGATGGAATCTCCACTCTTTGAGGTACTATTGATAGCTATCATAGTGATCATCGCATTGATAGTGGCCATGATCGCCATGGCAAGGAAGTCGGAAAAACCTGCCAAGGAGGAAGAGGTACCCGAGATACCTGAGGAATCACCTGAAGACCAGAGATCCTGGGCTGAAACTCCACCGTTGGATGATGAGGAAGTCTCCATCGAAGAGGATTCGGAATCCGATGATGAAGAAGTCTGGTGAACTCTTTCCCCAAAACCCCTTTTCTTTATTTTTTAAAAGAACTTCAAATTTTTTCTTTCCTTCCTTTCTACAATATCGTCAAAAAGGTCGATCTTTATCGGAACTGCGAACTTTGTGAATATACTGCTGACTATGGCTTCCCCTTTGTCAAGGCTAGCGATGTTCTTACTGTCTTTGGATAGGTCCTGTGCTACACTACCGATGATCGCTTCTCTTTCACTCCTCATCTCGTTGCCGAGTATTATCTTGGTGTTCATATTGGCCAGTAGTTCTCGGGGTATCATGCTGGATAACTGTGTGATGGCTATCAGACCGACCCTGAATTTTCTACCTTCTCTTGCGATAGTGTGGAATACGTTCCTGCCCGCTCTTTCACCGAGTACTCTAGGCGCCTCTTCGATGACGACGCTAACGGTTGGTTTACCATCCAGTTCTCCCTTCTCTTTGTAATGTTTGTATCTGTTGAACACACGGCTTGTGATCATCCCGGCTATGAGTAGTTCCTTGTCTTGGGGCATGGAACTTGTGTCTAATATCACTTTTTTTCCTTCTTCTATGGATTCAACGATCTGGTTCATCATGTTCTCATTTCCCTCGGTTGTGAATATCGTGCTGTCACAGTAAACCCTTCCATTGACCTCGTTGATATCGATGGCTAGAGAGAGCTTACGTCGTAATACATCGAGGGTGGATTCCTGCACACCGTGTATCTTGGCTTCCTCAGGGTCGCTGACCATGATAGATCCAAGCCATTCTTCACCATATATCCCATAGTAAACGTACATCGCATCGGTCTGAGCAGATGTTAGATCTATGATGCCTCTTAGATCCCAGGGTCGAAGCAAGTTCGTGTTAACTTTTAGACTGTACCCTCCCGGTGGAGGGTTCGGAGAATAGTATTCTACCTTGTTCGGGGCTTCTGGATGATCTTTGGCGCCTAGTTCGTTCCTTCCATAGTATTCATCATGTGGATCGATGATCAACATGCCGCAGTAGTCCTTAGGTATGAGGTTCCACAGCATCACCTTTACCAGATTACTCTTTCCTCTGCCGGTGGTTGCCGGGATCAGTATGTGATGGGACAAAGCCTTCTTCCCGTCGATATATACGGGGACATCGAGCACTCTGCTGCCGCTCCTTATCTTCCCCAAGTACAGTCCATTCTCCGGTTCATCCAAGAACTCGAAGTTTTCTTCACTGACCCTTCTGACTTGATCGAAGAAAGGTGGTAGTTTCTTAGGTATCTTGGCTGTACCATCTTTAACGTGTACCAGGAGCTTCGCCCTAGCACATATGTAGTTCCTGATCTCTTCCTCCATTATAGCGGTGTCGTCGTACCCTTCTAACTGCATCCCGCTGATCCTGGCTAGATCGTCATCCTCCATCAACGAGTCGTAACCTAGATCATGCACTTGGAGTATCACATCTCCTCCGACGGAAAGCAGCTCTCCTATCTCTATGGTTTTCCGTGCTTTCTGTCTAACGTAGAGTTCTCCGTATTCTCCGCCTATTATCTGTCCTATAACTGTCATATGATCATCCCTAATTCAAAGATTGCTCAATCTATCATGTGCATCTAACGCTTTTATTCGGTACGATACTTCTTTTCTCATACGGTCCGTCCCAGCACGTCGAAGGTGTCTTGTCTCTTCATCCGTTACTCTCGCTTTCATATCTGCATCAACCAACCCGTAAGGGTAACCAAGGAACAAAGGATCCTTGGCCTGGTTTGCCAGATGACCTAGTACTTCTTTTTTATCCATATCAACACCTTCGTAGAACTCGGTCCTAAAGACATATTCAGACCGTGGATGATATTTTACTATGGCCATATCCCCCTTATGATCAGGGTTTTTATTTATCGCTAGTGGGTGATAGTACCAAAGGTCTTCTTCGAGTCCATCACCAATAAATCGAACAGCGGATATGAGTGGGTGGCCCATGGTGGTCTTTAATGAACAGCTCTTTGCCACCCCAACAAGGTTGATGTTGTGCTTTTCCACTAATCCGTATAATCTATCTGAATGTTCCTTCTCCCCCTCTACACTGGTCTGCAGTACTCCGTCCTTGACCAGTATATCACCTTCATCGAGGTGTTTTTCAACCACATGACTCATGGTATCCCATTCCAGGTATGTCCGTATGATCCTACCGGCGTTTTCCCCGTTTCCATCACCTAGGTCTTCCTTATTCAATATGAACTCCGTTTCTGAGATCGGCATGTAGGATTCTATCGGTCTGATTCGACATTCGATAGATTCATATCCCTGTTTGACAGTAAGGAAGGCGTTGAGGGGTTTTACATTTTTAGACCGGGTTCGTCCTTTGAATAGGTTGAAATATATCCGTATCAGGTGAAGTGAATCGATCGGTGATCTATAGATGCAGTTGTTCCCTCCGTCAACACAGCATACAACTTTATCCTCCTCCCCGGTAGAACTGAAGGGTGTAAAGTTGTCTGTAGATAGTGGCACAGACTCGTAATACCCCTGATGATGCTGGAAGTGAGGGTCCCCCCAATCATCGGGCACTCCTCCCATCTCATTCAGTATTCGCCACAGCTCTTGGATCATCTGAACCAGCATATACCAGGGAGTACTTAATCTTTGACGAGGGAGATGAGTGAAAGTGCGTTGCGGTAGTGGGTTCTGTAGATGGGTGATAAGATAAATTCATTCGGTCGAGGAGTAAAGATTTAATAATATTAAAACTTAATACCTATTGCATGTATATCGAAGAGTTCAATGAGTGTGCTCGTATCCTAGGGAAAAAGCACGTGCCAGAAGTGATCCGTGAACTGATGAGGAAGGATTGGATCAAAGCAAACGAGCTCGCATCTTATATCGGCATAACCACAGCCACAGCGGTCACATATTTACGGTCTCTTTCTAAAGTTGGATTGCTGGATAAAAGGCGGGCTAAAGGATTAACTGGTGAAGTCTGGGAATATAGGTTGGAGAGGGACGAATATCACCTGAAGCTGGATCTGAAATGAACATAAGGATTATAAACCGATAATATTCTATCCCATCCTATGAGGATAAGCACGGTAGATATCCAGGATTATGAGGACATGATGGAATTATGGGGTATTTGCGGTTTACCGTATAAACCTCGAGGGAGGGATACCCGTGATAAGATCAGAAAAGAGATACAGAGGGAACCGGAATACTGGAAGGCATTCTATGAGGGTGATAGGATGGTGGCGGTGGCTTTCGGTACTGACGACGGTAGAAAGGGTTGGATAAACCGTTTAGCTGTTCATCCCGAGCATCGGAACCGGGGTCTAGGGACCCGATTGGTCAGCGCTCTGGAGGAAGAATTTTATAACAAAGGAATAGAGATCATCGGTGTTTTGATAGAAGGGGATAATCCCGAGTCTATGAAATTCTTCGAAAAGCTAGGTTACGAGGATCTGGACATACGCTACTACTCCAAGAGAAAAAGCATGGATTCATGAATAAAGGTTTAAATTATTTAAAACTTTACTCTGATAATTCGTCATTTTTGACTCATATCCGTGCACACTAGACTTATCAAAGACATACTTTTTATATGAAAACCTTATCAAGTACTCCATGGAACTGATCGATGTTGTGAACGAAAAGAACGAAGTCGTTGGAAAGGCAACACGTAAAGAAGTTCATGAAAAAAAATTACCACATAGAACTGTGATGTTCTTCGTTGTCAGTAACGATGGACGTGTACTGATAACCAAACGGAGTAATGATAAGGAGTTTTTCGGGGGTCACTGGAGCGTTGTATTAGGTGGCCATGTCTCCTCCGGTGATTCATACGAAAAAACGTTGCTTAAAGAGATGGAGGAGGAGATAGGTACTGTCGGTGAACACGTACACATAGGGAATTTCGTTAAGGAACTGCCTGAAGAGATAGAACACGTTTCACTCTTTAAGACTACAGTTCCTCCCGAGGAAGTACGGCTGAATCCAAACGAGTTTCAGGAAGGTGAGTTCGTACCATTCAACGAAATAGACGAACACCTAAAACACAAAAAGTTTTTACCAGAGACTGAAACCGTTTTAGATAAGATGAAGGATTTCGACAAAACGATAGATCATCAGTGATTCAACCCCTTGATCAGACTACCACATCGAGTACAGTTCACACATTCTCCGGGATCACCTGATGAATACACTTTATTGGCACAGTATGGGCAGGTATAACGCAACCCTATCTCCATAGGGAGTCGATTCTTTTCTTCTCTTTTCTTTTTAAGATGTTTGCAGATCATCACGAAGGAGATGATGGTTACTAACAGTATGGGCAGAAGGATTTCCCCCCTTTCAAAAACAGATATCTCTTCTTTATCTTCGGGTGGAGTTAAAGATATGATCATAGGTTCGCTCGGTAAGGACTCCCCTCTTTCATCCACGGAAGAAATGCGATAGATATACTTCACATCGTGATCCACCATACCATCTCTGTAGTAACGCCTCGCTCCGCTTATGGAAAATAGGTAGGATCTATTACCATCTACATCGGTTCTGTATATGTTGAAGTGATCCACCTCAAGTTCTTCAGACGGTAATTCCCAGCTGATGTTTATATGATCTGCTCCGACTTCAACACTGACCGATACGGGTATAGGTGGTGTCTTCTCGTCCTCGACGTGCCCATTGACTGCATAAAAAACACCTCCCACTGTACCAAAATATATCTTTCCATCTGAGCCGATGGCTGGTGTGCTGATTATGTTCTCACCGACGTTGACGGTACTCCTTAGATCCCCCTCATAATTCAGTGAGTACAGTTTACCGTCGGCAGAACCGACGAACACGTTTCCATCCGAACAGATCGACGGTGAGCCGCTTATATAAGCTCCCGTTTCGAAATACCACCTGATCTGCCCATCGGTATTTAAAGCGTACAGATTTTTGTCCATGGAGGTGACGTATATCTCTGCATTCGGCCCTATGGATGCCGATGATCTTATCGTGCCGTTTGTTTGAAATGTCCATCGGGGTGAACCATCGGCCTCGAATGAGTACAAATTATTACCGCCACCGATATATAGGTTTCCTTGATCATCTATCGATGGGGAAGAAAGTGTGCTCGTATTGATAGAATGATTCCACCTTACCTCACCACCAAGGTCCATGGATATCAGCGTGGCGTTATCGCCGAATGCATCTATATTAACACCGACATATAGATTATCATCGTTTAAGGCCGGTGAACCGGTGATCCTTCCACCCACATATGTTTTCCATCTAAGATCACCATGAGGCGAAAAGGAGTAAACATGTCCCGAGCTGGAACCGATATACAAACTCCCATCCTCTCCGACCGTAGGAGATGATCTCACATTTCCACCGATCTCGTGCTCCCAAACACGCTCACCATGATCTGAGATCCCATAGAGCATACCGTCGTCGCACCCAACGTAGATCATATCGTTAACCCCTATGGCCGGTGTGGACCTTATGGCTCCTTGGACTGAGTGTACCCATCTTTGAAGCCCGGCCGAAGATAGTGAGTAAAGATAGCCTCCTACCGTTCCGACATACACTTGATCTCTAGGTCCGATTATGGGTGAAGCGCTTATGGCTCTATCGACTTCATAGTCCCATATTATCTCACCTTCATGATGTGAAGTGTCGTGAGGGCTTAAACCACTGTTCCTTGGATCTCCACCGTACGAACCCCAGGGATATTCTTGGAACCCTTGAACTGAAGTTGAGATCGATAGCGTAATCAAGATCAAAGCAGTGATCATCATCACGGATATTCGTGGATTATCCTTCATCTCAAACATCGAACTACATCTCGTTTTAGTTGAAGATGAATAAAGCCTGATATGATTTTACCTTTTCGGAGACCGTTCTACCCTGTCTGATACCATTTTGTACCATCGGCTGTATCTTCTACTACGATACCTCTGGATGCTAACTCGTCCCTTATCTTGTCCGCCAGATCGAACTCCTTCTTCGTTCTCAGTTCCTCCCTGATGTCCACCAGTAAGTCTATGTATTCATCACCTTGGATGATGGTCTTGCTTCTTTCCAACCTTATCCCGAGTACACCCGCGAGCTCCTTCAAGGTATCCACTGCCAAAAGCAATATTTCAGGTCTATCATCCAAGTTGCGATTGATAGCTCTAGCAAAATTGAGGATCTTACTCAACGCCAGAGAGGTGTTCAGATCCTCGTCCATGGCATCTTCAAATCCGTTTTTAACATCCTTAATACTCTCTTTTAGTTCCTCTCCGGAACCCCCTTCACTTTCCTTAGCAAGCCGGATAGCGTTCTCCATGGTTTTTAGATTTTTTTCTGCTTCTTTGAGTGCTTTCTCACTGAAATCGCTTTGGGACCGGTAGTGAAGTCCTGCGAAGAAGGTCCTTATAACCATGGGGTCGTACTCTTCCAACAGATCTTCGACGGTGTAGTAGTTGCCTTTGCTCTTGGACATCTTCTCTCCATCAACAGTGATAAAAGCGCTGTGCAGCCAATACTTCACAGGTTCTTCATCAAGATCGTTCATGGCGATGTTCTGTGCCCTCTCGTTAGGGTGATGTGGGAATATATGGTCCACACCGCCGGCGTGGATGTCGAATGTCTCACCCAGATATTTATTTCCCATGACGCTGCATTCCAAGTGCCAACCCGGGTATCCCTCTCCCCATGGTGAGGTCCATCTCATCAGATGTTCAGGAGGTGCGTTTATCCACAATGCAAAATCAAGAGGCGATCTTTTTTCCTTCAACTCCCTTTCACCAACTCTGCCTCCGGCACCGACTTCAAGGTCTTCGATAGTTCTGCCTCCCAACATAGGGTATCCATGGTCCTCTGCGAACTTCGGCACATCGAAGTAAACCGTGCCGTTGACTTCATAAGCATAACCGTTCTCCATGATATCTTCGACCGCCTCGATCATCTCTACCATGTGTCCAGTAGCTCGAGGGTATACGTTCGCACCACACATGTTCAGCCTGTCCATCTCGTTATAAAATTTGATGACCTGACGGGTCACTAATTCCATAGGCTCAAGTTTTTTCTCTCTAGCAGATTTTTCTATCTTGTCTTCTCCCTGATCTGCATCGTCGGTCAGATGACCCACATCTGTAATATTCATCACATGAAATACTTCGTAGCCTTTCCATCTAAGGTATCTAATCAGGATGTCCCAGGCACTGTATGTCTTTGCGTTGCCTACGTGCATATCCTCGTAGATCGTCTGCCCACAGGAATAGATCCTGACTACGTTCCCGATGGGTTCGAAAGGCTCTTTTTTACCATTGAGGGTGTTATACAGATTTAGGGTCATGCGAAGTTGTATTCTTATTGCTATATATGAAAGTTATCACCGCCTTTTTCGAGCTAAATATGCTAAGAAGATTTATTTATGACCTGTGTGTTCAACCATACATAGATTCTTGGTAAAATTGGAGGAAAAAAATGCACAATACAAAGATCCCCCTCGGGGTAATAACGGTAGTTCTGCTTTTGATGTTTTCTGTCTGTTTTGTAGCTGTAAACCACTACGAAGATGAAGATGTAGAGGTGATCAAAGCTGGAGTCCAGATGAGATCTCTAGCGGACTTACAGAGTATAAACGAAGCCAATACTGAAATATTGGTGCGAGATGGTATGAATCTATTAGTTGAAACCGATGATTCAACCTTGTCTTATCTGGAATCTTCAGGTATGGAGGTCGAGGTTATTAGGCAGGAAGAGGACAGAGAAAAGATCCTTGAAACCGACTATCCTTTTGCCAACCACTATCCCAGTGTGAGTGAGTTGAATGATTGGTACGATGACCTGGTCGACGAGTATCCCGATCTTGTATCGAAGATCAACATAGGCCAGTCCTGGGAGGGCAGAGATCTATGGGTCCTGGAGGTGACCTCTGACGAAGATACACAGGTGGATCACAAACCCGGTTTCCTTGTGGATGGATCGATGCACGCAAGAGAATGGTCATCCACTCAGGCTTCAGCCTACTTCATGTGGCGGATACTGGACGAATACGACTCCAACGAGACCATCCACTGGATGCTCAACAATCGTAGGATCTACGTTATGCCCATGGTCAATCCTGATGGGTATATCTATGATAGTGACGGCGATTACGGAAACCAAAATAATTGGCGGAAAAACCGTAACGATACGATCCCTGATGATGCTGTAGGTGTAGATCTTAATCGGAATTGGGATATACATTGGGAAGACGGCAATTCAAGAGGTGGTGCAGACGATTATCACGGCGAGGCACCGTTTTCTGAGTATGAGACTAAGTCTCTCAGGGATTTCATACTTGAAAACGATATCGACACGTATCAGAACATCCACAGCTATGCCGGGACCATGTTGATCCCTTGGTGTAATTCTACTGATCCATCGCCCCATGATAGTTGGTACCGAGGGATGGCAGGACATATGACTTCTCTGACCTCTCAGATGGGGGATGAGAATGATCCCTACAGCTATGGTCAGGCGGGAGAAGAGATCGGTTACTCAGCACCTGGTGGTGCTGGAGATTGGGTCTATGATGAAACCGGAGCTTTCTCGATGGTTTTCGAACTTGAAACCGGAGGTCATGGATTTTATCCACCACCAGATGAGATAATGACCATCAATAAAGACGTTGATGACGCCCTGATATATCAAGGAAGGATAGCCGATATAGATCTCGGAGACGGTACAAACCACCTCCATCCTCCGGTCCCCTACCTGGTTTACGGTACGGTCGAATATTCTTCAGGAGGTTCTGTGGTGGATGTTCCAGTAACGGTAGAGAACGTCGATACATCAGAAACGATCTCCATCGGGACGAACAGTAACGGCTACTACGAATTGAACTTTGGAAATCTTGTAGATAGTGGATACACGACCGACGACACCTTCCGTATTTCTGCCGATCATAATGATCAAGATTTTACCATCGGTGAAGAATGGGGCCAGAGGATAGATATCGTTCTGGAAGAGGTGGGGGATCCCCCGGATATCACCATAAACCGACCTGAAGGAGGAGAGACCTTCACCGCGGGCACTGAAGAAGATATCACTTGGACTACCGAACAGGGGGACGATCCTATCGATTCTATAGATCTATGGTACAGTGTAGATGATGGATATAGCTGGGCATCTATCGGATCCGGAGTAGCAGATACGGGAAGCTATACATGGACCGTACCCAATGAAGATAGTACGGAATGTCGTGTCAGGTTGAACGTAATAGACACGGTAGGTAGGAGTGGAGAAGACATCAGTGATGTCTTCACCATCGAAGGCGCACCTCCAGACCCTCCGGAAAATCTAGATGTACAGCATGTTGGTTCAGGACAAGAAGTATTATTCCATGATGATGCATCGGAGGACCTTGGATATACCACAGGCAGCAGTGAAGGCACGAACGAATGGGATATCAGAGACCACGGATCCATAGTCGGAGACAGTTCCTGGGATTGGGGCGATGGAGGCTATGAGAAAGTAGGAGAAGTCAGCTGGTTGATATCTCCCGAGATCGATATACCCGAAGAAGCCGAGGAGGTGGAGTTGACATTCCAGCACTGGAGGGACTTCGATTACGATGACTCATGGACGAACTATTACGACGGAGGAAATCTAAAGATATCCGTGGAAAGTGCGGATCCCAACGGAGAATGGTCTTTGATCGAAAACCCCGACCCATCTTATGATGTAACCCTTGGAACCGGATTTGAAAATCCCATAGAAGGAGAGCCAGCCTGGGTTGATTCTCAGGGGTGGGAACAGGTAACGGTAGATCTGAGTGAATATGCCGGAGACTCAATATGGCTTAGATGGGACGCTGGAGTCGAAGATTATGATGGTGGTGCCCAGGGCTGGCGTATCGACGATATCCTGGTGACGGCGGAAGGCATCATCTCGGATGGAGACGAAGACAATCTGATCACCTGGGATGCTAGTCCAGATGATCCTGACGAAGTCAGTCACTATAATATCTATCGAGCTGAATCCAGTGATGGACCGTGGGACGGAAGTACCCTGATAGACAGTGTTACCGCCGACGGTTCTACAGGTTACGAGTATATCGACCCCGAAAGAGGTACGGCTGATGAAATATTCTGGTGGTATGTCGTTAGAGCGGTAGGTACCAATGGTATTGAGGAAGATAACACAAACGCGGTGCAGGAACCGGGTGCAGAAACCACTACCATGGATATACAGTTGACCGCAGATGCCGACGGCTGGAACTTCGTATCCTTCAATCTTGAGCTCGGCAGCACCGATCTAGTGGATATACTTGAGGACCCGGATAACGGTATAGCCGGTAATTACGATAAAGTTATGTACTTCGATTCTGGACGTTGGTATTCTTATGTACCGGATAGAGCGGATCACTTCAACAACCTAGGTACGTGGGACAACACCATGGGTGTCTGGATCCAGATGAACGTGGACGATACGCTAACGATCGAAGGTAACGAACCCGGTACTACGACCATAACTCTGGATCCTGGATGGAACATGGTGGGACTACCTAGCTCTACAGCCGGGAACCACAACCTACCGGCGGAAGTAACGACAGTGGGATACTTCGATGCAAGTGAGGAGTATAACGTCGCTTATACCGATGCCAGTGGATTCGAGTTCTCGCCCGGTAGCGGTTATTGGGTGTACAACGACGCGGATCATGATGTAGATTGGACGATCGAATATTAAATGAGCATGTATATATCCAAGGAGATCAAAAATGAAAAAAAAGATGAAATCACTGGTTCTTCTTGTCGGTTTATCGTTAGTGCTATCTGTTTTCTCACAGGTAGTATCTTTGACCTCTGGAGGACCTATTTTAGACCATGAAAGCGATGAGTATATCCTCGATACACCTGTGTTTCCAGGACATGATCCTCAGATACAGATGATGATAGATCAAGTCGAAGAATCAAATATATATGATTACATCGATACTTTACAAAGTTTTGAGGATGAAAACGGCGTACCGACCAGATTAACCGGTACCAGTGGTTTCGATGATGCAGCTCTATGGGCATATCAAGAACTTAGCTCCTTCGGTTTAGATACCTATATGCAGAACTTCACATCTGGTGGGCACAGCAGCACGAATGTTATAGCGGTACATCCTGGAACCAATCCAGACCTAGAGCCTCAGACATATATCATCGGCGGGCACCTTGATAGTATAAACAATTGGGGCGGGGCGGCTCCTGGTGCAGACGATAACGGCAGTGGTTCAGCAGTGACTATAGAGGCTGCGAGGATAATGTCCCAATACAGTTTTGAACGTACCATCCGTTTTGCACTATGGGGTGCGGAGGAACAGGGACTGCACGGTAGCAGTTACTATGCTTCTAACATCGATGAAACGGAGGAACAGTTGTTGGGTAAACTCAATTACGATATGGTTGGATACGCGGAACCTGACTTGGCCATCACACTTCACGCAAATACGCCCTCCAACTGGATGCTGGATTACAAGGCGGATGTAAGCGAGGCCTATGATAACATAGGAATCAACTTCACCTATGAGTACGACAGCACTGAATGGCGTTCAGACCATTCCAGCTTTTGGGACGAGGGATACAATGCCACTCTGTCCATAGAAACCGTCTTTAGCCCCTACTATCACACGGCAGATGACACGCTGGACAAACTCACACTTCCACAGATAACCCATACGACCAGGCACGCTATCGCTAGCCTAGGACACCTAGCTCAACCCGTAGCAGAAGGGGATCCTCCATCCATAACCGTCACTTCTCCCATAGGTGGAGAAGAATGGTATGCCTTCGAAGAAGAAGACATCACATGGACTACTGAAAAAGGGGAAGATCCCATAGACGGTATAGAAATATGGTACAGCACGGATACCGGAGATTCATGGTATAACATCGATAGCGATATCCAAGATACTGGAAGTTATACCTGGGGTGTTCCCAACGAGGATAGTTTGGAATGTAAGATCCGAGTCCGTGTTGTAGATTCCTTGGGACGCTGGAACGAAGATATCAGCGGCGTTTTTGCCATCCACGGTATCCCCCCATCAGCACCTTCTAATCTGATAGTGGACCACATCGGACAAGCTACTCAAGTCATCTTTGAGGATGATGTGGAATCCGGCGACCTTGGATATACCACAGGACAGACTGACGGTGCCAGCGAGTGGAGTATCCGTACCCACGGATCCGCAGTCGGAGATTATTCATGGGACTTCGGCGATGGTAACTATAACGATCCCAGCAATGGCGGACTCAGCTGGCTGATAACACCTGAGATCGATCTGACAGATGCGACTGAGATAGAGATGACATTCATGCACTGGAGGGAATTTGAAGATGATGGCTCAATATGGGACGGCGGCAACCTTAAGATATCGACGGACGGCCCAGAGGGCTCATGGGATCTCATAACTGATCCGAATCCTGCATACGATGGTACGGTAGAAGGTGGATGGGATAATCCACTTGAGGGAGAACCAGCATGGGGACATTCTACAGACTGGGAAGAGGTAACCGTTGATCTCAGCGGATACGAAGGTGAAAGTGTTTGGATCAGATGGGACGCCGGTGTTGACAATTATGGTTCAACACATGCGGGCTGGAGGATAGATGATATCTTAGTTACAGGAGAGGTTTCCGGTGACGGAGACGATCATAATTTATTGACCTGGGATGCTAGCCCGGATGATCCAGATGAGGTGAGCCATCACAATATCTATCGTTCGGATGAACACACAGGTCCATGGGATGACAGTACTCTCATAGACAGCTTACCCGCTGACGGTTCAGCAGATTACAGTTACATCGACATAGGTAAAGGTACGGCCGATGATGTTTGGTGGTGTTACGTAGTGCGTGCTGTTGGAGTAAATGGACTAGAAGAGCAGAACACCGATGTTGGTGAGGAAACAGGTTATATAGGTGCCTTTGATATCCCTCTGTACGCAGACGGCGATGCCGACGGTTGGAATTTTGTATCTTATAACTTATTTCCGTTATATGGTGATACTAGCATCACTGCAATTTTAAATGATCCAAATACTGGGATACAAGGACGATATGATCAGGTGATGTACTACGACGCTGAAAGCCATGAATGGTTTTCATACGTCCCTGGTAGAGATGAGCACTACAACAATCTCCAAGACTGGGATCACACCATGGGTATCTGGATACGTATGACTTCAGACGATACATTGACTATTGAAGGGTATTTACTGAGCAGTACTGATATTGTATTACACCCGGGTTGGAACATGGTCGGTATGCCTAGTTCAACATCTGGAAATCATAACCTACCCGGAGAAGTCAGCTGTATAGGATATTTTGATGATTTCGTTGAATATAATTTGGCCTACGATCATGACCCGTCGAACTTTGAGTTCTCACCTGGAGAGGGCTACTGGCTCTACAACGACGCCGACCAAAGTGTTGAATGGATTATCGACTACTGAACCCATCTTTTCCTTTCTATTTTTAATCGCGGTTTCTAATATATTGTGGATTCATGGATAAATAGTTTGTTCTATATGCCATCTTGATGTAAATCTTTATATTGTATAACTACATTGCATGATTAAACAAAGCCTTAAAATTTTGTTTTGAGGAGAAAACTTAGCAGGTGGAGTCTAGCATGAAAAAGACAGTTCTAAAGATGCTGTGTGTGTTCACCGCAGTAGTACTGCTGTTGTCAGTTTTCGTTGTTACGGGGTTCAACTCTGTAGGATCTGATAGTACGGAGTACTTTATGGTGGATATACAAAGTATCGAAGAAATAAGCAGACTGAAACGATCGAATGCCCAGATCTTGTATAGATACAGAGATTACGCTCTTGTAGATATGGATCTTGAAACAGCCAATACGTTACAAAATCAGGGTATGGAAATGAATCCGTTGATCGGAAGGACGGAACTCAGTATCAAGGGACACGTATTCGATATAAACGAGGGTTTACCTCGATTCGATACGGAATTAACCATCGACGGCTACAGCCCTGGTGAAGAGGGAATATACCTCATACATGTGCTCGGACCGGTATCTTCTTCATGGAGAGCTGAGCTGGAGGAGATGGGTGTTAAGATAATAAACTATCAACCAAACTTCGCTTTTGAGGTAGTTATGACACCCGAACTTGCTGATCGTGTTGAGGATCTATGGTTCGTTGATTGGATCGGAATATACCAACCTGGTTTCAAACTCGCTGAAGGCCTAGAGCCGGGTATGGTTAGGATCCGGACCACCGATGGAAACAAATTACTCACCGTCGTTGAAGATGAATCTGAATTCGTGGAGCTCGCGAACAAAAACGATGTTTACTATATATCAAACTATGTAGAACCCCAACTATGGGATGAGATGGCTACCCAGACGATAGGTGGCGGTCTATGGGTTTACGATGATGACGATGATCCAGATACAGCTTACCGAGAGCACGGAGATTATGGTTCCTTTGCCAACCAGATAGGATATAAAGGGGCTGGAGTAGTCACTGCTGTGGCTGATACTGGGTTAGGCGATGGGACTACTCCGAATGCAGGTCACCAAGACTTCACTGGTAGAGTACTAGGAGGTTATGATTTTGGTGACGAGACAGACGCTGAAGGTTCATGGAACGACGGTCACGGTCACGGAACACACTGTACCGGCTCGGTGGGCGGCGATACATATCATGGGACCGGATCAACGGTCTATGAGGATTACTATTCTGGACAGGGGTCTGCCCCTGAAACCGACCTGTTCGCACTTAGGATATTCGATGGCGGAGGAAGTTGGATCGGTCCAACGGATTCATATGTTAGGATAATCACCGAAGCCAGGGACCGCAGCGGTGCATACGTTCACTCAAATTCATGGGGTGCGGAAACCGCAGGAGAATACACCTTAGGAGACGAAGAATTCGACATGCTAACTAGAGACGCTGGTGACGGAGAACCGATGGTCATATTTGTGGCGGCCGGTAATTCTGGGAGTGGATCTAATACTATCGGCAGTCCGGCTAACGGTAAAAACATCATATCCATCGGTGCAACTGAGAACTATGGATCACGTGGAGGTAATCCTGATAACATGGCTGGTTTTAGTTCTCGTGGATGGACCAATGATAATCGTGTAAAGCCTGATGTTGTAGCACCTGGTGATAACGTGGAATCTACCATGCCTGGTGGAGGATACGGTTCTATGTCGGGAACGTCTATGGCTTGTCCCGCTGCAGCCGGAGCAGGAACCGTTATCGTTGATTGGTATGATACCCACTACGGAAGCCTGCCTAATCCATCCATGGTAAAGGCCTTGATGGTAAATACGGCATACAATCTGGCAAACAACAACGGTGGTGAAAACAGTCCTCATATACCCAATCAGGATGAAGGCTGGGGTATGGTTAACTTACCACAGATTGTCGATCCACCCGTAGATTCAGTGTTCGTAGATGAAACTTCCGTCCTATCAACCGGAGATGTTGATGAATATATGATAGAGTACCAGGACGATGGAGAGCCTTTAAGGATAACCTTGGTGTGGTCCGATGCACAAGCTATGGATGGAGATGACCCGACGTTGAAGAACGACTTGAATCTGGAAGTTATTTCACCCACTGGTGACGTTTATAGAGGTAACAATCTAGTAGAAAGCTGGTCCGAACCCGGGGAATCCACATACGGTTCCTTTGATTCAAACGGAGATGGATGGGACGATGTGAATAATGTTGAGAACGTCTTCATACGCGATACAGACCTAGAGGAAGGTTTTTACACCGTCCGAATACACGGGTACGATGTCCCGGATCCTGTCGTGGGAACCGGGCAGGATTATGCCTTGGTCATGTATAACGCGGTCGATGAAGTCCCCGGAGAACCTCCGGAGATAACGATATCTCAACCCAGTGGCGGAGAAGTGCTCACCGCTGATACACAGGAAGATATCCTTTGGAATACCCAGGAAGGCGACGATCCGGTCGATCATGTTGATCTTTATTACAGTGTTGACAACGGAGACTCTTGGAACCTGATCGAGTCTGGTCTACCGGACACCAGCAGTTACACATGGACTGTACCGAACGAGCAGAGCACAGAATCTCTGATCAGAGCTAATGTGAGGGATACTTCAGGTAGATCCGGTGAAGACATAAGCGGCGTGTTCACCATAGAAGGTACACCTCCCGAACCGCCTTCCAACTTAGTCGTGGAGCACGAAGGCTTAGGAGACGGAGTCCTCTTCGCTGACGATGTATCCGAGGACCTTGGATATATTAGCGGAACAAGCGGCGGTCTAGTCGGATGGGATATCAGAGATCATGGATCTGTGATAGGAGATCACTCCTGGGACTGGGGTGATGGACAGTACGATAAGGTAGGTGGAGGCGCCTGGCTGATATCTCCAGAGATCATGATACCGGAGAGTGCAGACAGCATAGAACTCACCTTCCAGCACTGGAGAGATATCGCAGATACTTGGGATGGAGTTAACCTTAAGATATCAACCGATGGAGAAACTTGGGATCTGATCGAAGACCCGGAACCGGGGTACGACCATACCATCGGCACAGGATACAGCAACCCCATAGAGGGCGAAGATGCCTGGGGCGGCACGGTAGGCTGGGAAGAGGTCACAGTCGACCTGACGGATAACATCGGAGAGACGATACAGATACGTTGGGATGCAGGAGCTGAAGACTGGACCACTGATGGAGGTGCCGGATGGCGTATCGATGATATATCCGTCACAGCCGAGGGAGTACCTTCCGACGGAGACGAGCACAACCTGATCACATGGGACGCCAGTCCTGATGACCCCGATGAAGTCAGTGGATACAATATCTATCGTTCCGAAGACCAGAACGGTCCTTGGGACGAAACCACTCTGATAGACAGTCTAACCGCCGACGGTTCAGCCACTTATGACTACTTGGATCAGGATAAAGGTATGGCTGATGAAATATTCTGGTGGTATGTCGTTAGAGCTGTTGGTACCAATGGCATGGAAGAAGAGAACACCGATTCGGTACAGGAACCTGGAGGAGATGCCCTACCGACAATGGACATCCAATTGTCCGGGGACGGCGACGGTTGGAACTTTGTATCTTTCAACCTAGAACCTGGTATCACAGATCTGGAATCCATACTTGAACACGAAGACTACGGCATCGCTGGTAACTACGACAGCCTGATGTACTTCGATTCTGGGAGTTGGTACTCGTATGTGCCTGATAGAGCGGACCACTTCAATAATCTTGGTACATGGGACCACACCATGGGTGTTTGGATACGTATGAACGTGGACGATACGCTAACGGTTGAAGGTAACGAACCAGGTACGACGACCATAACTCTGGATCCAGGATGGAACATGGTGGGACTACCTAGCTCTACAGCCGGGAACCACGATCTCCCGGCGGAAGTAACTACGGTCGGTCACTTCGATCCTGCGCAAGCATACAACATCGCTTACGTGGATGCAGCCGGATACGAGTTCTCACCTGGAGAAGGCTACTGGCTGTACAACGACGGGGATCACACAGTAGATTGGACCGTTGAGTACTAAAAAACCCTTCTTTCTTTTTTTATTTTTTTTTTTGAATATAGTTGGTTTTAGGAAGAAGGTATGTAAATTTGCAACCAACGTTTATTAACCCGGTAAATTCTAGCTAAGTTAATCGTCGGTTCATAGGAGATAAAAAAATGTTCGAGGAGAAAACTAAGCTAGGCGTTCTAATGATAACGGTTTTTTTAGTATTGTCGATCTTTTCGGTAAGTGTCGTGCAGAGTGGAGACGATTCGATCTATACGAACCTGTGCATAGATGAGTCTAGATCTTGTGATATCTTAAATGAAGATACTAGGGATGAAAGTATCGCCGAGAGATCTGAGTATCCGTTCCCGGATCACTACCCCAGTGTTCAAGAATTATACGATTGGTACGATGATCTCGTGATAGAATTTCCAGAACTTGTATCAAAGATACATATCGGGAACAGTTATGAAGGTAGAGACCTTTGGGTCCTTGAGATCACATCCGATGAGGACGTTCAAGTAGATGATAAACCAGAGATCTTGATCGATGCGATAATGCACTCTCGAGAATGGTCGGGACCCCAGGTAGCTTCTTATCTAACCTGGAGGATGCTCAATGAGTACGAAACCAATGAAACCATATACTGGTTACTGAACAATAGAAGGATCTTCGTAATGCCGATTCAGAATCCAGATGGCTACATATATGATGGAGACGGCGTTTACGAGGAACGATCAGGGTGGAGAAAGAACACTAACGACTCGACCCCTACAACATCTATCGGTGTGGATCTTAACAGGAACTGGGATATAGCATGGGAGCAGGGAGTTTCCGATCCGAGTTCGGACACTTATCGTGGTGAAGCACCCTTCTCCGAGTATGAGAATAAATATTTGAGAGATTTCATGCTCTCTAATGATATTCAATCATATCAAAACATCCACAGTCACCATCATTCTCTATTGATACCTTATATGCACACAAGCTCTCCGTCACCTCATGACGATTGGTTTAGAGGCATGGCAGGTCATATGACTTCGCAAACTTCCCGTCTTGGAGATGATAGTTCCCAGTACGTCTATGGTCAGCCGCATGAATTGATAGGTTACAGTGCACCCGGAGGGGCTGCAGACTGGGCTTACGACGCACTAGGTGCTCATGGGTTGGTTTATGAAATCTATACAGGTGGATGGGGTATGGAAGGATTCTATCCTCATCCCGATGAAATAATGACGATAAACCAAGATGTCGATGACTCTTTGATCTACCAGTGCAGGGTGGCAGATACTGATCTCGGAGATGGCGATGTAACGCTTTATCCACCGGTACCGTATTTAGTATATGGGACGGTAGGATATGATGGCGGTGGTCACGCAGAAGGAGTTACAGTCAGCATCGAGAATATGGAAACCGGTGAAACCATATCCATCGATACAGATAGAAATGGCTATTATGAACTGAACTTTGGAAATCTTGTGGAAGAGGGTTATGAGCTCGATGATGACTTTAGGATATATACAGAAACCTATTCTGAGGATTTCTCCATAAGCGATGAATGGGGGCAGAGGATAGATATAGAGATCATAGCCGGAGAGCCTCCGGAGATATCGGTCACACAGCCCAGTGGAGGAGAGACATTCGATGCGGGTACACAAGAAACGATATCTTGGAGTACGACACCTGGTGACAACCCAGTCGATCACATCAATCTGGAGTACAGTGTAGATGCCGGTAGTAACTGGCAGACCATAGATACCAACGTGGCTGACACGGGCTCGTACACATGGACGGTGCCCAACGAGCACAGCAGCGACTGTTTGGTACGGGTGGAAGCAGTGGATACCGCCGGTAGACGGGGAGACGACGAAAGTGCCAGCACATTTACCATAGTCGGCACACCGCCGGCACCTCCTGATAACTTGGAAGTACAGCACACCGGTGGAGATACAGCTATACTGTTCCAGGACGACGTATCGGCGGACAAAGGTTACACAACGGACGTTTCCGGAAGTGCCAGTGGAAGTGAATGGGATATCCGACAGCACGGCTCATCGGTCGGCTCCAATTCATGGGACTTCGGAGATGGTCAGTATCACAAATCTTCAGGAGCGGGTTACATAAGTATGCTGACT
>Ga0207421_10001243_pt1 | contig 33006 bp, 30 predicted proteins | sample SodLakKL_010_SED_4_FD_187542 | JGI IMG/M metagenome (GOLD analysis project Ga0207421, IMG submission 187542) | Alkaline sediment microbial communities from Lake Tanatar, Kulunda Steppe, Russia - 8KL_010_SED (SPAdes) (version 2) | ecosystem: Environmental > Aquatic > Non-marine Saline and...
CACATGACGGACACGACGGACACGACGGACACGACGGACACGACGGACACGACGGACACGACGGACGCGACGGACATGGCGGAGCGGATCCGCTCCCACATCGATGCGAGCGATGCCTCACGTCATCTGCAGCACTACCTGACCGAGGGCGCCTTCGCGAGCGCACGGTTCGATGCCTTCGGCGGGCGAGGCGATCGCAAGAAGGTGGCCGATCGGTTCACGGTGGAGGATCTCGTGGCGACGAGCATCCTCGGTCGTCCGGTCCGGGGCTGGGGCGTGATCGAGATCCTGGACACGCGCCGCAAGCGCTTGTCCGAGCTGCTCGGCGAACTGCCCCGCAAACGTGCCCTGCACAAGGCGAGCGATGACGACCTCGACGCGTTGGCCCGCTTGGAGGTCGAACTCGAGACGGTGTCGGGGGTGGGCCCCTTGACGCGCTCGCGGTTGCTCGCCCGCAAGCGTCCGACGATGGTCTCGACCGCCGAGCCGGAGGTCGTGCAGGCGTTGGCGGGACGGAGCACGGGCGAGTTCAACCGGCTGCTGCGCGATGCACTCCGGGCCGAGGGCATCGTGCCCCGCTTGAGGGAGGTGCGCGCCGAGGCCGACGCGGGCGGGCTGTCCCTGGTGCGGGTGCTCGACATCGTCGTCTGGATGCGTTCGGGCGGCGCCCGCTCGGCGAGGGTTCCGGCCGAGGGTTGATGGTCGGCACCCGGGAGTGATTGCATCGTGAACTACCGTAGACTCTCCGGACCCCTCCGAGGAGAACGCCGTGGCGATGCCTGATGACGTGGTGCTGCAGCAGGTCGAACTCGACCGTGTCTGGCAGACGATCGATCCCTTCCTGTTCTGCGTGCACCACAACGACGATTATCCGGAGGGTGACGAGGAACTCGGGCCGTGCGCCCCGCTCACCGGGCGCAACATCGGGATGGATTTCTCCGGTCGGGACGGGTGGTCGATGTACCACGGTTCGCTGGTGCCGGGCTTCCCGCAGCACCCCCACCGTGGCTTCGAGACCATCTCGTTCATGCGCAAGGGCTACATGGACCACTCGGACTCGCTCGGGGCCGCCGCACGGTTCGGTAGCGGTGACGTGCAGTGGATGACCGCAGGGTCGGGGATCGTGCACGCCGAGATGTTCCCCCTGCTCGACCGTGAGGCGCACAACGAGACCGAGTTGTTCCAGATCTGGATCAATCTGCCCGCGACCGACAAGATGGTGCCGCCGCACTTCGCCATGCTCTGGAACCACGAGATCCCGCGTCACACCTTCCTGGATCGCTCGGGCCGTCCCACCGAGGTGACGGTGGTCGCGGGCGAACTCGTCGACGGCCGACGGGCCCCGGCACCGCCGCCGCACTCGTGGGCGTCACGTGCCGACTCGGAGGTCGGCATCTACCACGCCACGATCTCGCCGGAGGGCAGCTGGCAGTTGGCGCCCGCGACGCGACCGCAGACGGTTCGCACGGTCTACGTCTTCCGTGGGGGATCGGTACGCATCGGCGGCACCGAGGTGCAGGGTGGCCACGGGGCGGTGGTGCGCTCGGACGTCCCGGTGTCGCTGACCGACACCGGCGACGGTGCCGAGGTGCTGGTGCTGCAGGGTGTGCCGATCGGCGAGCCGATCGTGCAGTACGGGCCGTTCGTGATGAACACCAAGGCGGAGATCCAGAAGGCCTACCACGACTATCAGGAGACGCACTTCGGTGGGTGGCCCTGGGACGCCGACGATCCCCACCACGGCCAGGAATTGCGCCGGTTCGCCCGTCATGCCGATGGACGCACCGAGCAGTTGGCGGCGACCGGTTCGTCGTAGCCCGATCGTCACCGGGGCGCCGGATGGCGTGGTCCGTGCCGCGCGTGCCGCTCAGCCGGTCGGACGTGCCACATGGTTGTTGAAGCGGGTCAGCAGCATCCGCAGGTGCGTCGCCCGGACGCGAGCGAGTTCCGCCCCCGACCGGCCGCGCATGGCCTCGATGGTCTGTTCGACCTCCTCGGCGGTGACATCGATCTCGGCGCCCAGGTCCATCTCCGGAAGGAACTGGAGCCAGACACGGCTGGTCTGGTGGTAGAGCTGGTCGTGGATGCGTCGCAACGTCTCGTTGGAGATGACCTGCAGGACGGCGGCGTGGTAGCGGTTGTAGAGGCGCCCGAGTGCCTGGACGTCTCCAGAACGCCTCACGTCCGCCAGATCCGCCCGGATGTCCTCGAGTTCCGCGAGCACGACCGTCGGCGCCGGCAGCCGCACGAAATCGCCGATCAGTTCCGCGATCTTCAGCCGAACGGCCCACACGTCGCGGACCTCTTTGGTGTCGATGGTCGCGACGCTGGTCCCCGATCCCGGCCGCTGCATCACCAGGCGTTCGTGCTCGAGCTGGTCGAGGACCTGCCGGATGGGCGTACGACTGACGCCGAACTCCGCGGCCAGGGCCTGCTCGGTGAGGCGAGAACCGGGTTCGATCTCCAGCAGGCAGATGCGCTCGCGTAGGGCACGGTAGATGCCGTCAGTGGTGGTCCGGGGGGGTCCGACGGTCACGCTGTTCCTGAACTCGACACGGTCCCGGGCACTGTATGCGGGGCGTATGCGCTTTGCATACAGGCTGGACACACGCTGTCCGGGTTCTCTAGGCTGGGGTCACGTGACGAGCGAAGGCCCATCATCTCGCTGCCCGCAACGCGTGCGCGAACCGATGCGACGATCCCCAGGGGGCCGTCGCCGGCCAGCAGTGGCTCCACTGCCACTGCTCCCCGGCCGGGCCGCCGTCGCTCACGAGACGGACACGCCGTCTCGTGGCCCCGCAACCCGCACCGGTCGCTATCGCCGTGGCCTGGCTCCGGTCCCGCCGCGCGATCGATCACGGCTTCCGACCGTGGTTCCCACGCGTCATCGGATCGATGGTCGCGTCACGACCCGCGCGTTCCACGCCGCGGCCAGGGGCCGCATCCAACGAACGAGAGGACCGACACATGAGAAGCACCACGACCAGATCGAGGTGGCAGCGCTCCGCAGCGCTCGTCGCCGGACTCGCCATGATCGCTGCCGCATGTGGTGCCGATGACGGGGATGTCGGTGATGAGGACGACATCGATCCGGGTCTCGAAGAGGAGACCGACGAGGTCGAGACCGATGACGAGGCCACCGAGGACGATGCGGCCGCCGACACGGAGGCCACCGGGCTGCTCGCCGAGCTCCAGGAGGCCGGTTCGGTCACGGTCGGTGTCGCCAACGAGGTGCCCTTCGGCTACGTCGGTGATGACGGTGAGGTCACCGGTATCGCCCCGGATGTCGCCAGCGCCGTGCTCGCTGAACTGGGTATCGAGGAGATGGATGCCCAGGTCGTGGAGTTCGGTGAACTGATCGGTGGACTCCAGGCCGGCCAGTTCGACATGATCACCGCCGGGATGTACATCACCCCGGAACGCGCGGAGCAGATCTTCTTCTCCGACCCCGACTACTGCATCCCGGAGTCGCTCGCCGTCGAGGAGGGCAACCCGTTCGACATCGTCGACTACAGCTCGCTGGTCGACAATCCGGACGTGACCGTCGCGGTCGCATCCGGCACCGTCGAGGTGGACTACCTCGATGACGCCGGTGTGCCGGATGAGCAGGTCGAGGTCTTCGGCGACATCGACGGCATGTACCGCGCCCTGGAGGCCGGTGAGGTCGACGTCGTGACCGGAACCGCCGCGACCGTGCAGACGCAGGTCGCCGCCCGCGATGGCATGGAGGCCGTTCCCGGCTTCTTCCCGGTCGATGAGGACGGCAACGAGGTCTTCCCGTGCGGTGGCCACGGCTTCGCCGACGAGGACTTCCGCGACGCCTTCAACGACGTGCTGAACCAGTTCCGTGAGGACGGCACGACGATGGAGATCATCACCGCGTACGACGACTTCACCGAGGACGACGTCGAGCTCGCCAACACCCTGACGCTCGAGGACTTCACCGGCTAGATCCCCACATCGTCGGACCCCGGCGCCTAGGCTGCGCTGGGGTCCGACGGTCCGTGGCGGACGGGTGGATCTTTCCGATCGCCGCAGATGATCAGGTCGCAGGGTCGTGCGGCAGGTGACACGGTCGGCGACGTGGAGACCGGGAAAGGACGTCCGTGGAGGACTGGCTGCTCACCCCGAGTCAGTACGGCAGTCTCATGGGCGGCGCCCGGGCCACCGTCCAACTCCTCGCGCAGGCGTTCGCCCTGGGTGTGGTGCTGTCGCTGATCGTCGGCGTGGGCCGGCTGTCGGAACGGCGCTGGGTCCGGGGGATCTCCTTCGCGTTCGTCGAGTTCGCCCGCGGGATCTCGTCGATCATCCTGCTGTTCATCCTGGTGATCGCGATCCCGATCCTGCTGCAGGACGTGTTCCCGTGGGTGCGCGGACAACCCGTGATCGTCATGGCCTCGATCGCCCTCGGGATCAACATGGGTGGGTACGGCGCGGAGATCATCCGGGGCTCGATCCTGGCGGTCCCCAAGGGGCAGACCGAGGCCACGATCGCGCTCAACCTCAACCCGACGCAGCGCCTGCGCTACGTGGTGCTGCCCCAGGCGATGCGCATCATCCTGCCGCCGATGGGCAATCTGACCATCGAGATCCTCAAGGGAACCGCGCTCGTCTCGGTCGCGGGGGGCTTCGACCTCATGCGGGTGACGAGCAACCTCGAAGCCTCCATGCTCGCCGGGGGGGTGGTCGGGGTCACGGTGCTGTACGTCAACGTGCTGGTCATCTACTTCGTGCTGGCGCAGATCATCAACGGACTGTTCCGGCTCGGTGAGCGGGCTCTGGACAAGCGGTTCGAGCAACGCGAAGGACGCGCGGCGCTCCCCATCACCATCGCTCAACCGGGAGGTGGCTAGAGCATGTCCGATATGACCCAGACCGAGCCCACCGCCGACGAACCCGATGCCGACGCGCCGACCGGTGGCGCCGTCTCCTTCCAGGTGGCCCAAGACCACAAGTGGTACCGCCGGCCCAACATCGTCGTCCCCGTCGTCCTGGTCTTCCTCGGTCTGACGATGCTCGCCGTGGCGGACACCCCCACGGCGCGGTTCCGCTCGGAGTTCGCCCCGCCGGGTGACGTGCGTTTCGACTGGGCCTACTTCTTCCACCTCGTTCCCCAGATGCTGCAGGGCCTGTTCGTCACCGCCCGGGCGACCGTGCTGGGCTTCCTCATCGCCGCGAGCCTCGGGCTGGTGCTCGCGTTGTTGCGCAGGTCCGAGTCCAGGTGGGTCAGCTACCCCGCGGTGGCCGTCATCGAGTTCGTCCGCTCGACGCCGATCCTGGTGCAGATGTTCTTCGCACAGGTGCTGGTGCGGGCGACCCCGGCGATCTCCCTGAACGCCCTGGTGATCCTGTTCATCGTGGTCGGGATCCACTACGCGACCTACGCCTCGGAGGCCTATCGGGCGGGCATCAACAGCGTGCCCGCGGGTCAGTGGGAGGCCGCCACCGCCCTGAACCTCGGTCCCCTGACGAAGTGGACCCGGATCATCATCCCGCAGGCGGTCCCGAACGTGCTGCCGACGCTCGGCAACTACCTGGTCGCCGCGTTCAAGGACGTGCCGATCGGCGATGCCGTGCTGAGCACCGGCGGGGTGCTGTTCATGGCCAACGCCATCCGCAGCAGCGATTTCCGCGCCGTCGAGCCCTACCTGTTGATCGGTGTCGGGTTCCTGCTCGTGAGCCTGCCGGCGGCCTGGCTCGTCCGACGCCTCGAGGAGCGCATCAGCTATGAACGCGACTGACAGCCACAAGGACGTCTCGCCGAAGGGCGCCGCCAGCGTGCGGATGCGCGGGGTGGGCAAGGCCTTCGGATCGTTGACCGTGCTCCAGGAGCTCGACCTCGACGTCGAACCCGGCGAACGGGTCGTGATCATCGGGCCGAGCGGATCGGGCAAGACCACGATCCTGCGGGTGGCGATGACCCTGGAGCGGATCGATTCCGGCACGATCCGGATCGGCGGTCAACACCTCTACCACGAAGAGACGAGCTCCGGACAGCTCAAGGATGCCAGCGAGAAACACATCCGGGGGGTGCGCTCGAACATCGGGATGGTGTTCCAGCACTTCAACCTGTTCCCGCACATGAGCGCGATCGAGAACATCATGCTCGCGCCGGTGAAGGTCCACGGGAAGTCGCGGAAGGACGCGCAGCAGATCGGCATGGAACTGCTCGACAAGGTCGGACTCATCGAGCACGCGAATCACACGCCGGGGCAACTCTCCGGTGGTCAGAAGCAACGCGTCGCGATCGCCCGTGCCCTGGCGACCCAGCCATCGGTGATGCTGTTCGACGAGGTCACCTCGGCACTGGACCCGGAGCTCGTCGGCGAGGTCCTCAACGTCCTGCGCGACATCGCGGAGGAGGGCAAGACCACGATGATGCTCGTCACCCACGAGATGGGTTTCGCCCGTGAGATCGCCGACCGCGTCCTGATGTTCGACGCCGGGCGTATGATCGAGGGCGGGCCGCCGAGCGAACTGTTGGGCAACCCCCAGCACGAGCGCACCAGGTCGTTCCTGGGGGCGGTCGCTGAACACTGACGTTTCTGGCCCGGCCGTCAGACCTGCACCCGCGAAAGCTCTCTCGAGGTCGATGATGTTCGATCCCAAGGCGGTCACCGAAGCCGGTGGCCACACCGTCGGTGCACCGATGGTCTCCGGTGCGCGCACCAAGCTGCCGTTCGGCCTCGATGAGTACGAACAACGCCTGGCCAAGGTCCGCGCCGTGATGGACCGGCGCGGGCTGGAGGTGCTGGTCGCGACCGATCCCTCGAACATGGCGTGGCTGACCGGCTACGACGGCTGGTCCTTCTACACCCACCAGGCGGTCGTCATCACCCTCGACGAACCGTTGCTGTGGTGGGGGCGGACCATGGACGCGCGTGGCGCCAAACGCACCGTGTACATGGACAGCGATCGGATCGTGGGGTACGCGGACGAGTACGTGCAATCCGACGACAGCCACCCCCACGAGCACCTCGCCCAGGTTCTCGCCGAGATGGGCCGGACCCGTGCGCAGGTCGGCGTGGAGATGGACAACTACTACTACAACGCGGCCGCGCACCATCACCTCACCTCCGGGTTGCCCAGGGCGACCTTCCACGACGCGACGGGCCTCGTGAACTGGCAACGTGGGGTCAAGTCCGAGCAAGAGCTGTACTACATGCGTCGGGCGGCGCGCATCGTCGAGGGCATGCACCGCAACATCCTGGAGATGATCGAACCGGGCCTGCGCAAGAGTGATCTCGTGGCCGAGATCTTCCGGGCCGGGATCGCCGGCGTCGCCGGCGCCGAGGGCTTCGGTGGCGACTATCCGGCCATCGTCCCGCTGGTGCCCACCGGGGCCGACGCCTCCGCGCCGCACCTGACCTGGGACGACCAGGTGTTCGAGGTGGGCGCCGGGACGTTCTTCGAGATCGCCGGTTGCTACCGGCGCTACCACGCACCGCTGTGCCGCACGGTCTTCCTCGGCAGCCCGCCCGACGAGATGCGCCGCGCCGAGGCGGCGATCATCGATGGGCTGGAGGCCGGTCTCGAGGCCGCGCAGGCGGGCAACCGGGCGTGCGACGTCGCCAACGCCCTGTACGCGGCGTTCGAACGCGCCGGGATCGAACGTGAGGGCCGGTGTGGCTACGCGATCGGCCTCAGCTACCCGCCCGACTGGGGGGAGCGGACCGTCAGTTTCCGTCCGACCGACACCACGGTGTTGAAGCCGGGGATGACCTTCCACTTCATGCCCGGGCTGTGGATGGACGACTGGGGCATCGAGATCACCGAGAGCATCGTGATCCGCGACGAAGGCCCCGCCGAGCCGCTGGCCGACTACAGCCGGCAGTTGTTCGTCAAACCGTGACCCCACGTCGCCGGATCGTGATCCCCGGAGACAGCGGCTAGCTCGGCCGACACCTCGCGAGGCGGCTCGTGGCGCGGGGTGACGACGTCGTCGCGCTCACCACCTTCCGCATCCCGAGGTTCGGTCGAGCCCTCCGGACCGCGCTCGAGGACGTGTCGGGTCGGACGCCGAGCCAGACAGCAGACCGGTGACCAGACCGGGAATCAGACCGGGGAACGGTCCCGGGTCGTGACCAGCGCCTCGCACGCCGGCGACGCGCACAGCTCGCGTCCCGGACGTGTCGGGGACCGCGCCACGGCGATCACCACCCGGTCGGGGCGCACGATCGCCGCGGAGGCGCCGGCCGCGCCGAGCCAACGCGCGAGGGTCCCGTCACCATCGATGGTCCGCATGCCGGGGGTGGGCGAACGGCCGTGCTGCGAACCCCCGGCGACGTACAACACCCGTGCGTCGATCCGGACCGAGAGCGCCAACAGTTCGGCATCGGGCGCGGTCAGGGTCAGGACCGCGGTCCGGCGTCCGAGGATCTCGTCCAGCGCGCGCCGGCTCGCCCTGTCCGTGACGTCCGGTTGCGGTACGAGCGTGCCGATCAGCGACCTCGGACCGTAGGGACGACGACCGGCGGTGAGTGCGCTGCCGCGCAGCGCCGGAGACCCCCGGTCGAGCACCCGTTGCGCCAGGCCGGGCACCCGGAAGGCGGTACGCAGGGCCGTACGGCGAAGGGCGGCCACGGCCCCACCCTGCCGGCCGTCGGCCCGATCGTGGTCCCCGGTCAGCACCCAACCGACCGTCCGGGCCATGCGGATCTGTTGGACGACGTGCCGGGACCGCTCCTGCTCGTAGCTGTCGAGCAACGATTCCGGCGCGTGGTCGGTGAGAACCCGTGCGAGCTTCCACGCGAGGTTCGATGCGTCGCGCAAGCCGGCACCGAGGCCTTGACCGATGAAGGGTGGGGTGAGGTGGGCGGCGTCGCCCAGCAGCAGGATCCGGCCGTCGCGCCATCGTCGGGCCACCCGTGCTCGGAACGTGTAGCTCGCGCTGCGCACCAGCCGGAAGTCGTCCTCGGCGCGATCCGCGATCCAGGGTGACAGCAGCTGATCGAGTTGCTCCGGTGCCCGGAAGGTGTCCTCGTCCTCATCGGAACGGAGGCGGAACTCCCAGCGGTAGCGGTCGTCTCCGAGACGCATGAACGTGACCGCGCGGCGTGGATCGGCGATCTGATCGACCCCGTCCCAGCGGGTCAGCGGACGGGCGCAGCGACCGTCGACCACCAACCAGCGCTGCTCGAAACCGAGGTCCTGCCAGCGGCCCCTGATGCGTTCGCGCACCACACTGCTCGCGCCGTCGCAACCGAGCACGGCGGAGGCGATCACCCGCTGGAGCGGACCGTCGGGTGCCTCGGCGTCGCGGAAGGTGACCATCGGTGGCCCGCGGCGTGCCGAGGCGGTGCCGGCAGCGGGGTCGCTGGTACCGACGTCGGTGACCTCGATGCCACGGCGGAACGTGACGTCGGGGTGGTGGGTCGCGAGCCGCTCGCGAAGCAGACGCTCCAGGTCGGGTTGGTCGAACATGTTGGCCTGTGGATAGCCGTGCGGGCCCGCGGGAGGGCGAGGGAACTCGGCGAGCACGCGGTGCTCGGCGTCGAGCACGCGCAGGCCCGATCCCGGACGGCTGATCCTCGCGAAGGCCGGTGCGATGCCGACCTGCTGCAGGATGCGGTGGACCTCGTCGTCGAGGTGGACGGCCCGGGGGTGGGGGTAGGGAACGGCGTGACGTTCCAGGATCATCACCGGCAGTCCGTGCTGGGCCAGCAGGATCGCTGCGGTCATCCCGGTGGGTCCGCCACCGACGATCACGACCGGAGCGGCCCCGTCGGTGGTCGTTCGGTTCATGGTCACGAGCCTCGTCTCGATCGGTCGTGGCAAGCTCGGCGAGAGTACGCGGGGATCGGACGGTTCCTCACGGGCGGATAGGACGGGTGTGTCGGTGACGAAGGGACGGGTGTGTCGGTGAGGATCAGATCGGCCCGGGTGACGGACGCACCGGCGCTCGGAGCGCTGCACGTGCGCGCCTGGCAGCAGGCCTACCGCGGCGGTCTGATGCCCCAGTCGTTCCTCGACCGGCTGTCGATCGACGACCGTGAAGCGATGTGGCGGACGTCGTTGAGCTCGACGACCGGGGACCGTGTCGCCCGGCTGGTCGCCGTGTCGTCGCCGGCGACGGAACCGGTCGGGTTCGTCGTGGTCGGGCCCGCAGGTTCTACGAACGCGCCGGCTGGCGCCTCGACGGCGCGGAACGTCGCGACGAAATCATGGGCGCCGAGGTTCCGGGGGTCCGGTACCGCCTGGCGCTGTAGTCGGTCATCGCGGACGGCCGGCGGCCGGGCGGGTGGCGCCACGGGCGCGATCCGCCGGTAGGTTGCCAGGTGGCGTCGAAGCTGGCCGGCTCCGCACGGTGGACCCGGCCCGGCGGTCGTCACCGGACCGCCATCGCTGGATCGCCATCACGAGTCCGCCTGGGAGAGGGAGTTCGATGGGTCAGTCTCCGGTTCTGCGCAGCTACGTCTCGGGCGGATGGCACACGCCGAGCGCCGAGGGCACGCCGCTGCACGACGCGGTGACCGGCGACGAGGTCGCACGGTTCTCCTCGGCGGGCATCGACATCGCTGCCGCGCTCGATCACGGACGTCGCGTCGGGGGACCGGCGCTCCGCGCGCTGACCTTCCACCAGCGCGCGGCCCTGCTCAAGGCGCTCGCGTCCGAACTCCGCGAGCACCGCGACGAGCTGTACGCGCTCTCGGCCCGCACCGGCGCGACGCTGGGGGACTCGAAGTTCGATATCGACGGCGGCATCGGGGTGCTGTTCACCTACTCCAGCAAGGGCCGTCGCGAGCTTCCCAACGCCACCGTGTACGTCGACGGGGCGGTCGAACCGCTCAGCAAGAGCGGTGCGTTCGTGGCCCAGCACATCGCCACGCCGCTGCACGGCGTCGCGGTGCAGATCAACGCGTTCAACTTCCCGGTGTGGGGTCCCCTGGAGAAGCTCGCACCCGCCTTCCTGGCGGGGATGCCGACCCTGATCAAGCCGGCTCCGCAGACCGCCTACCTCACCGCCCGGTTGGTCGAGCTGATCGTGGCGTCCGGCATCCTGCCCGAGGGTTCGGTCCAGCTGCTCTGCGGCGAGCCCGGCGAACTGCTCGACCACCTCACCGAACAGGACCTGGTGGCCTTCACCGGCTCCGCGGACACCGGACGTCGGCTGAGGACGCATCCGACCATCGTCGCCAACGGGGTGCGGTTCACCGCGGAGGCCGATTCGCTGAACTGTTCGATCCTGGGGCCCGACGCGGCGCAGGGGACCCCGGAGTTCGACCTGTTCGTCAAGCAGCTGACCACGGAGATGACCGTCAAGGCCGGCCAGAAGTGCACGGCGATCCGGCGCGCCTTCGTCCCGGTCGAGCTGATCGACGACGTTGCCGAGGCGGCCGCCGCGCGACTCGCGAGGATCGCGATCGGCAACCCCTCCAACGACACGGTGAGGATGGGGGCACTGGTCAGCGTCGAACAGCGTGATGAACTGCGCCGTTCGCTCAAGGCGCTGCTGGGTGTCGCGACCGTCGCCTACGGCGATCCGGGATCCGTCGAGGTGGTCGATGCGGATGCCGAGCGGGGCGCGTTCGTCTCCCCGGTGCTGCTGCGCGCCGACGATCCGTACCACGCGGAGCTGCACGAGGTCGAGGCGTTCGGCCCGGTCGCGACGCTGATGCCCTACACCTCGACGTCGCAGGTCATCGACCTGGCGGGTCGTGGCCGGGGCAGCCTGGTCGGTTCCGTGGTCACCGCTGATGTCGCGTTCGCCCGCGACGTGGTTCTGGGTGCAGCGATGTGGCACGGGCGGATGCTGGTGCTGGACCGGACCTCGGCGGCCGATTCCACGGGACACGGCTCCCCGCTGCCCCAGCTGGTGCACGGCGGCCCCGGACGCGCTGGTGGCGGCGAGGAGATGGGCGGCATCCGCGCCGTCATGCACCACATGCAACGCACCGCCGTGCAGGGCTCCCCCGACGTGCTGACCGCCGTGACGGGACAGTGGGTCCCGGGGGCGCGCCGATCCGACGACGAGGTGCATCCGTTCCGCAAGACACTCGCGCAACTCCGGGTCGGTGACGCGGTCGAGGCCGGGCCGCGAACGGTCACCCGCGAGGATGTCGACCACTTCGCCGAATTCACCGGCGACACCTTCTACGCCCACACCGACGAGGACGCTGCCGCGGCCAACCCGCTGTTCGGTGGCATCGTCGCGCACGGCTATCTGGTGTTGTCGTTCGCGGCCGGACTGTTCGTCTCGCCCGAGCCGGGACCCGTCCTGGCCAACTACGGGCTGGAGAACCTCCGCTTCCTCACGCCGGTGAAGCCGGGGGATGCGCTCTCGGTCACGCTGACCGCCAAGCAGATCACCCCCCGGGAGAACGCGGAACACGGTGAGGTGCGCTGGGATGCGGACGTGACCAACCAGGACGACGAGTCGGTCGCCAAGTACGACGTGCTGACGCTGGTGTCGAAGGCATGAGCCCGGAGCCCGTCCCGGGCTGGCCGGCCAGCCGACTCGCCGAGGGGCCGGTCTGGGACGCCCAGGCCGGGCAGCTGGTGTGGGTGGACACCCCGGGCGGGATGCTCCACCGCGGCGATCCCGTGCGCGGCGAGTGCCTCTGCTCGCACGTCGGTGCCCCGGTGTCGGTCGCGATCCCGCGTCGTGACGGTGGATGGCTGCTCGGCAAGGCCGACGGGTTGTACCACTGGGATGCGGACACCGGCCTCGGTGAACGGTGGGTCGCCATCGAGGAGGACCGTCCGGGCAGCCGCCTCAACGATGGTGCGTGCGATCCCGCGGGCCGCCTGTGGGTCGGGACGATGGCCGCCGACGATGCTCCGGGTGAGGCCGGGCTCTACCGGGTCGACCCCGACGGCGACGTGCGGAAGATGCTCGACGGCGTGACCATCTCCAACGGGCTCGGCTGGAGCCCCGACGGCACCCGCTTCTACTACGTGGACCCCCCCACCGGACGCGTCGAGACGTTCGCGTTCGACGCCGCCGACGGGGAACTGGGGGCACGGGAGACGTTCGTGACCTTCGCGCCGGACGACGGGGGTCCCGACGGGCTGGCGGTCGACGCCGAAGGCGCCATCTGGGTCGCGATGTGGGGTGGTGGGAGCGTTCGTCGGTACACCGCCGACGGCGACCTGGAGCGGGTGGTCGAGCTACCGGTGGAGAACGTCACCAGCTGCGCGTTCGGCGGGGTGGACGGCCGCACGCTGTTCATCACGACCGCGCAGTCGGACCGGGGGACCACGACCGACGCCGGCGATCCCGGACCGGGCCACCTCTTCCGCTACGAGACCTGGGTGACCGGTGCGCCGGTCACACCCTTCGCGGGATAGGCCGGCCGACACGCACGTTCGCGCCAGACGCCGGTGCCGATACCGAGGTGGGGAGGGCGGAGGGGACGCCGGGCCAACCGCTCGCGACCTCAGTCGGTGACCTCAGTCGGTGACGATGACGACGTGGAGGATGCGGGGTCCGTGGACGCCTTCGACGCGGTCGAGTTCGATGTCGCTGGTGGCCGACGGGCCGGAGATCATGGTCAGTGGTCGGGTGGGATCGAGGCGGGGGAGGGCCTGGGGGACCGTGTGCACGATCTGGTCGGTGGTGATGATGCAGATGTGGTGGTCGGGCACGAGGGTGAGTGCGCGGCGGCCCTGGTCGGGGGAGGCGTCGAGCACGATGGTGCCGGTCTCGGCGATCCCGACCGTCGATGCGGTCACGACCAGCTCGAGCGTGTCGAGGGCGGCGGTGTCGAGGGCGGCGGTGTCGAGGGCGGCGGTGTCGTGGGTGGGCTGGTCGCGGATGACCTCGAGGTCGTCGGGGAGTTCGGTCAGCCAGGTGTCGTCGAGCCCGACCGGGACGCCGATGCGTCCGGCGCCGCTGGCGGTGATGAGGGCGGCCAGGGTGGTGGCCAGTCCGGCGTGTCCGGTCCGGTGCACGGTGGCGCGGTAGTCGTCGACGCGCTCGGCGAACCGTTCGATGACCGCGTCGGGATCGAGGTCACTGCCGGTGACGTAGCCGCGGGGGACCTCGGGGACGACCGGGTCGGGGCCGAGTGCGTCACGGATACGGGTCAGGACGATGTCGCGGGCCGTGTTCGGTGCGGGTGTGGCGGCGGTCATGATCGGCTCCCGCGGGTGCGGGCCCACCATTGCCGGAAGGTCTCGGCCGGTGGGCGTGGTGCGTCGCGGGCGCCCGTCCATGCGGCGAGCGGTCCGGGCAGCCGGGCGATCCGGCCAGCGTCACGGTCACGTTTGCGACCGAGCAGCCGTCCGGCACGGGAGGCGGATTGGGCCTTCTCCCACCGGGACGCCTCCGACATCGTCCACGACGCCGCGGCCATGCTGATCGCCTCGGGCGTCGGGATACGACGGGTCTCGCGTTGCGCCTCGACGTGTTCGGCCCGTAGGTGCACCAGGATCGAGGGGATGTCGATCTTGACCGGGCACACCTCGTAGCAGGCCCCGCACAGGGTGGAGGCGTACGGCAGCGAGGCGTTGTCCTCGATCCCGGTCAGCTGCGGTGACAGGATCGCGCCGATCGGGCCCGGATACACGCTGCCGTAGGCGTGCCCTCCGGCGCGTTCGTAGACCGGGCAGACGTTCAGGCAGGCCGAACAGCGGATGCAGTTGAGCGTCTCGCGTCCGGTTTCGTCGGCGAGCACGGCGGTGCGGCCGTTGTCGAGCAGCACCAGGTGGAAGCTCTGCGGCCCGTCCCCGGGGTGCACGCCGGTCCACAGCGAGGTGTAGGGGTTCATCCGCTCACCGGTCGAGGACCGGGGCAACAGCTGCAGGAAGACCTCCAGGTCGGTCCAGGTCGGGACGAGCTTCTCGATGCCCATCACGGTGATCAGCGTCTCGGGCAGGGTCAGACACATCCGCCCGTTGCCCTCGGACTCGACCACGGAGAGCGTGCCGGTGTCCGCCACCGCGAAGTTCGCCCCGGAGATCCCGACCTTCGCGGTCAGGAACCGCTCCCGCAGGTGTTGCCGGGCGGCACCGGCCAACGCGGCCGGGTCGTCGGTCAGCTCCGGGTCGACCCCGGGCAGCGTGCGGGCGAACAGCTCACGGATCTCGGCCCGGTTCTTGTGGATCGCCGGGACCAGGATGTGCGAGGGCTTGTCGTCGCCCAGTTGCACGATCAGCTCGGCCAGGTCGGTCTCGAACGCGGTGATGCCGGCGTCGGCCAACGCCTCGTTGAGCGCGATCTCCTGGGTCGCCATCGACTTGACCTTCACCACCTCCCGGCTGCCGGTCTCACGCACCAGCCGGGTGACGATCTGGTTGGCCTCGGTCGCGTCCCTGGCCCAGTGCACCACCCCGCCCGCGGCGGTCACGTTCGCTTCCAACTGGACCAGCAGCTCGGGCAGCCGCGCCATGGTGTGGTCCTTGATGGCCTTGCCGGCGGTGCGCAGCGCCTCCCAGTCGTCGACCTCGCCGACGACCTTCGCGCGCTTGTCCCGGATCGTGGCGGTCGCGTGTCCGAGGTTGCGGCGCAACTGCGTATCGGCCAGCGCGCCGCGTGCGGCATCCGGGAAGCTCTCGTCTCCTCGCAGGTGCCCGACCCCCCGCGGGGCGTGCGCCACGACCGGCAACAACGTCCGTCCCTGCGGAGCGACGCTCATGCCACACCCGCCGGGACATCCTCCGTGGAGGCCAGGATCTCGGCCAGATGCACCGTGCGTACCCCGGTCTTCAACCGCGACAGCCCACCCCCGATGTGCATCAGACACGAGCTGTCGGACGCCGCGCACACCTCCGCGCCGGTGGTCAACACCGCCGACATCTTGTCCGCCAACATGGCCGTCGAGGTGTCCGCGTTCTTCACCGCGAAGGTGCCCCCGAAGCCGCAACACTCCTCCGCGGCCGGCAGCTCCACCAGCTGCAGGCCGTGCACCGCCTGCAGCAGCGCCAGCGGCTTGTCACCCACCCCCAACATCCGAAGCGAATGACACGTCGGGTGGTAGGTCACCGTGTGCGGGTACGACGCCCCCACATCGGTGACCCCCAGCACGTCGACCAGGTACTCCGAGAGCTCGTAGGTCCTGGCCGCGAGGCTCTCCGCTCGCTGGGCCAGGGCCTCGTCCCCGAACCGGCGCGCCACGATCGCGTGCTGATGGCGGACCGACCCCACACACGAACCGGACGGCGCCACCACCGCATCGAAGCGCTCGAAGGTCTCCACGAACCCCCGGACCAACGGCAACGCATCCCGCTGATAGCCGGTGTTGATGTGCGCCTGGCCGCAACAGGTCTGCGCGGCGGGGAACATCACCTCGCACCCCAGTCGCTCCAGCACCGACACACTGGCCTTGCCGACATCGGGGAACAAGGTGTCGGCCAGACACGTCACCAGCAGTGCCACACGAGGACGATCGGTCATCTGTGGATCTCCTGTCCGCCGCCCGTTCGCGGAGGTCGACACCTCCCGAGGGGCAGGATCCGAGCGTAGGCCGGATCCGACGGGCTCGTGCGACTCGTGCGTCAGGGTCGCCACCATCCGGACAGGGCGGCGACGCCGGCGCGGCTGTGGGACCTGATCCGCTGCGAGCGGTCGAACACGACGCCGTTGCACACACGTCGAGCACACGTCGAAGTGGCGCCCCCAGAGCGGAAGTGGCGGCCCCAGAGCGGCGATGGTCCGGAGGCACTTGCGTGGAGCGCTTCGAGCAGCGACGCCTGGCACGGGCACCCATCGAGTGTTGTTGGGAGGTGCTGATCGATCCCGATCGGGCCCCCGAGTGGGTGCCGTTCGTCTCCGACGCCGATGTCGAAGGTCCGCCGGGGGTCGGCCGGAAGCTGACCGTCACCGGTTCCCTGCTGGGCGTGTCCATGGACACCTCGCAGACGGTCGATGTGTGGGAGGAACCCCGCCACTACGGCTGGTGCACCGACCGTCCGTTCCCGACGCGGCTACGGGTGTCGCTGGAACCCGTCGATGGACACAACACGCACATCACCGCGGCGATCGAGGCCGATGTGGGTCCACTCGCCGCGATCGGGGCACGCCTGGCGAACCGGACGATCCGCAAACAGTTCGCGCGATCGGCCGATCGGCTCGTCGCACTCACCGAGGAGCTCGCCTGACCGCGGAGGTGGTCCTGGATGGGGACTGACGAGCGAGCGACGAGCGACGGATCGAGCGACGGGTCGGATGCCGGGCCGGACGCCGGACCGGACGCCGGACCGCAGGGCGACGACGAGCGATCACGGGTTCGTCGTGCCTGGATCGGCCGGGCACTCGGACCGGTGATCGCCGTGGGGGTCTATGCGCTCCTCGCTCCGGCGGAGACGCTCCCGGCAGCGGGGCGCATGACCGCGGCGGTGGCGGCGTTGATGGCGGTGTGGTGGATGACCGAGGCGATGCCGCTGCCGGCCACCTCGATGCTCCCGGTCGTGCTGTTCCCGGTGCTGGGGATCGCGGACATCGAGACGACCACGAGCCCCTACGCGGATCCGGTGATCTTCTTGTTCGGTGGTGGGTTCGTCATCGCGCAGGCGGTGGAGCGCTGGGGCCTGCATCGGCGCATCGCCTTGCACACGGTGCTGATCGTGGGTACCCGGCCACGGCGGCTCATCGCCGGATTCATGATCACCAGCGGTGGGCTGTCGATGTGGATCAGCAACTCGGCCACCACCGTGATGATGCTGCCGATCGGCGTGTCGATCCTCGCGCTCGTCGCTTCGCGGCTGGGCGAGCAGGGGGAGGGTGCGCTCGGCCTTCCGGAGGAGTGGCAACCGTTCGCGACCGCCCTGATGCTCTCGATCGCCTATGCCGCGAGCATCGGATCGGTCGCGACGATCATCGGCACGCCGCCCAACGGCATCATGGCCGGCTATCTCGCTCAGCAGGGAGCCCCGATCGGGTTCGGCCGATGGATGCTGTTCGGACTGCCCGTGGCGCTGGTCTTCATGGCGATGGCGTGGGTCCTGCTCACACGGGTGATCTTCTCCATCGAGCCCACGGAACTACCGGGAGGGCGGGAACTGATCCGTTCAGAGCTGACGGAGATGGGGGCGATGCACCGAGGCGAGCGCATCACCTTGAGCGTGTTCCTGGTGGTGGCGCTGTTGTGGGTCGGTCGGGCCTGGCTCGAGACGTTGCCGGGGCTCGGAGGATTGGACGACGCGACGATCGCGGTGGCCGGGGCGGTGGCGCTCTTCCTGCTACCGGTCGACTGGCGCCGGGGGATCATGGCGCTGAACTGGGAGTGGGCCAAACGCATCCCCTGGCAGATCCTCATCCTGTTCGGCGGCGGTCTGAGCCTCGCCTCGGCCATCGAGGCCACGGGCGTGGCCGCCTTCATCGGCGGGACGGTCGCCGGCCTCGGCTGGATCGCTCTACCGGCACTCGTGGCCGTGATCGCCGTCACGATCGTCCTGCTCACGGAGATCACGAGCAACACCGCGACCGCCGCGGTGTTCATCCCCATCCTCGGGGGCGTTGCGGCCGGCCTCGGTCTCGGCCCCGCCGAACTCGTCATCCCGGCCACACTCGCGGCCACGTTCGCCTTCATGCTGCCGGTCGCCACGCCCCCCAACGCGATCGTGTTCGGATCCGGACACATCACCATCGGACAGATGGCCCGGGCCGGCGTCTGGCTCAACCTCGTCGGGATCGTCCTCAACGTCCTGGCGATCTACACCCTCGCGGTGCTGATCCTCGGCCTGCAGCTCTGACGAAGGGCTCGAGCCCACGGTGGAGGTGCTCGGCTGCACGGCATTGCGGCCGGGCGGCCGGGCGGGCGGGGACCATCGGCACTACGCGGGCGGTGGTGTGTTGCCTAGGTTCGAGGTCCCGAGAGACCACGACCCGAGAGACGACCCGAGAGACCACGACAGGGGACCCCGGTGAGTGACACCACGCGGTCGGACGTCAAGACCAAGAGCCGCGAGCCCCACCCGTCGGGTGACGAGCGATTCGCGATGATCGACACGGCGCTGAAGCGGGCACGTTTCGCCCAGGATCACCTGATCGAGATCCTGCATGTCGCCCAGGAGGTGTTCGGCTACCTCTCGGAGGACGTGTTGCAGTACGTCGGGGCGGCACTCAGGCTCCCCGCCAGTCGGGTCTACGGCGTCGCCACCTTCTACCACCTGTTCACCTTCGAACCCCCGGGCGATCACACCTGCACGGTGTGCACGGGAACGGCCTGCTACGTCAAGGGGGCCGACGACATCGTCGCGGCCGTCCAGGCGCACTACGGCATCGCCGCGGGGCAGACCACGGCCGACGGCCGGCTGACGCTCTCCACCGCGCGGTGCCTCGGCTCGTGCGGGCTCGCGCCGGTCGCCGTCCTCGACGGTGAGGTGCGGGGCCACCTCGACGCCGATGCCGTGGTCGCCGAGATCCGGGACAACCTCGGGCAGGACGAGCAGGACGGGTCCGGCGCCGAGGCGGACGTCGGGAGACGTGACGAACACCACGACACCGAGGCGGTGCGCTGATGGGCAAGCTGATCGACCTGGACGCCATGCGCGACGCGGAGCTCGCCGACCGCAGCCGCCGGACCCACCGCGCGCTCGTGTGCAGCTCCACCGGCTGTCTGTCGGCCGGCGCGGCAGGGGTCCGGGCGGCTCTCGAGGAGGAGATCGAGGCCGCCGATCGCGCCGAGACGTTGCAGGTGGTGCCCACCGGATGTCCCGGCCTGTGCAGTCGCGGGCCCCTCGTGCAGGTCGAGCCCCGTGCGGGTCCGGCCACCCTGTACGCCGAGGTCGATCCGGACGGCGCACGGTCCATCGCCCGTGACCATCTGCTCGGGGATGGGACCGGGGACCAGGTGGCCGCCGATGTCGAGGTCGTGCCCGCCGATCTGCCGTTCTTCGCGCATCAGACCAAGGTGGTGCTCGCGAACGCGGGCCGCATCGACCCGGACCGGCTGGAGGACTACGTCGCCGCCGGCGGCTACCGGGCGCTGTACGACACCTTGACCACGATGACCCCGGAGCAGGCGCTCACGGCCGTCGAACGCAGTGGGTTGCGTGGTCGCGGCGGAGCCGGATACCCGACCGGCCGCAAGTGGCGGCTGCTCGCCGAGGCCCCGGGCGATCACAAGGTCGTGGTCGCCAACGGTGACGAGGGCGACCCGGGTGCGTTCATGGACCGCACCATCATGGACTCCGACCCGCACCGGGTGCTGGAGGGTCTGGTCATCGCCGCCTACGCCACCGGCGCCGAGCGCGGCTACATCTACGTGCGCGCGGAGTACCCGCTGGCGATCGAGCGGCTCGAGCGCGCGATCCGCGCCGCCAAGCGGTCCCGCCTGCTCGGCAAGGGCGTGCTCGGCACCGATCTCTCGTTCGACCTGCAGATCCGCGTCGGTGCCGGTGCGTTCGTCTGTGGTGAGGAGACCGCGTTGATGGCCTCCATCGAGGGACGTCGGGGGCTCCCGCAACTGCGCCCGCCCTACCCGACGGAGCGTGGCCTGTGGGGCGAGCCGACGATGATCAACAACGTCGAGACCCTCGCCAACATCCCGGCCATCCTCGGTAACGGACCGGAGTGGTTCGCCGCCATGGGCACCGCCGACAGCCCCGGCACGAAGGTCTTCGCACTCGCCGGGTCGTTGGTGACGACCGGGTTGATCGAGGTGCCGATGGGGATCAGCCTGCGCACCATCGTCGAGGACATGGCCGACGGGATCGCCGGTGGCCGCCGTTTCAAGGCGGCGCAGACCGGCGGTCCCTCCGGGGGGTGCATCCCCGAGCGCTTCCTCGACACCCCCGTCGATTACGAGCACCTCCGGGCGCTGGGCTCGATGATGGGCTCCGGTGGTCTGGTCGTGATCGACGACACGGTGAACATGCCCGAGTTCGCGCGCTTCTACATGGCCTTCTGCCGCGACGAGAGCTGCGGCAAGTGCGTGCCGTGCCGGGTGGGCACCGTGCAACTGCACGCGTTGCTCGACCGGATCTGCAACGGTCAGGGACGCCGCCGCGACCTGCAACATCTGGAATCCCTCTGTCGCACCGTGCAGGTGACCTCGCTGTGCGGGCTGGGACAGTCGGCGCCGAACCCGGTCGTCTCCACCCTCGAACACTTCCGCGACGAGTACGAGGCGTTACTCGTGGAGGAACCGGTCCCGTCCGCCGTCGTCACCGGAGATGCATCGTGAGCGCGCGCCCCGTTCCCCCGACACCACCTGCCGGGCCGCGCTCGGCACGGCCGACCGTTTCGGTCACGCTGGACGGCGAGGAGGTGCTCGCGTTCCCGGGCGAGACCGTCCTCGCGCTGGCCCGCCGGCTCGGGGTGCCGATCCCGACGCTCTGCCAGCTGGACGGGGTCTCGGTCTACGGCGGCTGCCGTCTGTGCGTGGTCGAGGTCGAGGGCGAACACCGCCTGCCACTCGCCTGCGCCACCGAGGTCAGCGCCGACATGGACGTGCGGTCCACCTCCTCCCAGCTGCGCGATCATCGACGACGCATCGTCGCGCTGCTGTTCGCGGAAGGCAGCCACGTCTGTGCCGCCTGTGTCGCCAGCGGTGCCTGTGAACTGCAGGACCTCGCGACGGAGACGGGCGTCGACCACGTGCCCTACGAACTCGCCTTCCCCAGTCACGAGGTGGACGCCTCTCACCCGCTCTTCGTGCTCGACCGGGACCGGTGCGTGCTGTGCACCCGGTGCGTCAGGGTCTGTGATGAGATCGAGGGGGCGCACGTCTGGGACATCGCCCAGCGGGGGAACGACGCACGGCTGGTTGCCGGTATGGACCAACCGTGGGGCGAGGTCGCCTCGTGCACCTCGTGCGGCAAGTGTGTCGCGGCCTGTCCGACCGGGGCGCTGTATCACCAGGGCACGGCGTCCGGTGAGCGTCGGCCCGATCCGGAGCTGATCGCGTTCCTGGCCGACGCGCGTGGAGGGGTCTGGGAACAGCGGGACAACGGCGCCGCGTCGCAACCTCGCGACGCGGCGGGATCACATGAGCAGGGGACGACACCGTGACCACATCGAGCTCGCGACGACCGCGGGTCGCCACGGCATGGCTGGCCGGCTGCTCCGGCTGTCACATGTCGTTCCTCGACCTCGACGAGGCCCTGTTCGATCTCGCCGAGCGCGCGGACGTGGTGTTCGGCCCGTTGGCCGACGCCAAGGTCTTCCCCACCGACGTGGACCTGACGTTGGTCGAGGGCGCGGTCACCAACACCGACAACCTGGAACTCGCCCAGGCGATCCGGGCCAACACCCAGGTGGTCGTGTCCTTCGGTGACTGTGCCGTGACCGGCAACATCACGGCGTTGCGCAACGCCCTCGGTGACCCGAGCGAGCTGCTCCAACGGGTCTACGTCGAACATCCCGACCTGGCCGGGGTCGTGCCCACCGAGGTGGTCCCGGACCTGCTGCCCAAGGCGCTGCCGCTCCACGAGGTCATCGGCGTCGACGTCTACCTGCCGGGCTGCCCACCTTCGGCGGCTCGGATCAAGACCGCGCTGTTCGCCCTGCTCGATGCGATCGAGGCGGGTGAGGACATCGCCACGGTCGCTGCTGCACGGGAGCCCGGGGACCTGCGCTTCGGCAACTGACACCACGCACCCACGGTGGGAAGGCCTGCATCATGCACGACATCCACACGATCGATCCGGTGTCCCGGATCGAGGGGCACGCGAAGATCACCCTGCACCTCGATGACGACGGTGCCGTGGCCGACGCACGCTTCCACGTCACCGAGTTCCGTGGGTTCGAGGAGTTCTGTCGGGGCCGTCCCTTGGCCGAGATGCCGGGTCTGACCGCCCGGACCTGCGGGATCTGCCCGGTCAGTCACCTGCTGGCATCGGCCAAGGCGGCGGACGCCATCCTGGCGGTGAGCATCCCGCCTGCAGCCCGGTTGCAACGGCAGCTGGCGAACCTCGGCCAGATCGTCCAATCCCACGTGCTCAGCTTCTTCCACCTCTCCGCCCCCGATCTGCTGCTGGGCATGGATGCCGAGCCGGCCACCCGCAACGTGTTCGGGCTCATGGCGGCCGAACCCGAGATCGTGCGGCGTGGGATCCGCCTGCGCCAGTTCGGTCAGGAGGTGATCGCGTCGGTGGCCGGGGAGAAGATCCACGGCAAGGGCATCGTCCCCGGCGGGGTGGCCGATCCCTTCACGAGCGAAGCCCGCGAGCAGCTCCGCGCGAAGCTCGACGAGTCGCTCGGGGCCGCCACCGAGACGCTGTCGATGCTCGAGGCGATCGAGGAGCGCCTGAGCCGGGAGGTCGCGACCTTCGGCCGGTTCCCCTCGCTGTACCTCGCCCACAGCGCACCGGACGGGACCTGGGAGCACATCGACGGTCACCTGAAGGTCATCGACAGCGAGGGCGCGACCGTCGTCGACCAGCTCGACCCGGCCGAGTACCGCACCGTGCTCGGGGAAGCTGCGACGAAGGATTCCTACCTCAAGGTTCCCTACTGGAAGCCGCTGGTCACCGATGGCGACCCGCGCACGGGCATGTACCGGGTCGGTCCCCTGGCACGGATCAACATCGCCGAGCGTTTCGGCACGCCGGTCGCCGACGCCGGGTTGGACGCGCTCCGTGACCGGGTGGGGCGCATCGCGTCGTCGTCGTTCCACTACCACCACGCCCGTGTCCTCGAGGTGATCGCCGGCATCGAGCGGATCGCGGCGATCCTCGACGATCCCATGCTGCTCGATCCTCACGTCCGTGCACAGGCGGGGATCAACCGGCGCCGGGGCGTAGGCGCATCGGAGGCGCCCCGGGGAACCTTGTTCCACGACTACGAGGTGGACGAGCACGGACTCATCACCGCGGTGAACCTGATCATCGCCACCGGGCAGAACGAGCTGGCGATGAACCGGACCATCCTCGAGATCGCCCGGGAATTCGTGGACGGTCCGACGTTGACCGACGGGGTGCTCAACCGCATCGAGGCCGGGATCCGGGCCTACGACCCGTGCCTGTCGTGCTCGACCCATGCGCTCGGCCAGATGCCGATGGTGTTGCAGCTCGTGGCGCCCGACGGCGAGGTCGTGTGCGAACGACAGCGGGGCTGACCGGCCATGACCTCGTCCGATGGCCGCGCACGATCGCCGGTGTTGATCGTGGGTGTCGGCAGCGAACTGCGTTCCGACGATGCGGCCGGTCGGCGGGTGGCGGAGCTCCTGGTCGACCGGCATCCCCCCGGTGCCGTCGAGGTCCGCGTCGTGCACCAGCTCACCCCCGAGCTCGCCGATGTGATGACCGGGCGGGAACTCGTGATCGTGGTCGATGCGTCGGTGGAGGTGAGGGAAGTCACCACCGCGGAGCTCGACCCCGACCCGCCTGCCGGGGAGGTGGCGACCGGGGTGATGAGCCACCACCTCGACGTCGCCGTGCTCGTCGATCTCGCCCGGTTGCTGGGGGAGCCGCCGACACAGGTGAGCACGCTCGCGGTCCCGGCGTTCGATCTCACCCTCGGCACGGACCTCTCGCCCGGCACGACCGCAGCCGTGGCCGATGCGGTCGTACGGATCATGGAACGGTGTCGGGACGTGATCGGATCCCGTCGGTCCGCCGAGCCGTCCGCGGTGCCCGGCCGGAGCCGCCGATGAGCTGCCGGGCCGGTGGCCGTGCCCGTCACGCGGCGCTCGGCACGTTCGGCGTTGTTCCGGACACGTAGAGGTCGGACCCGTTATCGTGCCCGGGAACCCACGTCCGGCGTCCGCTCTGCTGGCGGCAGACCGTTCGTCGATGCGAGGAGGCGCCTATCAGCACCGCCGATCGATCGACTGCCGAGCGTCACCTGGAGCTCGCGATGGAGCACCTCGAGACCACCCTGACGCTGGTCACCCGCCTGGACGGTGACGGTGAACTGAACACCGACGACCGCCGCCACTTCCACGACACCGCCGCCGCGACGGCGGCCCTGGTCGACCAGCTCGAAGAGGTCCTGATCGGTGAGGGCATGCCGGCAACGTGACCGTTGCCCGCGGGCCGTCCCGGTCGAGGATCACGACCACGCCGCGCTCAGGCAGCCTCGTGGATGGTCGCGCGGATCAGCTCGACCAGCTGCCGGCGTTCCTCGCGCAGCTCGTCGAGTTCGTGGTGGCGTTCCATGCGGGTGAGCCACCCGTGCCAGGCGCGGGCCATCTCGACGCTGCGTTCCAGGGCGCCGACCGCCAGCAGCCCCAACGCCGGGGCGACCACGATCACCGACGTTCGGGCCCACCAGGTGTCCCAGGGCGCCAGCCAGGCGGTGATCAGCCAGGCCGACGGGAAGAGCGCGACGCCGGCGAGCAGGCGTGCGCTGGCCGCGAGGGCCGGATCCTGGACGAACCGGCCGGCCCAGTGCACCGCCCAGTAGGGGATCGCGTTGACCGCCGCACCCACGAGCGCGAACGGGGCGACCACGAGCAGTCTGAGCACGGTGACGGCCAGTAGGCGGACGGCCTGAGGGGTCGAGCGTTCGCTGACGACCTCGACGTCGCGCAGTCCGATGACCGAGCGCCGCAGCTCGTAACGGGCGAGCCGGTCGATGACCGGCTGCGTGCACTCGACGGGCAGTGAGGAGAGCCGGCGGGCCACGGCCTCACGCTCGGACAGTCGCACCTCCTGGATCGGCGATCGGTGTGGGTCCCGAAGCGTGATGTCGGCGGCCCGCCCGAGGACACCGGCTTCGATCTCGTCGCGGTAGACGGGTGCGAGTTCGCGGAGGCGATGATCGATCTCGGAGGTGAGGTGTCGGACCGCGAGGCGATCCTGGTGCGACTCGGCGTCGTGGTCCGGATCGGCGTCGTGGTCCGCATCGGCGAGGTGGCGGGTGAGGTGTCGATCGAGGTCGATGGGTACACCGATGCGCACGAGTGCGCGCGAGCGCAGGGCGAGTTTGTCCTCGTAGACGAGTCCGATCGGCACGATGAGGAGCCCCTCGGCACCGGCGGCCCGGGCGGCGAGGGCGATGCGCGCCGCACCGCTGCGCACCTGACCGAGCGCCGGGGTGGGGGCCACGCCTCCTTCGGGGAACAGCCCGACCGTGCCGCCCTGCGCGAGCACCCGTGCGCAGGCGGCGAACGTCGTCCGGTTCCGGTTGGTGTCACCCCCGTCCTGGGAGCGCTCGACCGGGACCATGCCGGCCAGCCACAGCAGGGGGCGTGCCCCCCGTGAACGCCAGAGTGCTGCCTTGGCGACGAAACGGGGCAGTCCGCGGAGCGCGTACATCACCAGGACGGCGTCCAGCAGCGCGTTGAAGTGATTGGCGACCACCAACGTCGGTCGGTCCTGCGGCAGATGTTCCCGGCCGATGACCTGCAGATCCCGATAGAAGCCACGCAGGGCCAGCCGCGCCAGCGAGGTGAGGCCGCGATCGAGTATGGCTCGCAAGGGTCCGGATCCGGCCGACGACGGAGAGCAGGACGATCATGACAGACGCCCGGCTCGGACGTGGCGGTTCAGTGAGCCGACGGAACGATGGTGACGGGCAGCTCGCCGTGTTGTGCGAGGGAGCTGGCGACGCTGCCGAGCATGAGCTTGGCCACGGGCCCGAGCCCGCGGGAGCCCACCACCAGCAGATCGGCCTCGCGATCGTGGGCCACCTCGAGCAGAGCGCTCCGGGCGTCGCCCTCCACGACCACGATCTGATGGTCGATCCCGGCCTCGCGCAGGGGGCCACACCACTCCTCGACCAGGTCACGCCGAGCATCCAGCCGCCGTCGCGGCTCGCCGATCTCGCGTTGGTCGCTCGCTGTCGGTGGTAGCGCGTGCGCCACCACGAGCTTGGCGTTCACGCCCGGTGCGAGCTCTGCGGCGAAGCGAAGCGCCCGCGCCCCGTGCGTGGAGCCGTCGATGGCCACGACCATGGTCTCGAGTTGGACCGGGTCCACGACGACGGCCGGGCCGACGACGGTCACCGGGCAGACCGCATGCTCGATGACCTGTCGGCTCACCGAGCCGAGCAGCAGGCCCTTGAAGCCGCCCAGACCGCGGGAGCCGACGACGGCCATCCGCGTGTCGGCATCGATCGCGCGCAGCAGGACGCTGGCAGCCGGACCGCGTGCCACCTCGATGTCGATGCGCTCAGGGTCGGGGTCGGGGCCGAGTTCGTGGTCCACCAGTAGGCGCAACTGCGCCTCGATGTGCTCCTCCGCGAGGGCCGGTGGCGGTAGCTCGATGCGTCCGATGGACAGGATCGCATCGCTCGGATACTGCCAGGCCTGGACGACCTTGAGCTTCAGGCCGAGTTCGGTCGCGACGTGTGCGCCCCAACGCAGTGCGATGCGTGAGTCCTTCGAGCCGTCGACCGCGATCAGCACGCTGTCCATGGTTGCTCCTTGGCCGGGCCCCGGCGGGCCGGGGTTCCTTCGACCTTGGAGCATCCGGACCCGCCAGGGAAGGGCCCCAGGACCTGTGGTGCCCGACGAAGGACCCGAGGGCATCGCCGCCGGCCGGCCGTCGCCCCACCGGGGGACTCAAGACCCGTGCCCGGCGCCGGCAGGGTCTCTGTCGGATAAGGCCATCCGGCCCGCGTCGTCGCTCGATCGCTCCGGCACGCTGGTGACGGTTGGCCGAACGGCACCGAGCAGCACCACGACCGCACCACGACAGGCAGAGCGATGGAGGGGTTCGAACCCACCGAAGAGATCCGGCGGCTTCGTGACCGTGTCAGGCGGTACGTCGACGAGGAGGTGGTCCCGGTCGAGCGGGACCTGCTGAGCGCGGCCCGATCCGGCACGCTGGAGGGGTTGATGGCGAGTGCCAAGGCTCAGGGGCTGTGGGCGCTCGGACATCCGTCCGCGATGGGTGGCGGCGGGCTGTCGTTGCTGGCCTACGTGTACATCAACGAGGTGATCGGGCGTTCGCTGCCGGCCGAGGTGGCACTGGGCACCCACAGTCTGGAGGACGCCTTGATGCTCGAGAGGTATGCCTCCGAGGAACAACGGCGACGGTGGTTGGCCCCGCTCGTGGAGGGGACCGTCTATGCGAGCATCGGTATGACCGAGCCCGAGGTGGCCGGGTCGGATCCGAAGCTGATGCGCGCCACGGCGACACCCGACGGGGAAGGATGGGTCATCGATGGGCACAAATGGTTCGTCCGGTGGGCAGACCGGGCGGCGGTGATCACCGTTCTCGCCAAGACCGACCCCACGGCACGGCTGCACCGTCAGTACTCCGCCTTCCTGGTTCCCACCGATGCGCCGGGCTACACCGTCGAGCGACTCCTGTCGGTCATGGGCGACGGGCAGGGCACCTACGGCGAGATCCGATTGCACCGGGTCCCGGTGTCCGCTGATCAGATGTTGGGCGAGCGCGGTGACGGCTTCGCCATCGCCCAGATGCGGCTGCAACCCGCGCGGGTGTTCGACTGCATGCGTTGGCTCGGTCAGGCCGAGCGGGCCTTCGAGTTGATGTGCGCGCGGGCCAACGAGCGCTACGCCCACGGCTCGTTGCTGCGCGAGAAGGGTGAACTCCAGCGGGATGTGGCCGAATCCGCGGCGCAGATCCAGGCGGCGCGGCTGATGATCCTCGACACCGCCCGGAGGATCGATGCCGGCAAGGATGCTCGGGTCGAGACCTCGCTGATCAAGTTCTCGACCGCACGGATGCTCCACGACGTGCTCGACCGTGCCATCCAGATCCACGGCGCCGCCGGCGTCAGCGGTGACCTGCCGTTGGAAGCGATGTACCGGGCCGCTCGCGGCGCACGGATCTACGACGGTCCCGACGAGGTGCACCGCATGCTGGCGGCCCGTGAGATCCTCGATGACCTCGAGCGCCACACGCCCTGGACGTGAGCCGGTCGGCGGTGCCTCCCTCAGGTGCCTCCCTCAGGTGCCTCCCTCGGACGGACCCCCTCAGGTGAAGGGCATGGGGTCGGCGGGATGCAGGTCGTCGACCCGCCAGGTGAGCTCGGAGGCGTCGACCACGCCCACGCCGTCGATCCCCTCGATCAGCGCCGGCAGCCGGCTGGCGGCGGAGCGGCGTTCGACCGCTCCCCGCAGCCGGACGTGACCGGTGTCCACATCCATGGACAGATGATTGAGTCCCTCGGTGCGCAGGAGTGCGTCGATGGCTCGTTGCAGGTTCGCATCGCTCCTGATCATCGCCGCGAGCACGTCGTGGCGGGTGAGGATGCCAACGATGTCGCCGAAGAAGTCGAGTACCACGAGCCTGCTGACGTCGTGGTCGATCATGGTGCGGGCGGCTGCTGGGATGGTCGCCTCCGGAGCGGTGCAACGTGCCGGGCGTGTGCAGGCCTCACCGACGGTCGTCGCCTCACGGCGGTGACGCTCCCGGCTCGCGCGACGGCGCAACTCGAAGCGGGGGGCTGCCACGTGGGGCAAGAGATCGGCCTCGCTGAGTACCCCGACGAGCGCACCGTGACGGTCGACGACCGGCAGGCCCGTGATGCCCCCGTGGTGGAGCAGCACGGCTGCGGTTCTCACCGAGGTGTCCTCGTCCACCACGAGCGGATCCGGGGTCATCACATCCGCCACCACCAACGCGACCTTCCCGGACGATCCGTCGATGTCCTCGGTGACCGGGGCACCCGATTCCATCTCCAATGCGTGGCCGAGCGCGCGCAACAGCCGGGTGGCGGTGCGTTCGGCGATGGCATGGGAGACGGTGCTGTCGAAGGCTTGGCCGAGTGGTTGCAGTGGAGGGTCCGTGGTCCCCACCAGGGAGAGTTGCGAGCGGCCGACATCGAGGGCTCCGACCTCCAACGAGCCGTCGAAGACCGGGAACAGCGCTTCGGCGGGCGCGGCTCGCCAACTCACCGGCAACACCAGCCGATCGCCGGAGCGTCGAGCGGGCCCGGTCCGGAACCGCACCTGCTTGCCGATCTCCTTGCCGAGCGCCGGACCGGGTACGGCGATCATGAAGCTGCCGTCATCCGCCGGTGGCGTGAACTCCGATCCCGTGGCCTGCTGCAACAGCTGCCGGAGCTGGCCGAGCAGGTCCTCCACCTCCCGGGCGGGCAGCGGGACCTCGTGATGGACATACAGCCAACGCTTCATCGGGTCGTCCTCATCCGCGATGTACCCAAGGTGGCCGTTGGCGGACCGGTCGAGCAGAGCCGAAGGTCACGGTTTCGTCTACTGAGGTGCGCCGTCGGACTCCATGCCGCGGCGATCATCGCCCGGTGTTCCGATCCCGGTGTTGCGATCCCGGGGGCACGACATCGACCGGGGGGACCGGGGGGAAATGTACGGACCAATGGTACGCTGTGGTTCGCGCCACCACCGGCCGACCGCCCCGCTGCCCGACGGAGGTTCGATGCACCGCCGAGCCACGTTCACGGTCCTGTCCGCACTGGCCCTCCTGCTCGCGGCCTGCTCGTCCGGGGCCGGGGCGACCGCCGCCTCCGAACTGCTCGAGCCGCGGGAGGCCGTCGGCCTGCTCGCGGATCGTCCCGAGCTGGTGGTGATCGACGTCCGCACTCCGGACGAGTTCGCCACCGGGCACCTCGCGGACGCCCGGCTGATCGACATCCAGGGCGCCGCGTTCCGATCGGCGATCGGCGCCCTGGACCGTGACGAGCCGTACTTCGTGTACTGCCGGAGCGGCAACCGCAGCGCGCAGGCGATCGCCGTGATGGAGGAGCTTGGGTTCGTCGAGGTGTTCGACGCCGGCGGCCTCGCCGAGCTCGCGGCGGCCGGCGCTCCGGTGGTGCGCTGATGGATGCCACCGCGTGGGACGCGCGCTACGCCGTGAAGGAGCTCGTCTGGTCCGAGGGGCCGAACGTGTTCGTGGCCGAACACGCCGCCGACCTCGTGCCGGGTCGAGCGATCGACCTCGCGGGTGGCGAGGGCCGGAACGCGATCTGGTTGGCCCAGCAGGGCTGGGAGGTGGAACTCGTCGAGTTCTCGCAGGTCGCGCTCGACAAGGCCGCGGCGCTGGCCGACCACGCCGGCGTGCGCCTCACCCGCACCCTCGCGGACGTGACGGCAGCACCGAGGATCGCACCCGCCGACCTCGTCGTGCTGGCCTACCTGCAGCTTCCCCCGGAAGCCTCGCGCGCCGCGGTGCGCACGGCCGCATCGATGGTCGCCCCGGAGGGCACCCTGCTGGTGGTTGCCCACGCCAAGCGCAACGTCACCGATGGTGTCGGGGGTCCGCCCGATCCTGAGGTCAACCGCAGCATCGACGAACTCCGCGACGATCTCGACGGCACCGGTCTGGACATCGAGATGGCACGCGAGGTCACCCGGCCGGTGGCGACCGATGCGGGTCAGCGTGAGGCGATCGACGTCCTCGTCCGGGCCCGACGGATGCGCGGCCGCTCGTGAACGCGACGGATCGGGTGTCGCGGCCGTTGTGGCAGCAGGTGTTGGAGGATCTGGAGCGTCGTATCGAGGTGGGCGATATCGTCGATCGGTTCCCGACCGACAAGGAGTTGACGGAGCATTACGGGGTCAGTCGGCACACCGTTCGGGAAGCGGTGCGTCGGTTGCGGGCGCGGGGTCTGGTGGATCGGCATCGTGGTCGGGGGAGTTTCCTCAGCGAGGGGCGGGTCACCCAGCCGTTGGGCAGTCTCTACAGCCTGTTCCGTGCGGTGGAGGCCCAGGGTCTCGATCAGCGTTCCGAGGTGCTGGCCCTGGAGCGCATCCGGGATGCGGATGCTGCCGTGCGGCTCGCGTTGCCGCCGGGGGCCGAGCTGGTCCGTATCGAGCGGTTGCGGTTCGCGGGTGATGAGCCGCTCGCGCTCGACAGTGTGTGGTTGCCGCTCGACATCGGTCGCCATCTGCTGGATGCCGACCTCACGCACACGGCGCTGTACGACGAGCTCCAGCAACGTGCCGGTATCCGGATCACCTCGGCGGACGAGACGCTCGAGCCGCTGGTCCCCGATGCGGATGCGCGGTCGTTGCTGCAGCTCGACGACGACGAGGCGTTGCTCCGGGTGCGGCGGCTGGGCCGTGAGGGTGATCGGCCCGTCGAGTGCCGGGTCACGCTGATCCGTGGTCAGCGGTTCCTCTACACCAGTTCCTGGCGGGCCGATGAGGCCGCCGGGCCCACCACCAGCTTCGGCGCGGGCTGACCGACGTCGATCACCCAGCGCCGTTCCCCGCAGCAGATGGCACAGCCGCAGCGCCGGTCCGCGCCGGGCGGCTACGCCGTGAAGCCGAGGTGGTCGAGCGGCCCGTTGCCCGACCCGAGGCGCCAGTGCGCCGCTCCGGCGATGCAGCGGGTGACGTAGCGCTTGGCCTGTTCCAGAGCGGCCAGCGGATCGAGCCCGGAGGCGAGACCGGCGGCGGCGGCGGAGGCGAACGTGCAACCGGTGCCGTGGGTGTTCGCGGTGTCGATCCGTGTGGCGGTGAGTTCGTGCTCGTCACCGTGGCGGGTGGCGATGACATCCACCGCGTGCTCACCTTCGAGGTGACCGCCCTTGACGACCACGTACTGCGTGCCGAGCGAGGTCAGCTCGCGCGCCGCCTCACGGGCGTGCTCGGTGGTGGTGAGCGTGCGACCCACCAGCACGGCCGCCTCCTCGAGGTTGGGCGTGGCGATCAGGGCATGCGGCAGCAGGCGTTCCCGGTAGACCGCAAGCGCGTCCTCCGCGAGCAGCCGGTGCCCGGTGGCCGAGACCAGCACGGGGTCCACGACCAGGCGGGGCAACGCCCCGGCGGCCGCCCGGTCCGCCACCAGGGCCACCAGGCTCGAGGTGGCCAGCATCCCGGTCTTGACCGCGGCGACCGGCAGGTCGTCGAGCACCGCATCGAGCTGGGCGGTGACGGTGGCCGCCGGGATCACGTGCACGTCCGTGACCCCGACGGTGTTCTGCGCGGTGACCGCGGTGATCACGCTGGCGCCGAAGACGCCCATCTGCCCGAACGCGCGCAGGTCCGCCTGGATGCCCGCACCGCCACCGGAGTCGGAGCCGGCGATGGTCAGGGCGACGGGGGGTGAGCTCATCGGTGCTCCGAGGATCGGTCGGTTGGGCCGGGGCCCGGGTTCGGGTCCGGGGGCGTGGCGCCGGGTCGCCGCTCCGCGTCCTGCCACGCGCGCAGGAGGCCGCGGACCGCGTCGGTCGGGTCCGCGGCGCCCATGACCCCGCCCATCACGGCGATCCCGGCTGCGCCTGCCGCGCGCCACGCGGGAACGTTGTCGGGGTCGACGCCGCCGAGGGCGAGCAGTGGCAGG
>Ga0207421_10001244_pt1 | contig 33006 bp, 32 predicted proteins | sample SodLakKL_010_SED_4_FD_187542 | JGI IMG/M metagenome (GOLD analysis project Ga0207421, IMG submission 187542) | Alkaline sediment microbial communities from Lake Tanatar, Kulunda Steppe, Russia - 8KL_010_SED (SPAdes) (version 2) | ecosystem: Environmental > Aquatic > Non-marine Saline and...
CGACCATGTCATCGCCTCCAACGACGATGTGAACATCCTCGTCTTGGACACCCAGGTCTATTCCAACACCGGCGGACAATCCTCCAAAGCCGCTCCGACCGGCTCCATCGCGGCCTTCACCGCCGCGGGCAAAGACGGCAAGAAAAAGGATCTCGCCGCCATGGCCATGAGCTACGGACATGTCTATGTGGCGCAGATCTCGCATGGTGCGAACCAACAGCAGGTCGTCAAGGCCCTCCGCGAAGCGGAAGCCCATCCCGGACCCTCGCTCGTTGTCGCCTACAGCCCCTGCATCGCCCACAAGATCAAGGGTGGTCTCACCAATTCGGCCAAGCAGGCGGAAATAGCGACCAAAGTCGGATACTGGCCCACCTACCGCTTCGACCCCAAACTCGCCGAAAAAGGCAAGAACCCCTTCCAACTCGATGCGAAGGATCCCGATTGGGAGAGTTATCACGACTTCCTCATGAGCGAGGCCCGCTACGCGCAGCTTCATTCCATCAACCCCGACAAGGCCGACGGCCTTTTGAAGGCCAACCTTGAGGACGCGAAGAAGCGCTGGCGGATGTACAAACGCTATGAGGCTATGGATTACAGCGAGGAAAAAACCTGATCGATCCCAACCGATCAAGGTGTCCGCCCCCTATGGGCGGGCACCTTTTTCTCTTGCAAAAACGGATGTAAGCGTTTATAATATATAGTCAAACAACATGTCCCACAACGAAAAGAGTGGATTTCCATGACTATGAACCCCGAAGTCGACCTTCTCTACATTCTGCAAAGCCTCGGCCTCACCGTCCTTTTCGTGGGCCTGATCGGTTTCGAGCGCCAACGCCGCAACAAGATCGCAGGATTGACCACGCACCTGCTCGTCGCGATCGGCGCCGCCGGCATCACCATGGTCCAGCAGATGATGGTCTATGACGCTATCGCCTTCATCGAGGCCAATCTCGAAAATCCGGAAATCCTCGAATACGCCGATCTCACCATCGAGCGCCAGCGTATCGTGGCGCAGATCATCTCGGGGATCGGCTTTTTGGGCACGGGGACGATTTTGAAAACGCAAGGCCACATCAGCGGTCTCACGACCGCCTCGACCCTGTGGATCAGTGCCATCATCGGCATCATCTTCGGGTATGGCCTCCACACCCTCGGCATCGCTGTGAGCCTCACCACCCTCTTCGTGCTCACCATCATCAAGAACGTCATCCGACACCAGGTCGACGAACACCATTGATTGTCCGCCCCCCTGACGGGGGGCTTTTTTCTTTTGGGCTCGTCCGACTTGCCCGGAAGGGTCTTCTTTGGTAGAATGGGTGCGGCCGTGAAGGCGGGTTTATCGTATCGTTTCCCAAATCGCGCATCTTCATATACAATAAGTTGTGGAACGACAAGGAGGTTATACCATGGCCGGGTTGAGAATAGAGAATCTGCATGCCGAAGCGGAGGGACACCGCATCCTCCGCGGCGTCGATCTTTGTATCGATGCCGGCAAGACCCATGCCATCATGGGACCGAACGGGACCGGGAAAAGCACCCTGGCCAGCGTCATCATGGGCCATCCCCGCTACAAGGTCACCGAAGGGAAGATCACGTTGGATGGTGAGGACGTACTCGCCATGACCACCGACGAGCGCGCTCGCGCGGGGCTCTTTCTTGCCATGCAGTCCCCGGCGGAAGTGCCCGGGGTGACGAACTCCGACTTCATCAAGGCGGCGATGGACGCCAGAAGAGAAGGCGAGAAGAACATCCCCCTCTTCCGCTTCATCAAGCAACTCGACGAAGCGGTCGCCGCACTCAAGATGCGCGAGGACTTGCCGCATAGATACTTGAACGACGGATTCAGCGGCGGCGAGAAGAAGCGGAACGAGATCCTCCAGATGCGCATGCTCCATCCCAAGATCGCCATCTTGGACGAGATCGACTCCGGACTCGATGTCGACGCCTTGAAGATCGTCGGCGACAATGTCACCGCGATGAAGGACGGCAAGCTGGGCCTCCTCCTCATCACACACTATCAACGGCTGCTCGATTACATCAGCGCCGACAAGGTGAGTGTCATGATGCAGGGAAGAATCGTCAAAACGGGCGATGAGAGTCTCATGAAACGAATCGACACGGAGGGGTATGACTGGATCAAGGAAGAGCTCGGCATCGAGGACGAACGGGTCGTCCCCGATGATGATGAACGCGTCTTCTTGGAAAAATGCGCCACGAAGGAAGCGCTCGAGTGATAGCGGAACAATCCGCCGTTCGTCTTCGCTTTGTTGACAAAACGGGCCTCGTCTCCCTCCGTGACGGGCGTGTTTTGGCAAAGGACCTCCCCCGGGGACTGACTCTTTATGACGAAAAGAACGTACCGGAAGCCGTACGGGATTCTTTCCGTTCGTTCACCTCAGAAGAGGAGGGTTTTTCGGACACGCTCTATGTCGTGGCCGAAGCCGGCCTGCAAAAAGGCCCCCCCCTCCGCATCATGCTGGAACGGACCCGGGAAACCTTCCGGGGAAGAATCGCCATATATCTCGCGAAAGAAGCACAAGCCGAAATACGCGCCCTCGCCATTGATGAAGCGAAAACCCTGGTCGATGACACCTGGGACTTCTTCCTCGCGGAAGGATCCTCGCTCGTCTTCTCCACCCTTTCCGCCTATGAAGAGGAATCGATGGCGCGCACGCGGCGGCGGGCGCATGTCCATGAGAACGCCACTCTCTCTTTGGACACCGGTGCTCTCGGTGACGAGAACGCCCATCAAGAGAACCGTTTCTTCCTCAAAGGACGCAAGGCGCGCGCGAGGTCGCGCTCGGTCGTCCTTTCGGCGAAAAGACAGGAGACGGTGGTCAAGACCCTGATGGCCCACGAAGCGCCCGCCACCGAAAGTCTCATCGAGCACTACGGTGTCGCGGCCGACGAGAGTTTCCTCGCATTCGAGGCGGCCACACGCATCGAAAAAGGCATGAAGAAGAGTTCCGCACGGCAGAAGAACCACGGTGTCATCCTCGGAGAAAAGGCCCGGTTGGATGCGAACCCCCTCCTCTACATCGACGAATACGATGTCGAAGCCGCCCACGGCGCCGCTATCGGCAGGATCGACGAAGAGGAACTCTATTATCTCATGAGCCGCGGACTCACCGAGCGCGACGCCCAGATGCTCATCATCCAAGGCTTTTTGGCGCCGCTGGACAAGCTCGTGGAGGAAACCGACATCGAACGGGCCGTCCGCGGACTTGTGACAGAAAAGATCGGCAGGTGATCGGTATGGACCTTTCACGCTTGCGTGATGATTTCCCCCTATTGAAAAGAAAGCATATCCGCTATTTCGACACGGCGGCGACGAGTCTCACCCCGAGACCGGTCGTGGCGCGGATGAAAGACTATTATGAGAACCTCTCCGCGAACGTCCACCGGGGAGTATACACCCTGAGCCATGAAGCCACCGAACAATACGAGGCCGCGCGCGCGACGATCGCCCGCTTCATCAACGCCTTTCCCGAAGAATGCGTATTCACCCGCGGTGCCTCGGGCGCCTTGAACATGGTGGCTCTCGGTCTCGCCGAAAAAATCGCGGAAGGCGACGAGATCGTCGTCAGCGAGTTGGAGCACCATTCCAACTTCCTTCCTTGGTTGCATCTCGCCAAGAAAAGACGGGCGAAGCTCGTCTTCGTACCCTTGACGGATGAAGGGCGCATCACGACAGAGAATTTCGCGAGCGTCCTCACGGAAAGGACGAAGATTGTCGCTTTGACCCATGTGTCCAACGTGTTGGGCTATACCACCCCCGTGGAAGAGATCACCCGCCTCGCCCGGGAAAAAGAAGCCTATGTCGTGATCGACGCCGCGCAATCGGTCCCGCACATACCGGTCGATGTCAAGCGGATCGGCTGCGATTTCCTCGTCTTTTCCTCCCACAAGGCGTTGGGACCCACGGGTCTCGGTGTGCTCTATGGGAAGAAGGAACGTCTCGAGGAGATGGATCCTATCGAATACGGCGGCGACATGGTCGATCTCGCCGAGAAGGATCATGCCACCTGGCAGGATCCGCCGATCAAGTTCGAGACGGGAACCCCGCCCATCGCGGAGGTCCTCGGCTTCGCCGAAGCCGTGCGCTATATGGAAAGAATCGGCCGCGCCGAGATCAAACGCCATGGAGAAAACCTCCGTGCGCACACCATGGAAAAATTGCGAGCCATGGAAGGCGTCACCATCCACAACGAAAGCACCGAAGGGTCTCTCATCAGTTTCAACATCGACGGCGTGCATCCGCATGATGCCGTGACCATTCTCGACAGCGAGGGCTTCGCCCTCCGGGCCGGACACCACTGCGCCCAACCCCTGATGGCATGGCTCAGTGTCCCCGCGACACTCCGTGCTTCCTTCTACATATACAACACCATCTCCGAATGCGACGGTCTCGTGGAAGCCGTCGGTCGCGCACGCGACTATTTCCTTTCACCCTGAATGCGAGGAGGAACCCCGATGCGAAAGCTCGACAACCTATATAGACAGATCATCATGGACCACTACAAGAATCCCCGGAACAAGGGGATCCCGGATGACGACCGCTATCGGAAAGAACACATCCGGAACCCTTCCTGCGGTGACGATGTGACCATCGCCACCCTCGTCGAAGAGGGAACAGTCAAAGACATCCGCCAAGATGGCACCGGCTGCAGCATCTGCTGTGCGAGCGCGAGCGTCCTTTCCGAGCTCCTCGAGGGGAAGACGGTCGCTGACGCCTTGCGCGTGAGCGAGAACTACGTGGACATGATCATGGGGAAACCCTTCGATGAGGCGATCGCGTTCGAAGACGCCCTCGCTTTCGAGGGCGTGAAGGATTTTCCCGCCCGTTTGAAATGCGCGACCATCGCCTGGAAGGCTTTTGATGCCACAGTCAAAGACGGTGAGAATGATGAATGAAGACACGAAAAAAGAGATCGAACGCCTGATCGGCGATTACAAATACGGTTTCAAAACCGAGACGGAATCCCTGCGGGACACGGGGAAGGGTCTCACGAAAGAGGTCGTCGAGGAAATTTCCGCCATCAAGGAAGAGCCCGGATGGATGCGAGAATTCCGGCTCAAGGCGTATGAGACCTTCTTGGAAAAACCTCTTCCCGCTTTCGGACCCGACCTCACCGGCATCGACTTCGAGAGCCTCACCTATTACCGGAAACCTTCCGAACGGAGCGAACGCTCCTGGGACGATGTCCCCGAGGAGATCAAGAACACCTTCGAGAAACTCGGCATCCCCGAGGCCGAACGGAAATTCCTGGCCGGGGTCGGCGCGCAGTTCGAAAGCGAGGTCGTCTACCACTCGACGCTCGAGGAGCTCGAGAAACAGGGCGTCGTCTTTTTGGACACCGACACCGCGTTGAAAAAACACCCCGAAATCTTCAAGGAATATTTCGCCAAGGCGATCCCCGCTCGAGACAACAAGTTCGCCGCCTTGAACAGCGCCGTCTGGAGCGGCGGCTCCTTCATCTATGTACCGAAGGGCGTCAAGGTGGACAAGCCTTTGCAATCCTATTTCCGCATCAACGCCGAACAGATGGGACAGTTCGAACGCACCCTCATCGTCGTCGAAGAAGGCGCTTCCCTCCACTATGTCGAAGGCTGCACGGCCCCTGTCTATACGACGGAGAGCCTCCATGCGGCCAATGTCGAGATTTTCGTCAAGAAGGGCGGATATTGCCGATACACCACCATCCAGAACTGGGCGTCGAACGTCAACAACCTCGTCACGAAACGGGCCATCGTCGAAGAGGACGCCCACATGGAATGGGTCGACGGCAACATCGGCAGCCACATCAACATGAAATACCCTTCCTGCATCCTGAAGGGCGACAATGCCAAGGGAACGACCATCTCCATCGCTTTCGCCGGTGAGAACATGCACCAAGACACGGGAGCGAAGATGATCCACCTCGGCAAAAACACCACGAGCACCGTCATATCCAAATCCATGAGCGCCAAGGGCGGGAAAGTGAACTACCGCGGACTCGTCCATCACGCGCCGAGTGCCACGGGCGCCAAGACGAACGTCGAATGCGACACGTTGATCCTCGATGGAGAAAGTTCTTCCGACACCGTCCCCGTGAACATCGTCAAGAACAACGCCGCCATGGTCCAACACGAGGCGAGCGTCTCCAAGGTGAACGAACAACAACTCTTCTACCTCATGAGCCGCGGTCTCACCGAAGAAGAGGCCACGGAGATGATCATCATGGGCTTCATCGAACCGTTCGCCCGCGAGCTCCCCATGGAGTATGCGGTCGAGTTGAACCAGCTCATCAAACTCGAAATGGAAGGGTCCATCGGCTGAGGACCCTTTTTCTCTAGGAAAATACAACGGAAGGAAGATGCGTCTTGTACTATCGAAGAACCAAAGAAAGCGGCTTGCGACTACCTGTGATCTCATTGGGTCTTTGGCAGCACTTCGGTCAGGAAAACGACTATGAACGAAGCAAACGCATCATCAAGAAGACGTTTGCGGCGGGCATCACCCACTTCGACCTCGCCAACAACTACGGCGACCCGCCGGGCTCGGCCGAGGAGAATTTCGGAAGAATCCTGAGAGAGGAATCTTGGCTCGAGCGCAAAAAAATCGTCATCTCCACCAAGGCGGGATTCAGGATGTGGGAAGGCCCCTACGGTGAGGGCGGCAGCCGGAAACACATGCTCGCTTCCCTCGATGAATCTTTGGCGCGGCTCGGCGTGGACCATGTCGACATTTTCTACTCGCACCGTTATGACGCGGACACTCCCCTGGAAGAGACCATGACGGCCCTCGTCGATGCCGTGAGACAAGGCAAAGCCCTCCACATCGGCCTTTCGAACTATCCCAAGGACAAGCTCGCCGAAGCGATCCGCATCCTGAAAGCGCTGGATTCCCCGCCCATCGTCTATCAGGGCCATTATTCGCTGCTTGACCAAGGCGTGAAAACGGACGGGACCCTCGCAATGCTCGAGCAGGAAGGTATCGGCTTCGTACCCTACGCCGTCTTCAACCACGGTCTTCTCACGACGAAATATCTCGAAGGCATCCCCGCCGCTTCAAGAGCCGCGGACGAAAGCCACCCCTTCATCGCAAAAGAGGATGTCACCGGCACTTTGCGCGATTGCCTGCGTCGTCTTGACGCGAAAGCGCAGACAAGAGAGGCGAGCATCACCCATCTCGCTTTGCGGCATGTCTTGCAGACGGAGAATGTCGTCACGGCGCTTGTGGGTGTGCGGGACGAGTCGCAACTCGATGACCATCTCGAGGGACTGAAGAAAGATATCGACGACATCGTGCCGGAATCGCTCGAGACAGCCGGATAAAACGCTTACCCGCGAGCGATCGGTTTATCTTTGTCATCATATGCGCTATAATGGATGAAAGAAAAGAGAAGACTCATTTGAGAAGGGAATGAACAGAACATGCAAAAGAGTATCGACGCCATCCGCTTCTTGGGTCTGGACATGACCAACAAGGCCCAAAGCGGCCATCCGGGCATCGTTCTCGGTGCCGCACCCATACTGTATCATCTGTTCCGGGACCACATGAAGGCCACGCCGGATGATCCCGACTGGTTCGACCGTGACCGTTTCGTCCTTTCGGCCGGCCACGGGTCCGCTTTGATCTATGCGTTGTTGCATTATGCCGGATACGATGTGACCCTCGAGGACCTCAAAGCCTTCCGCCAAGTCGGCTCGAAGACCCCGGGACATCCCGAATACGGTGACACCGAAGGTATCGAGGCGACGACCGGCCCCTTGGGGCAGGGCATATCGAACGCCGTCGGTATGGCCATCGCCGAAGCGCACCTAGCCGAACGCTTCAACAAAGACGGCAGGAAGCTCATCGACCATTTCACCTATGTGCTCATGAGCGATGGCGACTTCCAAGAGGGCGTCGCCCAGGAGAGCATGAGTCTGGCCGGACATCTTTCCCTTTCCAAACTCATCGTGCTCTTCGACTCGAACGACGTCCAGCTCGACGGTCCGACAGCGGACGCCATAAGCGACGATGTCCGTATGAAGGTCGAAAGCATCAACTGGCATTACGAACATGTCGCCGACGCCAACGACATGGAGGCTTTACAAAAGGCCATCGAAAAGGCGAAACAGACCGACAAGCCCAGTCTCATCGAAGTGAAGAGCATCATCGGCGAAGGTTCCACCGTGGCCGGCACAAGCGCCGCCCACGGGAAGCCTCTCGGCGAAGAGGAGACCGATTCCATGCGGCAGGCGAAAGATTTCCCCCACGGACCCTTCGCGACGCTCGACGAAGTCTACGAAGACTTCGCCTCGACTTTCAAGAAGCGGGGCGATGCCGCCCGTGAAAATTGGCAAAAGACCCTCGAGACCTACAAATCGGCCCACCCCGAGACCCACAAGGAATTCATGGCGCTTCTCGAAGGAAAGGTCGACCTCGATTTCGAGAACATCCTTCCCGAAAAATCCATGGGCACCGTTGAAGCCACGCGGAATTCCATGGGCGAATGCCTCGAGGCCCTCGGCAACCATCTCCCCGCCCTCATCGGCGGTTCCGCCGACCTCTCCGGCAGCACCAAGGCCAAAGGCAACGACGGAGATTTCACAAAAGAGAACCGTCTCGGGCGGAATATCAACTTCGGTGTCCGCGAACACGCCATGGGCGCCATCACGAACGGGCTCGTCCTTCACGGGATGAAAGCCTTCAGCGGGGGATTCCTCATCTTTTCCGACTACATGAAGGCATCCATGCGGCTGGCTGCGTTGATGGAAATCCCCGCCACCTACATCTTCACCCACGACAGCGTCGCCGTCGGCGAGGACGGCCCGACGCATGAACCCATCGAACAGCTCGCGGCTTTCCGGGCGACCCCGAACATGAACGTGGTCCGTCCCGCGAACGCCATCGAAGCCCGCCATGCCTTGCGTTTCGCCATGGAAAGCGAAAAGACGCCGACCGTTGTCGCTCTCACCAGGCAGAAGACGAACGCCCTGGTCGACGTCGCCTACGAGGATTTCTGCCAAGGCGCCTATGTCGCCCGCGACCATGACGCGGCCGCAGGCACACTCCTCGCTTCGGGGTCCGAAGTGGAACTCGCCCTCGCGGCGGCCGAACGCCTCGAAAAGCAAGGCGTCAAGGTCCGGGTCGTGTCCATGCCCTCGATGGAGCTTTTCCTCGCCCAACCCAAAGAGGTGCGCGAGGCCATCCTTCCCAAGGACCAAAAAACCCTCGCCATCGAGATGGCGGCCTCGCTTCCCTGGTATCGCTTCACACAACATGTCATGGGCATCGACACCTTCGGCGAAAGCGGCAAGGGCGACGAAGTCGTGAGGCATTTCGGTTTCACCCCCGAAGCCGTGGAGAAACGCTTCAAATCCATATGACAAGCCAAGGGGCGCTCGCGGGCGCCCCTTTCTTTCTTGTCTCGGGGGATTTTCCCAAGTCGTTCCCCCTTTCCGCCCGCGCATATTTTTCCTATAATGAGACTGACAAGGCGAGAAGGAGGGGACGGATGCACTACATCAGGAAGAATGCGTCCGGCATCGCCGTGACGGACGGAAGGGCGACGAAGCGTCTGGCTTGTTCTTTGCAAGGGTATCTCGACACATTGTTGCTGGCGGAACTGACGACGTTCGAAGGACGGATGGCGGCCTTGCGGAAAATGACGGGAATGAAGAGGAACCTTCCCATCTACATCGATGATTCCATCTGTCTCTATACCACGAAGAGTCTCCGGGAGCCCGATGCAATCTGCATCAATTTCCACCGGGTCCTCTCGATCAGAGACAAGAAATTTTCAGCGGAGGTCATTTTCAAGGACCTCTCCATCCTCCCACTCGACATGCCGTATCGGAAACTGGCCCACAAGCACGCCAAAACCGCCTGTTTTCTCAAACGTCTCGAGAATTGAATATCCGAACATCAAGAAAAAACAAGAATAAGAAAGTGTTTTCAGAGGTCTCTCCGCAATGGATTTACGCGGGGAGATTTTGTATAATGTATATGGTTGATTCCGCAAAAAAGGAGATGAACGACCTATGCAGAAGAAGACAATTCGCGACATCGACGTCAAAGGCAAGATTGTACTTTGTCGCGTGGATTTCAATGTTCCCATGGAAGAAGGAAAGATCACCGACGACAACCGCATCCGTCAGGCTGTTGCCACCATAAAGCATCTTTTGGAGAAAGAGGGCAAGGTCGTGCTGTTTTCGCATCTCGGCCGTATCAAGGAAAAGGCCGACATGAAGGGGAAATCCCTCGCACCCGTGGCCGAAAGGCTCGCCGAACTCCTGGACCAACCCGTCAAGTTCGTCGCCGAGACCCGCGGCGAGGAACTCGAAGCCGCCATCGCATCGCTTTCGCCCGGGGCAATCCTCATGGTCGAAAACACCCGCTTCGAGGATGTGGACGGCAAGAAAGAATCGAAGAACGACCCCGAACTCGGACGCTATTGGGCTTCGCTCGGGGATGTGTTCGTCATTGACGCCTTCGGGACCGCACACAGGAACCACGCCTCGAATGTCGGCATCGCGAGACACATGGACGAGGTGGCCGCCGGCTTGCTTTTGGAAAAGGAGATCAAGTTCATCGGTGAGGCCATCGAGAACCCCGACCGTCCCTTCGTCGCTTTGCTCGGCGGCGTGAAGGTCTCCGACAAGATCGGTGTCATCGAGAACCTCTTGAAACGGGCCGACATCATCCTCATCGGCGGTGGTATGAGTTACACCTTCATGAGAGCGCAAGGACTGGAAGTCGGCGAAAGTGTCGTCGAGGAAGACAAAATCGACCTCGCGAAGCGTCTTTTGGAGAAGGCCGAAGGCAAGATCCATCTTCCCCTCGACTATGTCGTCACCAAGGAATTCAAGAACGACACCGCCTCACGCGTGACTGACGCCAAGGAGATCCGTCCCGACGAGATGGGCATGGACATCGGCCCCGAAACCTTGAAGAAGTATTCCGACATCTTGCAGAGTGCCTCCACCGTCGTCTGGAACGGCCCCTTCGGCGTGTTCGAGTTCGAGAACTTCGCCAAAGGGACCAAAGGCATCTTCGAGACCCTGGCATCCCTCAAGAATGTGACGACGATCCTCGGTGGCGGCGACAGCGCAGCGGCCGCCATCAGCATGGGCTATGAAGAAAAAATCACCCATATCTCGACCGGCGGCGGCGCCAGCCTCGAGTATCTCGAAGGCAAGGATCTGCCCGGCATCAAGTGCGTCGATGATTTGTGAGAAGAAGAGGAGATAACCGATGAAGAAGGAAATAGTCATCCAAAACACCGCCGGTCTCCATGCCGCCTTGGCGGCCAAACTGGTGCAGGTGGCCAACGAGTTCCAATCCGATGTGCGGCTCGAGTATGCCGACAAGGTGGTCGATGCCAAGTCGGTGCTCTCTCTCATCAGCCTCGCCGTTCCGAGCGGTGAGAATGTCGTCGTCAAAGCCGAGGGCGATGACGCCGAAGAGGCAATCCAGGAAATCGAAAAAATATTGGAGTAGGTGGAATCCATGCGCAAAGTTGTCATCGCGGGGAATTGGAAAATGTTCAAGACCCGTGACGAGGCGTTGCAGTTCATATATAACGTGAACATGGAAATTCCGAACCGCGAGATTGTCGAAAGCGTCATCTGCGCCCAGGCGCCGCTTTTGCGGGACCTTGTGAAACGACAAGGGGACAATCTCCGCATCGGTGCGCAGAACATGCATGAAAAGACCGAGGGCGCCTATACCGGCGAGGTATCGGCCGCGCTCTTGGAGAACATCGGCGTGCAATATGTGATCATCGGTCACAGCGAACGAAGGGAACACTTCCAAGAGACTGACGAATCCGTGAACAAGAAACTCCATCAGGCCCTCCGCTACGACCTTCGCCCCATCGTCTGCGTGGGAGAGCCGCTTTCGGTCCGCGAGAAGGGCGAGACGGATTCCTATGTCGAGCGCCAGACCGAGAAGGCGTTGGCCGGCTTGAAAGCCGACGAGATGGAAGACGTCATCATCGCCTATGAGCCCATCTGGGCCATAGGCACGGGCAAGACCGCGACCCCCGAGATGGCGAACGATGCCACAAGAACCATCCGTGAAACCATCGGCCGCATCCATGACGCAGGAATCGCGGACAAGGTCCGCATCCTCTACGGCGGCAGCGTAAACACCGAGAACATCGGCGACCTCATCGCCAAAGAAGAGATCGACGGGGCGCTCGTGGGGGGCGCGAGCCTTTCTTCGAAGAATTTCCTCCGCATGTTGGCCATCGCCCAAGAACATGTCACCTGATACTTGTAGACAAACAGAGGATGCCCGAAATTCGGGCATCCTCTGTTTTTGAGAAAAAGAAAGCGGAGCCCGAAGGCTCCGCCGGTGGTGTTAGCGGCTGTAGAATTCGACGATGAGGTTCTCTTTGATGTCGGAGAGGATCTCACTTCTCTCGGGCAGGCGCGTGTAGGTGAAGGCTTGATTCTCGGCGTCATAGTCGATGTAGCCGGGGAAATCATCATTGCCTTCGAGGTTGTTCTTGATGAGGGTGACTTCCTTCGAGCGGTCGCGCAGGGTCACCTTCTGTCCGGGACGGACCCGGTAGGAAGGGATGTCCACTTTCCTGCCGTCCACACGGAAGTGTCCGTGGGTGACGAGTTGGCGTGCCTGGCGGCGCGTCCGGGCGAAGCCGGCGCGGAAGACCAGGTTGTCCAGTCGACTCTCGAGCAGGAAGAGGAAATTCTCGCCCGTTCTCCCTTCAAGCGTCATCGCTTCACGGAAGGTCTTTTTGAACTGGCGTTCATTCAGGCCGTAGGTGTAGCGCACCTTCTGTTTCTCGTGGAGCTGGGTCGCATACTCGCTCGGCTTTCCGCGGCGCTGTCCGTGCTGTCCGGGGGGGTAAGGGCGTTTCCCGAGTTCCTTGCCCGTCTCGAGCGTCGAGAAACGGAGTCTCCGCGACTTTTTCCAGACGGGGCCGGTATAGCGTGCCATACGTATTCCTCCTTTTTCGCGTATTTGCGTAAAAAAAGAGTCCATGTCCTGTCCGAGGTAAGAATGGTTTAGCATCGTTCATCTCGCCAGCAGAGACTACTGGATGACCTTCACGGACCATTCTTTGCGCAAGGAGGGAACATGTAGCTGCCTTTATCACGCATGCGAAGACATTATATGCGAATCAGCGAAGATTGTCAACCACAAGCGCCGAAACCTTCTTTAGCCACTTCCGGTCGGTCTCGTCGAAGCGGGCTTTCTTCGGGCTGTCGATGTCCAACACGGCGACGATTCTTTCTTCTTTCACCAAGGGGACGACAATCTCGCTTTCCGTCTGTGTATCACACGTGATATGGCCTTCGAAAGCATGGACATCGTCGACGACGACGGTCTCTTTCCTTTCGGCCGCCGTTCCGCAGACCCCTTGGCCGGGAAGGATCTTCATGCATCCGGCCAGACCTTGGAAAGGTCCCAGATACAAGACGTCGTCCTCCATGATGTAAAAGCCCACCCAGTTCACATCGGGAAGGAAATAGTCGATGACGCTCGCAGCGTTCGCGAGCGTGGCGTACCAGGGGACGTTCCGGTCGATGTAATGGGGGAGGTTCTCCAAGAGCAGTCTGTAGTTTTTTTCTTTGTCGGCGCTTCTTTCGACGGGGACGAACATGGCTACCACCTCACAAGAATGATAATAAATCCGGCGGCAAAACGCAACGGTTGTGATAATATGTTAGAATGGTGGTGCGCAGAAAGAAGGTGCGAACATGATCGACAGAATCCTCGTCCGCTACGGTGATCTCACCCTCAAAGGCCGCAACAAGAAACGCTTCATCGACACGGCCGTACAAAGGGTCCAAGAGAAGATGACAAGTGAAAGAATCACTCTGGAAAGAGCCCATGACAGGCTCTATGTCCGTTTGAACGGAGAGGACCCGGCCAAGGTCGTCCGCGACTTGAAGACTGTGAGCGGACTCAGGAGTTTCTCCCTCGTCCACAAGGTCGAAAAAGACATGGACGCCTTGAAAAAGGGAGCCCTCGACCTTTTGCAAGAAGAAATCGACGCCCCCACGACCTTCAAGGTCGAGACCAAACGCGCCGACAAATCCTTTCCCCTCACCTCCCCCGAGATCTCCAAAGAAATCGCCGGCCATGTCATTCCGCGGATGAGCCTCCTCGAGGCCGACGTGCACAATCCCGCCTACACCCTGAACGTGGAGATCCGCGCTGAGGGCGCCTATCTCTATTGCGGGAAGGTCGAAGGCCTCGGCGGCTACCCCGTCGGCTCCATGGGCAAAGGATTGATGCTTCTTTCGGGCGGGATCGATTCCGCCGTCGCCGGTTTCCTTTCCCAAAGGAAGGGGATCGAGACCGAACACATCCATTTCGAGTCGACGCCGATGACGCCCATCGAGAGTGTCGACAAGGCGATAGAACTCACCGAACGCCTCGCGACCTATGCCAAGAAGAACCGAATTCTCCTCCACATCTTCCCGCTTTTCTCCCTTCACGAGGCCATCTTGCAAAACGTTCCCGAACCTTATCATATCGCGATTCTCAGAAGGATGATGGTGCGAGTCGCCGATAACGTGGCTTCGCAACGCCGCATCCCTGTTCTCATCACGGGGGAAAGCGTCGGCCAGGTCGCGAGCCAGACCCTCACGAGCCTCCATGTCACCGACCATGCGGCCACGCGGCCGATTCTCCGTCCCCTCGCCACCTACGACAAGGAGGAGATCATCCGTATCGCCGAAAGGATCAAGACGTTCGAGATCTCCATCCGCCCCTATGAGGACTGTTGCCAGGTGTATGTGCCGAAAAGCCCCGTCACGAACCCCCGCGACTATTACGCCAAGCGCTATGAAGGACTCTTCGACTACCAAGGGCTCATCGACGAGGCCCTGCGCAACATGGTGACCCTCACCGTGGGCAAAAAAAGCGGCATCAGGCTTTCGACTTCAGGCTTCAGCGTGAAAGAAGCCGTCGAGGAAGGTGGTATCCCCCATGATCGATTCTTTGCAGAATGAACGGATCAAGGCCGCGAGGAAACTCCGACAGAAAAAACACCGCCAAGCGGAAGGTCGGATGCTCCTCGAAGGTGAAAACCTCGTTGCGGCGGCTAAGGAAAAAGACCTTCTCGCGGAGGTTTTCGTCATTGCCGAAAAAGACACCGCTCTCAAGGAAGCGACACCCGTCAGCGAACGGGTGATGAAGAGTCTCACCGACCTCCCCTCGCCTCCCGGAGTCCTCGGCATCGCCCGCTATCCTTGTTTCCGCCCTCCCGGCGAGCGAGTGCTCTTCTTGGAACACATCCAGGACCCGGGCAACGTCGGCACGCTGCTTCGGAGTGCCCTCGCCTTCGGTTTTCACTCCATCGTCAGCGACCGTTCCGCCGATTTCTTCAGTCCCAAGGTGCTCCGCGCGACCCAGGGCGCGATCTTCGACCTCAATCTCGCCGAGATGAGCCTTGCGGACTTTTGCGAATCACACCCCGGACACAAGGTGGTGGCCGCCAGTTCGGACGAAGACTCCGCGAGTGTCGACCACCCCCGGCCGCCTTTCGTCCTCGTCCTCGGAAACGAGGGCGGCGGGCTTTCGCAAACGGCGCTCGCCGCAGCCGACATCAAAGCGCATATTCCGACCGAGACCGTCGAGAGTCTGAATGTGGCCGTTGCCGGAAGCATCCTCATGCATCGTTTTCACGGCTTTGACAAGGGGCCTTTCCGGGAGTAGGGCTTGCCATATCATTTCCTCTGTGATAGAATAACTGTGACATATGTGTTAGACGAGTGGGTCGAGTCCCACTCTTTTTATGCCACCGGGAGGCAGAATGCCATGAAAGAACTGAAGGAGAAGATCCGCCGAGAAGTCGAGCGTCTGGGCTTCCACCTCTATGATTTGACCATCGGTCCGCGGGGCAAGGACAAGGTGCTCTCTGTGAAGATCGACGACGAAGCGCCCGTCTCCATCGACGATTGTGTCCGTGTGAGCGAACATCTCTCGGACCTTTTGGACGAACTCGACCCCTTCGAAAAATCCTACGTGCTCGAAGTCACCTCCGCCGGCGCGGAACATCCCTTGCGCGACTTTGAAGAGATCCGCCGGGCCAAAGGCCGTTTCATCCATGTGAAGACCGCCGAGCAGGAGATGGAAGGATTTCTCACCGAGGTCACCGAGACCAGCATCACCATCAAGGACAAAAAGGGGAACACGACGACATTCTTCATCGCCGACATTGAAAAAATCCGTCTGGCGATCGATTTCTAGGAGGAATCATCATGCAAAGAAAAGCGTTTTTCGATGCGTTGGACGAACTCATCCGGCAACGCGGCCTCGACAAGGAGAAAGTCATGGCCATCATCGAACATGGGCTCTTGAACGCCTATAAGAAGGAATACGACAACCGCGACAACGTCCGCGTCGTCTTCGACGAGGAAAAACACACCATCGGTGTGTATGCCGACTATGAAGTCGTCGAAGGGGAACCCGAACACAAACACCAGATGAGTTTTGAAGAAGCCAAGAAACACAAGAAGCGCATCAAGCCGGGAGATGACATCACCATCAACGTCACCCCCTCCGATTTCGGACGGAACGCCGCGATGAGCGCGAAACAGATTTTGAAACAGGGACTCAAACAGTTAGAACGTGAGAAGGTCTATGATATCTTCAAAGATCGCGAGAACGAGATGGTGAACGCCGAGATCATCGCCATGAACCGCGAGAAGGATTTCGTCACCCTCGACCTCGGTCACGACCTCATCACGAGTCTTCCCCGCAAGGAACTCCTGCAGTCGGACACCGTCCGCGTCGGCGCGAAGATCAAGGTCTACATCACCAAGGTCGAGATGATGCCAAAGGGACCGAAAATCTATGTCTCCCGCACCGACCGCAATCTCGTCAAACGCCTCGTCGAACAAAACGTCCCCGAGATCATGGACGGGACCGTCGAGATCATGGGGCTCGCCCGCGATGCCGGAAGACGCTCCAAAATCGCCGTCTATTCGCATGATGAGAATGTCGATCCCGTCGGCGCGTGTCTCGGCAGGGAGTCGAAACGCAAAAAAGAGGTCGAAGAGGCCCTGCAAGGCGAAAAGATCAGTTTCTACCGCTGGAGCGAGGATACCAAAGAACTCATCGAGAACGCCCTCGCCCCGGCGAAAGTCGTCGCCATAAACCCCGACAAACGGGAAAAGACCGCCGTCGTCATCGTCAAGGACGAGGACTTCACCGGCGCCATCGGCTCCAAAGGACAAAACGTCCGCCTCGCCGCGCAATCGAGCGGCTGGAAGATCGACATCAAGTCCGTCGCCGACGCCGAGGAGATGGGCATCAACTATACCCCCCTGCACGAGGAGAGGGAAGCGGATGAAGAAGAAGCGTAAGATCCCCTTGCGGCAGTGTGTCGTGACGAGAGAACGCCTTCCGAAAGGCGAACTTTTGCGCATCGTCAAAAACAAGGAAGGCGAAGTGAGAGTCGATGAGACCGGCAAGGCCCACGGCCGCGGTGCCTATGTCAAAAGGGACAAGAAGACCGTCGAGACCGCCCGCAAGAAACACGCGCTCGACCGCGCCTTCGGCGTGAAAGTGCCCGAAGGCGTCTATGACGAGATTCTCGAAGTGATCGAGGATGGAAAAGACGACTGACACGAAAGGGCTTCTCGGCCTTGCCATGCGGAAAGGCGCCGTCGTCATCGGAACGGACAGGACCCTCCGCGTCATCCGCGAAGGAAAGAAGGCTCGCGTCTTCTTGGCGAAAGACGCCGGCGACAATCTGCGAAAGAAGATCAGACAAAAGACCGACCACTACCGGATACCCCTCCACGAGGAATTTTCCTCACTTGAACTCGCGGAGGCCGTCGGTAGGAAGAACATAAAGGTCTGCGCTCTAGTCGATGCGGACATCCTCCGCGCATTCGAGCGTTAGACCAAAGAGAAAGAGGTGCGCACCATGGCGAAAAAACAACAAAGGAAAAGAAGAGGAAAAAGACCGGACCGACGTCCGTCCAAACCCAAAATCAAGGAAGGCCCCGTCACCTTCAAGCCGGGAATGACCGTCGCCGATCTGGCCGACCAGATCGGTGTGAAAGTGAACGACATCATCAAGAAAACGATGGCGGCCGGCATCATGGCGGGAAGGAACGACGCCCTCGAATTGGCGACCGTCGAACTCATCGCCGCCGACTACAACAAAGAGACGATCGAGGAGAGCATCACCGACGAGAGCCGTTTCGAGGAACTCGAAGAGGAAGAGGACGAAAAGGCCCTCGAGCCCCGTCCCCCCGTCGTCACCGTCATGGGACATGTCGACCACGGTAAGACGACCCTGCTCGACACCATCCGGAACGCCCGTGTCGTTGACGGCGAAGCCGGCGGCATCACCCAGCACATCGGCGCCTATCGTTACCGGACGAAAGCGGACAAGTCCATCACCTTCATCGACACCCCGGGACACGCCGCTTTCACCGCGATGCGCGCCCGGGGCGCGAGCGTGACCGACATCGCCGTGCTGGTCGTCGCCGCGGATGACGGCGTCATGCCGCAAACCCGCGAGGCGGTCGACCATGCCAAGGCGGCGGGTTGCCCCATCATCGTCGCCGTGAACAAGATGGACCTCCCCGGCGCCAACCCCGACAAGGTCAAGCAGGAACTCGCCGACCTTGAACTTCTACCCGAAGAATGGGGCGGCGAGACCATCTATGTCGAGATGAGCGCCCTCTCGGGCGAAGGTGTCGACCAGCTCATCGAAATGATCCTGCTCACCGCCGAAATCGAGGAATTCAAAGCGAACCCGGATAGAAGCGCCAAAGGCGTCGTCATCGAGAGCGAACTCGACAAGGGCAGAGGCCCCGTGGCGACCCTCCTCGTCCAACAGGGAACCCTGAAGGCGGGGGACATCATCGTCGTGGGCGGCACGCACGGAAGGGTCCGCGCCATGACGGACGACCTCGGCAAAACTGTCGACAAAGCCTTCCCGAGCACACCCGTCGAGATCATCGGTCTGCAGGATGTGCCACAGGCGGGGGACGCCTTCAAGGTGTTCTCCGAAGAGCGCAACGCCAGACAGATCGCCGAGAAACGCGCCGAGCGCTCCATCAAGGAAGCCCGCGGCGCCAGAGGGGCGATGAGCCTGAAAGAGCTCTTCGCCAATCTCTCCGAAGCCGACAAGAAGGAACTCCGCATCATCGTCAAGGGCGACACCCACGGTTCCATCGAGGCCCTTCGCTCCTCCCTCGAGAAGATCGAGGTCGAAGGCGCCTCCATCGATGTCATCCGGGGGAGCGTCGGCACGATCACCGAGACCGACATTTCGCTCGCTGAAGCATCGGGCGCCGTTGTCCTCGGTTTCAATGTCCGCCCCGCCGTCGCCGTGCGCGACGTCGCCCGGGAAAAAGGCGTGGAAATCCGCCTCTACAGCGTCATCTACAACGCCATCGACGACATCGAGAAGGCGCTGAAAGGCATGTTGGATCCCGAATACGAAGAAGTCGTCACCGGCCAGGCCGAAATCCGCGAGACGTTCAAGATCTCCCGGCTCGGCACCGTCGCCGGCTGTCATGTGACGGACGGTTTCATCAAGCGGGACGCGCTTGTACGTGTCATCCGTGACGGTGTGGTCGTCTATGAAGGCGAGCTTTCCAGCCTCAAGCGGTTCAAAGACGACGTCAAGGAAGTCAGACAAGGCTATGAATGCGGCATGATGATCGACAATTTCAACGACATCAAGATCGGCGACATCATCGAAGCCTCGATCATGAAGGAGGTCAAAATCTGATGGCCAACGTCAAACGGCTCGAATCGGATTTGAAAAAGGCCCTCACGGAAATCCTTCGCGAAGAGGCGAAGGATCCCGATATCGGTTTTCTGACTGTCACCGACGTCGACCTCACGAACGACCTCTCCTACCTCACCGTCCATTATACCGTGCTCGAGGAAGAAGAGACCACTCGGGAAAGTGTCCAAAAGGCGTTGGAAAGGTCGAAGAAATTCTTGCGCACCCTGCTCATGGAACGCGTGAAGATGCGCAAGGCGCCCGAACTCCGCTTCCGTTACGACGAATCATTGGAGACGGGAAACCGGATTGAAAGAGGGTTGAAAAAGGTGTTGGAAAAGGACAACAAGGACTGAGCGCTTTTTCAAGCGCCTTTTCCCTTTTTTGAGCGAAGGGAGCGAAAGGGACCATGAAGGAAAAACTTGTCGACGTTCCCCAAAAACCCGGTGTCTATCTTATGAAGGATGACGCAGGCCGCACGCACTATGTCGGCAAGGCGAAGAACTTGAAAGCCCGCCTTTCGAGCTATTTCACGGGCTCGCACGACTACAAGACGCAAAGGATGGTCGCCGCCACCGCCGATTTCGACTATATCGTGACACTTTCCGAGATCGAGGCCTTGATTCTCGAACTCGATTTCATCAAGAAAGAACAACCCCGCTACAACGTCCTTCTCACCGACGACAAGACCTATCCCTATATCGAAATCACCGAAGAGAGACACCCGAAACTCCGGGTGACAAGAAACGTCAAGAACAAGAAGAACCGCCACATATACGGCCCCTTTCCCGATGTCCGCGCCGCGCGGGAGACGCTCAGGATCCTGAACAGGCTCTATCCGCTCCGGAAATGTCAACGTCTGCCGACCGAAGCCTGTCTCTATTGGCATCTCGGACAGTGTCTCGCCCCCTGCATCAACAGAGTGGAAAAAGAGCGGTATGAACCTTTCAAGAAAAAAATCGACCGCTTCTTGCGCGGACAGACGAAAGACATCCTCGCCGACCTAGAAGAGAAAATGGCCGCGGCAAGCGAAAAGCTTCAATTCGAGCGCGCCCAGGAATACAAAGAGACCATCGCGGCGATCAAACAAACGACCGAGGCGAAACAATCCGTCAATCTGAAAGACACCTCCGGACGCGATGTCGTCGGCATCGCCGAGGACGAGGAGTTCTTGGCCCTGGCCTTCCTTTTCGTGCGCAACGGCAAGATCGCCGCGACCGACAAGCGCCTCCTCGACAAGGAAGCTTCCGCAAAAGACGCCATCAGCCAATATCTCGGGCAGTTCTACCGCGACCATCCCGCCCCGCGCGAGATTCTGCTCGATGGCATCGAGAACCCCGAGGCCTTGGCAGCCGCACTCGAAACGAACGTCCACATCCCGAAACGGGGCGGGAAACGCCGCCTTCTCGCCATGGCGAAAGAAAACGCCAAAGATACCTTGAAGAATGAACGGTTGAAGACGAAAGAACTGCAAGAAAGGACCTTCGGCGCCCTTGAGGAACTCGCCGAAGAACTCGGCATCCCCATTCCCTATCGTATCGAGGCCCTCGACAACGCCCACCTCTTCGGTACGCACGCCACGAGTGCCGTCGTGGTGTTCGTGAACGGGCAGCCGAAGAAAGACGAATACCGGAAGTTCAAGCTCCGAAAAGAAGCCGCCGCCGACAGCGAACTCTTGGAGGAAGCGGTCTACCGCCGCTATCGGCGATTGCTCATGGAAGAAAAAAAGCTTCCCGACCTCATCCTCGTCGACGGCGGTATCCAGCAGATGCAAGCGACCCAAGAAGTGCTTTCCGCTTTGGGTCGGTCCATTCCCGTCGCCGGCATGGTGAAATCGAAAGACCACAAGACCCATCATCTCCTCGATTCCGCCCACAACACCATCGCGCTCGCGAAGACGGGAAGACTCTTCCGGCTGCTTTCAAAGATCCAGGAGGAAGCGCACCGCTTCGCCACCGAATATCACAAGAAGATCCGGGGGAAGGGGCTTTTCGAAAGCGTCCTCGACGATGTCGAGGGTGTTGGCGAAAAGACGAAGATGAAGCTCCTCGGGACCTTCAAGACCATCAAGGCGATCCGCGAGGCGAAAGAAGAAAGCCTCCGCGAGCTCGGCATACCGCAAAAGACCATCAAGAATATCAAGGCACACCTAGAACAAGATAACAAAGACAGGTGATCAGATGCTCGTCTACGGAAGAATCCTCCACACGGACGAAACGCGGCGCCTCCTCGAGGTCGTCTTTCGCAAACAACGGAAAACATGTTATGTGCAGCGGGCGCAATTCAACCGGCTCCAGGAGTTTTTGCATCCGGGGAATTTCGTCGTCCTCTCCATCAAACGCATCGAGAAGAAGCGGGGGATGCGCCGCCATGTGGTGGAGGCCGTCAAACGCATCGTGCGTCCTTCCCCACGTCGCCCGCTCGTCCTCTACAGCGAGACGGACATCCGCACCGAGACCGTGCGCTTCTTGAACAGCCTCGGGAAGAAGCTCTTCCTCGACCTCGAGATGAGCATGCATCCCTACTACAAGGATAAAGACTTCAAGCAGGAGATCATCCAGGCGGGATACGTCCTCATCTCTTCCGAAGGGGAAGTCCTCGAGACCTTCCGCGGTTTCGTGAGACCCACCCGCCACAAACGGATCACGAAACGGACCCGGAAATTCCTCGGCGTGACACAAGAAGAGATCGATTCGGGCCTTTCCTACAAAGATTTCCACGCGCATCTCCAAAAGCTCGTGCGAACGCACCGCCCGGCCGTCATCGTCTGGGGGAAGAACGACATCCTCGCCTTGCGTGAATCCTACGGGATCAACCGCCTGCCCCCGATCCGCCCCCGCATCCGTTTCGTGAACCTCCTCGAACTCTACAAGACCTTTTACGGGCTGAAAGACGACGTTGGTCTTCTCACGGCCTACAACAGTCACGGCGAAGAAAAAGACGACCAACGTCATGACGCTTATGACGACGCTTTGATGACGAAAACGATCTTCGATAATTTCCTCGAGGAAATCAACGCCCTTCAGCCCCGTTTTCCCAAGCGGTCCTGAAAAACCATGCCGTAGGAAGGAAGGTCGCGATGAAAAAACTCGCCACGCTGCATGAAGAACATTTCCACACCGTTCCCGCGGGTCACATCCGCGTGCCGCTCTCCGTCTCGGTGCTCGGGGATTTCTGCGACTATGCGGGCGGAAATGTCATCATGTTCGCCACCCCCGTGACTCTATACGGAGGGTATTCACAGCGCGACGATTTCGAACTCCATATCCGGATTGACGCCTTCCGGCAAAAACAAGAGGTTTCCATCGACATGCGCCAGCTCACCCACGAGCACGAGAACCCCCTCTTCAACGTGTTCGAGGCCATCCTCGAGAAATTGCGCTATGAAGGCTACAATGTCGAGACGGGTCTGAACATCACCATGGTGTCGGCAACCGAAAGCGATTTGAACATGGCGATCGACCCGACGTTGGCAACGCTTTTCATCGCCCTGCTCGCGCAGCGAAACGACTTCTCCCAGCCCTTTCCCCGTATGGCGCGCTATGCGGCCCATGCCGAAAAGAAAATCCACAAACGCACCACGAGCCCGGCGCATCATCTTTGCAGTCTCGCCGCGAAGGAAGGGCAAATGTTCGCTTACAATGCGGAAACGAACGAACATGCGCATCTTTCTTTCGATTTCACCGCGAACAACTTCCATATGGCTATCGTCAAACAGCCCCGTTTCGCGATAAACCCCTATTTCGTCAAAAAGATCGCCGCGCTCGACAAAGGTTTGGAAAGCATCCAGAGGGAGCGTTACGTCGATCACGTCTGCGAGTTCAGCGTGCGCGAGTTTACCAACCATCGGGCCCAAATCCTCTCAAGACAGGCGCTCGCCATGACCGAACATGTCGTCTTCGAGAACGACCGTGTCATACAGAGTCTCCCCTTCTTCGAACGGAAGGACGCCATCGCCGTGGGCGATTTCATGAACCAGACCCATTTTTCGCTGAAGGAACTTGCCGGACAGTCGAACGAGATGTTCGACTGGTTGGTGGAAAACGCCATATCCGAAGGCGCTCTCGGCGCGAAGGCGGGCTTTCTCTCCGGCATGCCCGTCGTGCTCGTGTTAGAAGAAAAAAAGACCCCCCTGGATCTTTCTGCTCTGAAAAAGCGTTTCATGGACCGCTTCGATAAAACAGTGGAATTTCTACCCGCGACCGCCTGCGGTGGTGCGGCAAGAATCGACAAAGAGGATGATTGAAATGACAAGGGCCCGCGCTGCTGCGCGGGCCCTTGTTTCATGTTATACGGTGATGACGACGGGGAGGATCATCGGTTCCCGTTCGGTTTTTTTGTAGATGTGGTCGTTCAAAGCGTCGGCGAGTTCGCGCTTGATGTTGCCGAAGGGGATAGCGCCCCGCTTTTGCTTTTGCAAAAGCTTATCCGTGGCATCGCGCGCGACAAGGGCGATCTCGTCGGTGAGTTCGGTGTGGTCCTTCATGTAGACGAAGCCCCGGCTGACGATCACCGGCATGCCCAGGACCTCGCGTTTGTTTTCGTCGATGGTCACGATGGCGGAAAGGAGGCCGTCCTCGGCGAGGGTGCGCCTGTCGCGGAGTACGATGTTGCCGATGTCGCCGATGCCCTTGCCGTCGATGTAGACACTCGAAGCGGGCACCTTGCCCGCGATGCGCGCCTTCTTTTTCGACAAGGCGAGGATGTCGCCGTTGTCCGACACGAATACGTTTTCCTTCTTCACACCGCAGGAGATGGCCTTCTCGGCATGGATTTTCAACATCCGGTGCTCTCCGTGGACGGGGAAGAAGAAGCGGGGCTTCATGAGTTTCAGCATGAGTTTCAGTTCCTCGCCGCCCGCATGACCGCTCGTGTGGGTGTCGGTCAGGGGGGAATGCGTGATGACATTCGCTTCCCGTTGGAAGAGCTGGTTGATGGTCTTGTTGATGGAGGGGGCGTTGCCCGGGATGGGACTCGAGGAAAAAATGACGGTGTCCCCCGGCCGGATCTTGATCTGGCGGTGGGTGCCGTTGGCGATCCGCGAGAGGGCGGCGAAGGGTTCCCCTTGCGAGCCCGTGCAGAGGATGGTGATCTCTTCGGGCTTGAAATGTCTGAGCGCCCTCCCGCCGACAAAGGTGCCGTGGGGGGCCTTGATATAGCCCATCTCCTGTCCGACCTCGATGGTGCGCTCCATGCTCCTACCGAAGACGGCGATCTTCCGGTCGGTCGCGATCGAGGCCTCGATGATCTGTTGGACCCTGTGGATGTTGGAGGCGAAGGTCGCCACGACGGCCCGTCCTTCGATGCGGCTGAAGATGTCGCGGAGATTCTCGCTCACCGCGGTCTCGCTCTTGGTGAAGACGTCGAGCTCCGCATTCGTGGAATCGCTCAAAAGGAGGTCGACGCCTTCATGGCCGAGTCTGGCCATCTTCAAATAATCGGCGTCGGGTCCTGTGGGCGTGAAGTCGAACTTGAAATCACCGGTGAGGACGATTCTTCCGGCGGGCGTCTTCACGGCGATGCCGAAAGAGTCGGGGATGGAGTGGTTCGTGCGGAAAAAGCTCACCTTCAGGTTCTTGAAGGAAATGTTGTCGTTTTCGAAGAACTCGAAGAGATTGTAGTGCACCCCGCGATGTTCTTGCATCTTGTTCTTGATGAGACCGACGGCGATGCCGGCCGCATAGATCTTCGGGATCTTCACCTGGCGCAAAAGCCAAGGGATTCCACCGATGTGGTCCTCGTGGCCGTGGGTGATGAAAAGGCCCTTGATCCTATGTTGGTTCTCCTTGAGATACGTGTAGTCGGGGATGACATAGTCGATGCCCGGAAGGTGCTCGTCCGGGAACATGACCCCGGCGTCGATGATGATGATCTCGTCAGCGTATTCGATCACATACATGTTCTTTCCGACTTCGCCGAGGCCGCCCAGGGCAAAAACACCGACTTCGTGTTTTTTCAACATTCGGTTTGACATTGTGAATCCTCCTAGAAAAGGGGCGGTGACGGTTTTGTTTTCATACCATTATACCCCATTTTACGCGAGAAACCAAAGGATTTGTGGTATAATTTTCCCTGAAGGTGATAGCTTGTGAGCAAAAAACGGATCATATTCTTCGATGTCGACCACACCCTCTACGACCCTTTCCAGGACCGGATTCCACCTTCCGCCCGCAACGCGCTGCAAGCGGTGCACGCGAAAGGCGACACGATTCTCGCTATCGCTACGGGAAGAGCCTTTCATATGCTTTCTGTCATCGAGGACGTCTTGCCGTTCTTCGACCTTTTCGTGACCATCAACGGGAGGATCATCCTCCACAAAGGAGAGATCGTCCATGACGATGCTTTCCCGAAAGAAGAGGTCGCCCACATCAAGGGCCTTTTCCGTCGTGAAGGCCTTTGTTACGGTTTTGTGGGTAAACACACCCATGCCGTGAGCGAAGCGGACGCGGAGATTCTCGCCCGTTTCGAAAGACAGCGTCTGCCCTTCCCTGTCACCGACAAAGATTTCGACAAGAAGAACGACGTCTATCAGATGTGGGCCATCGCCCCGGAAGAAGAACACGGCCGTCTCGCCAAGGAACTGCCGCACCACGATGTCGTGAGCTGGCTCGAAGACGGCTTCGATGTCATCCACCCAAAAAAGCACAAGGGAAGCGGCGTCGAAAAGGCGTTGGAACTTCTCGGCATCCCGAAAGACAGAGCCTTCTGTTTCGGCGATGCCGGCAACGATATCGGCATGTTGGCGGAAATCCCCAACTCCATCGCCATGGGGAACGCGAGCGATACCGTGAAACGCCACGCCAAGCACATCACGGCTCCGCTCACCGACGATGGCATCGCGAAAGCCCTCCACAAGCACGGATTCCTCGATTGAGGTGAAACCATGATCGCCGAAGTGCTCGTCGACATTCCGCATCGCGCCCTCGACAGGGCGTTCGACTACGAGATACCCAAGAAGGATGCACACCGTGTCGTAGTAGGGAAACGTGTCGAAGTCCCTTTCGGACCCCGCCGCGTCATGGGCTATGTCCATGCCGTGAAGGATGAGACCGATGTGGAAGGGGTGAAGCCCCTATCCGCCGTGCTCGATGCGGTTCCTTCACTCACGGACGAGAATTTCCGTTTGGCCGAAACACTCGCCGGCATCCATCTCTACCCCCGCGCCGCCTATTTCCGCTCGATGTTGCCGGGGGCGCTTTCCATGCGCCGCAAGCGCTATCTCAAAAAGAAGGAAGGCGTTTCCTTGCCGGATGCGCTCGCTTTCTTTTTCGACAAACAAAAAGAAGTCCCCTTCGAGGGCGCCGTCCGCAAAGAGGAATCCCTCGTCGCCACTTGTCTCGCCGAAGGTCTTCTCGAGGACCGTTTCGAGCTGCGCCAGGCCGAAAAGGCGAAAACCATCGACTATATCGAACTCGTCCGCGAAGCGACGCCGAGAGGGAAAAAACAGCAAGCGATCATCGAAGTGTTGAAGCGCCACGGGAAGCCCATTGAGAAAGATCGACTCCTCGACAAGGCGGCGTGTTCCCCGGGTCCTTTGGCCAGCCTCCTTTCCAAGGGAATCGTCCGTGTCATATCGCGCGAGCGCTACCGCGAGATCACACACATCTATGAACTTGTCGACAAAGACGTCGTCCTCACCCCCGCCCAGCAAAAGGTGCGTGATCACGTGCGGAACGCCCTGGGAGAAGCCGAAGAGTTCCTCCTCCACGGTGTCATCGCGAGCGGCAAGACGGAAATCTATCTCGCTTTGGCCGAAGAGGTGCTCGCCCGGGGCGAATCGGCCATTGTGCTCTTGCCGGAGATAAGCCTCACCCCGAAGGTCACCGCCCGTTTCAAGGCCCGTTTCGGAAGTGAAATCGCCATCTATCACAGCGGCCTTTCCGTCGGCGAGCAATATGACGAATGGCGACGCATGAAACGGGGCGAAGCGAGAATCGTCGTCGGGGCGAGAAGCGCCATCTTCGCTCCGTTATCCGATATCGGCCTCATCGTCATCGACGAGGAGCAGAGCGAATCCTACATCCAGACGGAAAATCCCCCCTATGACGCCCGCGAAGTCGCGAGAATGCGCATGAAGAAACACGATGCTCCCCTCGTCCTCGGAAGCGCCACCCCCTCCGTGGAGACCTATCATCGCACAACGACGGGCGCATCGCAAAGACTCGTCCTGAAAGAACGTCCCCTGGGCGGCACACCGCCGAAGATCACCCTCGCGGACATGAAAGCGGAATTCCGGAAAGGCAACACTTCGATATTCTCCGAAAATCTTCGTGAAGCCATAGAGAAACGTTTGCAGGCCGGCGAACAGACCCTCCTTCTCATCAATCGCCGTGGTCACGCCCGTTTTGTGCTCTGCCGGAGTTGCGGCCATGTCATCCGTTGCGAGAACTGCCACATCAGCATGACCTACCACAAGCACAATGACACGCTCGTCTGCCATCACTGCGACAAGAAGCGGCCGTCTCCGGATCGTTGCCCCTCCTGCCAAAGCCGCCATATCCGTTTCATGGGCCTTGGCACCGAGAAAGCCGAAGAGCTCGTGAACGAAGCCTTTCCGAAAGCCCGCACCATCCGCATGGACAAAGACACCACGAGGCGGAAGGATGCACATGAAAAAATCCTGCACAGGTTCGAGACCCGAGGGGACATCCTCGTCGGCACGCAGATGATCGCCAAGGGCCTCGATTTCGACAAGGTCACCCTGGTCGGGGTGCTCTCGGCTGATCTGGGCCTGCATGTACCCGATTTCTATGCCGAGAGCGAAACCTTCTATCTCTTAAGCCAGATCGCCGGCAGGAGCGGCCGGCGCGAAACCCGGGGGGAAGTCGTCATCCAGGCCTATTCTCTCGACCACCCTGTCCTCGCGTTCGTCGAGAACGCGAGTTATGAGGATTTCTACGAACGGGAGATCGCTTATCGGGAAAAGGTCCGGGTGCCCCCCTTCGTGCATCTTTCGCAGATGCTTTTCACCCACAAGGATGACCGCTCGGCCTACCGGGCGGCGCTTCATGCCGTGAAAAGCTTGAGAAAAAAGACGTCCGCCGAGATTCTCGGGCCCTCGCGGCCCCGTTTCGCTTTCATCGACGGCAAGAAGCGTTACCAACTCCTCCTACGCCACCGCTTCGAGGTCGAGCTTTTACAAGCCCTCTCCACCCTTTCGGCCGACCTCGACGAGCAAGGAGTGACTATGTCTTTGGACCACTACCCGAGAACCTTCTGAAGGAGGCATGCCATGCGTATCGTATTCATGGGGACGAGCGCTTTCGCCGTACCCTTTTTGGAAAAACTCGCCGAACATCATGAACTGACGCGTGTCGTCACCGCCCCCGACCGCCCCCGCGGCCGCGGCAAAAGGACCTTGCCCTGCCCCGTGGCCGAAAGATCCCGCATCATGGGGATTTTGACCTTCTGTCCGGAGGATCCGAAAAACATCGCCCAAGAGATCCTTGCGGAACGTTTCGATTTCCTCGTCACCGTGGCTTATGGGAAGAAGGTGCCGAAAAACCTGTTGGACGCTCCGGAAATGGAAAGTCTGAACGTCCATGCGAGCCTCCTTCCCTCTCTTCGCGGGGCCGCTCCCATCACGCGTGCCATCGAGAGGGGGCATGGAGAGACGGGGCTTTCTATCATGCGGATGGCCGAAAAGATGGATGCCGGACCCGTCTTCGCCCAAAAAGAAGTCCCCATCGACAACAACGAGACCAAAGCGAGTCTCACCGAAAAGCTCATAGCCTTCGGTCCCGAACTCTTGCTCGAGACGATGGAACGAATCGCGAAAGCGGGACTGAAGCCTCACGAACAAGATGAAAGCGAGGTCACATGGGCGAAGAAGGTGACACGCGAAGAAGAAGCGATCGACTTCTTTCTTCCCGCGAGAACCCTGGAGAGAAAGATCCGGGCCTTCGCCCCCGTCCCCGGCTTGCGGACCTTTGTCAAGGGGAAGATGCTGAAGGTTCTCGCCGCGGATTGTGTCCTTGATGTTCCCACGGCCACCCCGGGCACCATCATCCGCCTCACGAACAGAGAGGCCCTCGTCGCCTGCGGCGAAGGTGCGCTCGCTCTGCGCCGCGTGCAGCTTGCCGGCAAGCGGCCCGTGGATATCGTCCCGTTTTTGCACGGGGCCGGCCGAAAGCTTTTCGAAGAAGGGCTCGTTCTCGGCAAAGAAAAGCCCTCCGACAATGATTGATGATTTCCCTTTGACAAGAAAAGATGCTATAATGGGGCGACAGGAAAAGAAGGAACACATTCTCTTTTGGGAGGAAACACTATGAAATCTCGTGCCCTTTTCAGCCGTGCGGAGATGCTCAGGATGAACGTCGAGACCCTCGAAGAACGCGGCATCAGCGTCGAAGAGATCGCCGAAGTGGCCTACGCCCAGCAGTCCAAATGGACCGACGAGGTGAGCCGCCAGGATTGCATGGATTCCGTGGAGAAGATCCTCTCCTTGCGCGACACCTTCCACATCCTCCAACTCGGTGCGGAAATCGACCGTCTGACCGAGGAGGGAAGGATCAGAGAGCCTTTGCGGACCATCCTGCATGACGACCTCGGGCTGTTCGGCATCGACGAACTCTTCGGTCTGGAGCTCGCGGGCATCTATGGGACCATCGGCAAGACCAATTTCGGCGACATCGACGTCAACAAGCCCTCGATCGTCGGTCAACTCAACAAGATGGGCAAAGAGGACGACAAAGTCTGCCACACCTTCCTCGATGATGTCGTCGGCGCCATCGCCGCCGCCGCGAGCACCCGCGTCGCCCAGATTTTCAACGAGAACGAAGCGCAGAAAGACCCCCGTTACAAGGAGATAAAGCTCGACTTCGACCTTTGAACCTCCGCCTGGACGTGATCACATGGCAAAACATGACAAGGACCTCGACGACTTTTTCAAGAAGGCAGATGACAAGGATCCCGATGAACTGAAAGCATACGTGGAGAACATCCAGCAGGGCGAGGACCCCGCGAGAACGACCCGGCTGGACAGGATCGCCATGTTCTTTAAGAATGCCGTGGACCGCATCAAGAGCTACTCGAAAAAGAAGGATCCCGAAACATCCAGCAAGAAGCCTTCCAAAATCCGACAACGTCTGCGCATCGTCAGCAAGCGTATCCTTCGCAAACTGACCGATAAATTCCATCTCGAGGCCGGGGTGGACATCCTCGACGATAAAAGCGTCCTCTACAGAAGGAACCGCATCATCAAGAACATCCTCATCGTGACGAACGTCGTGTTCATGATCTTCGTCCTCATCGGGAGTGAGGATCCGAACTTCATCGTCATCTTCGGATTCGGTATCCTGATGTTCGCGATCAACACCAGCTTGAAGCGGATCATCCGCGAACGGCCCAGGACCCTCCTCAAACAACGGATGGCGATGTATATCGCCTCCGTCTACATCCTCCTCGCTTCCTTCGGTGTCTACATCAAGCTCCGCGTGGGTGTCGATCCCGATGCCATGGGCAGTTTCTCCATCACCCAGGCGGGATACGTCCTCATCTATTTCGCCCTCGTCGTGGTCGCCCTCTATCAGGATGCGACCCTGCTCCGGGTGCTTTTCAAATGGGTGGTCGTGCTCATGACGATCATCCATGTGACGATCATGTATCCTTTGTATGAACATGCCGCCTCCATCCAGGAGCTTTGGAATTTCCTCATCGTCGACCACCCCTCGGTCACCATCGACATCGTGCTCCGCACCCTGGTGCTCATCACCTTCTACATCGCGCTCTATTCGTCCGTCGCCATCGGCGAGATGATGAACAACAAACGCAAAGAGGAACTCTTGAAACGCCGTGACATGGAAAGCGACTTCAAAGCCGTCGTCGGCGACGTCTTCGACGTCATCAGCGTCTTCAACGTGAACACCGAGGAAGCGGACCGCCACTCGGCGAAACGAGTCGCCGAAATCGCGAGCCGTCTCGGCAACGTCCTCGGCCTCTCCCCGAGTGTCTGCACGGAAATCTATGACTATTCGAAGATCCATATCGACAGGTTGAAGGACCTTTCCATCATCGAATACGAGAACAAGGAGGTCCTCGACGAGAAGGACTACCAGGTCATCCGCGACAAGACGATTCTCGGCAGTATCATCATCAAGAGGCTGCAGCTCAAACAAAAGAGCGAGGACATCGTCCGCGCCCATTTCGAGAAGACCGCGGACAAACCCTTCACTGAACGCATGAAACGGATCCAGCGCACCCAGGAAGGACAAATCATCCTGCTCGCGGAGATGTACGAGATTCTCCGCCAACCCCGCAACTACAAGACCGCGCTCAACAACAGACGCGTCCTGGAGCTTTTGGAGATGGAGTTCAAGGAATACTTCGAGCCCTACATCCTCGACCGCTTCATGAAATACAGCGGCGAGTTCGAGAACTACTACCAACGCTTCCAGCAAAAACTCGCCTGAAGGGGGAGAGAGCATGTTGCCCTATCTTTCCGACATCATCATCATTCTCGTCCTCGCGGGCATTGTCGTTTTCGTCATCATCAACCGACGGAACCGGATGTTCAGACTCTGGCAGGATGTCAGCCGCCACGAGGTCGCCTTCCACAAGAAACTCTTCGACACCGCTCGGTCGTTCGCCCATCATGCCGAGACTTTTGACATCTTCGTCGACCTCGACACCATGAGGAAGTTCACAGATGGCGATGCGGACGAGAAGAAGATTCTGGGGCTTGAAGAGCGCCAGGCCTTGTTCCAGGCGCTGCAGACCCTCTATGTCGGTCTCGACGAGGAGAACAACAAGCATCACGCCGATTTGAAGGAGAAGTTCGAGGAACTGCAGACCTTGCGACTCAGATACAATTCCAAAGTTCTCTATTACAACCGGTTCATCATGATGTTCCCCATGCGTCTTTTCGCACGACGGATGGGGTTCGAGGAGAAAGACTATTTCGGTTGAACACCCTTCAGCGCCGCCAACAATCCGTCCATCGCCAAACGGCGATGGACGGATTGTTTTCGCCTCTTGGTGGTGACATCACAAGGAAAAGGCGCCTTTGCAGGGTAAGGCGCCTTGGTGGATGGAAGAAAGGCTCATATGAGTCGCTCTCGGGTGGTTGCCGCGTGGGTTTTCAACGGAAGGAGAGGCGTTTGGCGTTGATGGCGACGATGACCGTCGAAAGACTCATCAAGACGGCGCCCATCGCGGGCGAGACGAGAATGCCCAAAGGATAAAGCAGCCCGGCTGCGAGCGGAATGGCGACGATGTTGTAGCCTGTCGCCCAAATGAGGTTTTCGACCATCTTGCGGAAGGTCGAGCGGCCGAATGCGATTACGGCGGCGACATCTTCCGGGTC
>Ga0207421_10001245_pt1 | contig 33004 bp, 26 predicted proteins | sample SodLakKL_010_SED_4_FD_187542 | JGI IMG/M metagenome (GOLD analysis project Ga0207421, IMG submission 187542) | Alkaline sediment microbial communities from Lake Tanatar, Kulunda Steppe, Russia - 8KL_010_SED (SPAdes) (version 2) | ecosystem: Environmental > Aquatic > Non-marine Saline and...
GCGGCAAAAAGAATCAACCGCCCGCTCCAATTTATGAAGAGCTTTTTCCACTATCGTGCAGGGAGTGCCCAGGTTCATCCGTACAAACCCTTCTCCCCCTTCGCCAAAAACGTAACCCTGACTTAAACCAAGCCCCGCTTTTTCTTCCATAAATTTTTTCAATTCGCCGGGATCAAGGCCCAGGCCCCGGCAGTCCAGCCAGGCCAGGTAGGTAGCCTGGGCAGTGGTCACTTTTATTTCCGGAATATTTTCTTTAATAAATTCCCTCACCAGGGCATGGTTCTTTTCAAGATAAATTAGTACTTCTTTCAGCCATTGATCACCATGCCTGTATGCGGCTTCAGCAGCAGCAGAAGCGAAAATATTGGGCCTGGACATGTCGTTATTCTCCAGGGCAATCTTGAATTCCGAGGCCAGGGAGGGGTTGGGAATAATAATATTGGAAATCTGCAAACCGGCCAGGTTGAAGGTTTTGGTCGGAGCATAACAGGTGATCGAGTTCAGGGCAAATTCTTCCGAGATAGAAGCAAAGGGAACATGCTTGTTGCCGTTTAAAAGCAAATCGCCGTGGATTTCATCGCTAACCACCAGCACATTATGCTTTAGGCAAATTTCACCCAGCCTGGCCAGCTCTTCCCTGCTCCAAACCCTGCCTACCGGATTGTGAGGGCTGCAGAGGATGATCATCTTTACCCGATCATCGATTTTTTTCTCCAGGTCTTCAAAATCCATTTGATATGAGTCGCCCACTTGCTTCAAGGGGTTATTGACCACATGGCAGCCCCCGGTATTAACTGCTTCAAAAAAAGGGTGATAGACCGGCGGCTGGAGGATGACTTTATCGCCGGGATGGGCAAACCTTCTGACGATCCAGTGCAGGGCCGGCACCACCCCGGGGCTGTAGTGAAGCCACTCTGTCCTGATCGTCCAGTTGTGCCTTCTTTTCAACCATTCCACGACCGCTTCGCGGTACGATTCGGTTTCTTCAGTATAACCGTAAATTCCAAAACGGGCCACTTTCTCAACCGCTTCAATCACCGGCTCCGGGGCCCGGAAATCCATATCCGCCACCCACATGGGAAGAATATCTTCCTCTTCAAAATAACGCCCGTAAAAATCCCATTTCATGGATCCGGTGTTGCTCCGATCGATCACTTCGTCAAAGTTGTAACTCATGCTTGCACCTGCCTTGGTTTAGTTTGTAAAGGGCTTATATTATTAGCCGTCTGATTCGATAAGATCCAAATTAAATTTATTCTTTTCTTTTCTCTCTTCTCCCAGGCTCCGGGATAATCCTGCCCGGACATAAACCCAATTATTAAAAAAGGAGCGTTTTATTGTCCAGGATTGTTCTTTTCAAACCGGCCATAAAAAGGTGTTCTCCTTTCTGTTTGACTGGATTATTTCCAATTAAAATTCTAACATACTTTAACAGGTTCTTTACCGGTCAACCTTTTTATACCTTGACCGGATTGGTATAATATAGATACAAAATGAAAGTTGTTAACTATCATCACAATCCAGTTCACGACAACAACCCGGTACAAACTCTGTTCTACCTGCAAAAACCTGATTAAACCCAAACAAAGTTTTGAGATTGGCCTAAACTTTAAATAAACACAGGGTGATAACGATGGAAATGAGCAGAAAATTTTTTTTAAAAAATATCTGCTATTTCGGCGGAGCCGGGTTGCTTTACCTGGCCGGCGGATCATGGTTGCTAAAAGCCTGCACTGTGGCTGAAAAAACTGATCCGGCAGAAAACGGCGCCGCTGAATTTGATTCATTCATGCCCGGCTATGCCAGGCTGGAAGAAGAAGGCAAGCTGGCCGAGAGAATCGAAAGAGCTTACAGCATATTGGAAGATTGCGAGTTGTGCCCGCGCCGGTGCGGTGAAAACCGCAGGAGGGGAGAAACCGGCTTTTGCCGGACTACCGACAGGGCCGTAGTCTACAGCCGCCAGCCTCATTTCGGTGAAGAGCTGCCCCTGGTGGGCACGGGCGGTTCAGGGACCATTTTCTTTTCCAACTGCAACCTGCGCTGTGTTTTTTGCCAGAATTACCCCATCGCTCACTACGGGCGGGGGCAGGAAGTCAGCGATGAAAAAATTGCCGAAATGATGCTCGACCTGCAGGATAACGGCTGCCATAATATCAACCTGGTCACTCCCACCCATATCATGCCCAACATTTTGAATGCTACCCGGATCGCTTACAAAAATGGGTTGCACCTGCCGCTTTGCTACAATACCAGCGGTTACGAACGTAAAGAAATAATCGAGCTGTTGGACGGGATAGTCGACATCTACCTGCCTGATCTGAAGTTCATGGACGGAGAGCAATCGGAAAAGTACAACCTGGCTAAAGCTTACGATTACCCGGAAATGGCCAAAGAGGCAATCATCGAAATGAACCGCCAGGTGGGCACCCTGGATACCAGGCAGCGCGGCCTCGCTAAAAGGGGCCTCATGATCCGTCACCTGGTTATGCCCAACCGGGTTTCTAATCCCCGCGGTTTTGCCTACTGGGTGGCCGAAAACCTGCCCAATGATACCTACGTCAATATCATGGCCCAGTACCGGGTTGAGTTCGAGGCTTTTGAATATGACAAGATTTCCCGGGCAATAACTTCGGAAGAGTTCGTGGAAGCCATTGAATGGGCCAAAGATGCCGGTTTAACAAACCTCGATGAACGCTCGTTAACTAACTACAAAATCCACCTTGACCGCATTTAGTAGATTCGATTAAAAAGGGCAACTTAATGTTTTACCCGGGCCGGTTTGATGCAGGCGTCTTTACCGGAAAGCTTCAAATTAACTTTTTGTATGAAAAAAATAAATAAACTCTTGTATAATAAAGGCTCCTAACCGGCTATGATCAAACCCACAGTCCAGGAAGCAAGGCCCCACAAAACTCGCAAGATCCCTCCCGGAGCTTGAGGGCATCTATTACGAATCCTTCCCGCTCAATTACTTTTTCCCCGCATTCGGGGCAAAAAGTATCTTCGCCCTCATGGCCGGTGACCCTGGCCACGTAAACGTATTTAAGCCCTGTTTCAAGGGCGATATCCCGCGCTTCATCAAGAGTTGAAGCAGGGGTTCGCGGCAGGGCGGAAAGCTTGTGCAGGGGATAAAACCGGGCAAAATGAAGGGGCACATCCGATCCCAGTTCGGAGACAATCCACTCGCACATCTTTCTAATTTTTTCTGTTTGATCATTTAAAGTAGGGATAACGATCGTTGTAATTTCCAGGTGGACTCCGGAATTCCTGATTATCTTTAAATTTTCCAGCACTGTTTCCAGCTCGCCGCCCACATACTCCCGGTAGAACTCTTCATCAAAGCCTTTCAGGTCCACATTGACAGCGTCCATTTTTTTAAGAATCTCCTTTAAAGGTTCCTTATTAACATAAGCGGCAGTATGCATCAAGTTTAATAAACCGGCTTCTTTAGCCAGATCGGCCACCGAAGACATATATTCATAATAGATTACCGGTTCGCCAAAGGCATAACTAATTGAGCGCACTTCTCCGGCACCAGCATGTTTCATAACTGTCTCTGGAGGCATGTTATAGGCATGGACCTCTTCCGGCGCAACCAGGGCCATATCCCATACTTCACAAAACTGGCAGGCCAGGTTGCATCCGGCAGTTGAAATGGAAAGAGCCCGGCTTCCTGGCAGGACGTGGAAAAACGGCTTCCTTTCAACCGGATCTTCCTGGACCAGGGCGGGATTACCGTAAACCAGGGTGTAACAGGCCCCGTCCCGGTTTTCTCGCACCCGGCACAGCGCCCTTTCTCCTTCTTCCAGCTCGCACAGTTTAGGGCAGAGATCACAGCGTATTTTGCCCCCATCAAGCTCAGTATACCAGGGAGAACGTTGAGTTTTTATCAGGCCCTTCTTGCTCCCGGCTTCCGCTGAATCAGGGGTGACTTCTTCTCCGGTGTCTTCTTCAAGGGCACAACCATATATGCCGGCCAGGCAGAGTGAACAGATCCCCACCGCTCCCGCTTTCAGGAAACTGCGGCGGTTTAACCTGCTTCCGGATTGTCGGTTGCTATCCATAAGGATCCCCTCCTGCAGGTCAAGAGTACTACAAAAGCGGTAAAGTTGGCAATACCGGCCAGGATACAGGCTGAAACAATACCAAACACCGGCGCGACCAGAGCACTGGTCAAAACAGCTCCCAGGCATGCCCCAAACAGCTCAACCCCGTAAACGGTCCCTGCAGTCTTATCGGCCTTTTTATTCAGGGCCATGTAGCAGGCCAGGGACAAGGGGAAATCGATCCCGTTGATCAAGCCGGCAGAAAAAGTAAGCATAGAAAAAAGCATGAAAATCAAAACCGGAGATTCCACGGCTGCAGCCAGGGGGATGATAAAGGCAATCAAAACGGCCAGGACAGCGATAACGAGCTGGACTGCCGCCAGGGTTTTCAAACTGGCCTTGTTTTTTACGCGGCGGTTGGTCAAAAAAGCGCCCAGGGAAAGGCCTCCCATGAACATAGCCATGATCAGGCCCACAATCTCATATATAAAACCATATATGGCCTGGAAAGAAAAGAGCAGGGCAATCTGCAGGGCCATGGTTGAAAAACCGGTGGTAAAAACAGTAAAAATAACTGCAAAATTGACACCGGCCCGGTTTAAAGGCAGCCCGGACGAAACAGAACCATCATCTTTTTCCTCTCGTCCAGCCTTAACCCCCAGTCCCAGGGCTGTCACAAGGGGAATAAAACAAACTGGAAGGATCCACCACCACTCGGCCCGAAGAGGCCACCACAAAGTCCGGTCATCATCCGGGCGGGTCAGCTGGTCCCAGTGCATCAAGGTATAATAATAGCCGATCGGCCTGAAATCTGTGTTTATGAAATAACGTTCCTTTACCGGAGGCAGCTCTTTCTCACGGGCCTCCTGCTCATCAATAGAAGGCGGAGACACCGGCGCCGCCCCCGGGCCTTCCAGGTGAGCATGGCTGCTGCGCCCGTGGTTGCGCACCACCCAGTTTACCCGCCTCAGCTGCCCTTCTTCAAGCATAACCTGGAAATGATGGGGGGAAAACTCCCCGGTTGCGATGTCCCTCTCCATGAATCGCTGCTGCAGCGTGCCAACATCCAGGGAAATCTGATCAGGCTGATCGGAGGCAAAATAAAACATATACCTTTCGCCAGCGGGCAGGACCCGGTCAAAAACCCCACTCAAGGTGTGATAGAGTGTTGTATTACGGTTTGCTATCACGGTGCCCCGCAGATCCGGCGTAGATAAGGCCCCGGCAACCAGGACCCCATTTTCAAACAGCAAATCTTTAGCTTCAGCAAAAAATTCTTTCGTATAAAAGCGATTTAAGACGGCCGTGGCAGGGTCGGGACTATCAACTATGATCAGATTGTATTGGTCTCGGGCCGTTTTAACAAACAGCCTTCCATCGGTATGAATTAAATTCACCCGGGGATCCTCTAACGTATCCAGGGTAGCCCGGGAAACATAAGAACGGGCGGTTTCAGTCAGTTCTTCGTCCAGTTCAATATAATCAATCTTTTTGACCGGGTATTTGGCTATTTCGCTCAACACACCCCGCAAACCTCCGCCAATTAGAAGCACCCGATCAGGTTGTAGGTGCTGGGCCATGGCCAGATGGGCAAACTCCACCGCTTCCTGCTCTTCAAGGCCGGGAGCAGTGGTCTTTGGGCCGGCCGTGCTAAAAACCAGGTGCCCGCTTTGATAAAAAGTATATTGATCATGGTGCCGAACCACTGAAATGGTACCGTGTTCCGACTGCCGGGTTTCCACCAGTTCATGTCCGGGAGTAAAATACTGCCACTGGAGGCGATAAGCCCATTGATCCAGATCATCCAAAAAAGGAAAGGCCAAGACGGCTGCTGCCAGGAGAGCCAGGCCGGCCGCACGCAGCCGACAGGCGCCAGTCAATCCAAAAGAGGACCTGTTATACACAACGATCGACGCTCCAAGCATTAAGAAGCCGGCCAGCACCGCAGTCTGAAAAGCATTAAGGTAGTGGACAAAAACAAAGGTAAATAAAATGCCGCCCAGCATGTTGCCAGCGGCTTCTCCAACATAGGTCTTCCCGGCGCCGGAAGTATCCTCAGCCAGGTCGCTTTCTCGCCATACCCGGGACAGAAAAACAAACTGCGCTCCCAGGAGCAGGCAGGCCGGAGCCATGAGCAAAAAACAGGAAACAGCCATATCCACCAGGGAAAGATACGCCCCGGGCGGAATATCAAAAAAACGGCGCAGGACCCGGACCAGAACGATAGTCGCAGGCAGGAAAACCAGGATCCCGGCGGCACTTCCTATCAGCAGCGATAACGGGCGGTAATCTCTTTCAACAAGAACCGCCCCCATGCGGCTGCCTATCCCCACCCAGATCATCCAGGCAGACAGGATCAAGCCGATAGATAGCTCGTTGCCGTGAAAAACCATCAACAATTCGCGAAGAAGCAGGACCTGGCCTACCTGGGAAACAATGCCCAGCAACAGGACGGCCGGGATATGCAGCGGCAGTATCTTAACTGATACCTTCATCGCGGGCTGTCCTTTATCAGAAGCATGCTTATTATTTTCATTCATTTCCTTACCGGGTTCAGGCATAATAAACCGCTCCTATACGGACATATTGACCCGAAACTTCCAGCAAGTTCACGCCAAACCAGGTAAGTATGAAGCTATAGCAAGTAATTCCGGGCCAGAAAACCAGTAATGCCTAGAAGTACCAAGACTGTTCCTAGAATATTAACATCTTTCAATACAGGGGGCAAAGAAGCTTTAAAATGCTCAATGGTAAGGATGTTGCACATATGAATAGGAGAACCAAAATAACCGGCCTGGGAAGCAAGAAAAACCAGGGCCAGGTAATAAAAACTTTGCTCTCCAGCGGGCAGAATAGGCATAAAAAGGGGAACGCAGATCCCCACGGCTGCAAAATAGTTTCCCATAAGAAATGCCGTTAGAAAGGGAAGAACAATAATCGGGACCAGCAACGGAAACTTGTTTTCCATCATCACGGCCATGATATCGTAAATAACTGCACTGTGTTCCAAAAAATCTTTAAAGATCAGAATAGCAATGATGGAAAATGTCATTGACCAGTTGATTCCTCTGACCAATTGATCCAACCTTGACCGGGCTGTTTCCCAAAGCGGTTTCTCCACCGGAAAATAAACAAAAAAGGCAGCCAGAATACCGATCAGGATTGCTGCCGGGTAGTACAGATCAAAGATTAATACCAGCAGGATAATGAGAATCAGGGGACTGAGACTGTACAGTAACTTTATCAGCTCCCTGCGCCAGTTATTTTCTTCTGGGCCACCTTCAGCCAGCCCTGTTACTTTTACTCCTCTAAAGACATATTTAAAAGTAACCAGGAAAAAAATTATAAAAACGGGTAAGTTAAAATAAATATAGTCATAGAGACTGTAGGGGGAAATTTCGGCCATTAAGAGCAGGCCGGGATATAGAGGATAGATCATGTATTGAATATGGCGAAAAGCTGTATTTGTCACCACCATCCGTTCCCTGCTCAATTCCAGTTTGTGGCCGGCTTCCTCCACCAGGGGCGCTGAGAAAACCGCCCCTCCGGGAAAAGTTATCAAACCAATTAACAGGGGTAAAATTACCATCTGGTAGCGAGGATCCTTAACCAGGGAAGATAATGAGATCATGGTTATTCTCAAACTGCCGGTTTCCTTCATCAAGTTCCCAAAGGCAGTCAAAGTAATAACAATTAAAGTCAGGGTGATCATGGTGGGGCTGCGCAGAGAATAATAGGTAATGGAGAAAATTTCCTCTAATGAAAACCGGTTTGAAACAATAACAACTAAAATTCCAGATAAAATGGACCAGTAGAGCTTATAGCCTTTTTGAGTCATAATAATGATTACAGCTACTGCTACAATAATTCCGATCAGTTCCAATAATTAACAACTCCTTATCCAATCCATATTATGATACGATTTAATTAGCAAACAATCAACCCGGCTAACTACGACTACTCGAAGGATGAGCTCCGGACCTTGGCCCGGAAACTTTACAGCCTGGCTGAAAAGCACAACACTGCTTACTGCCTCTTCAATACCTTGAACATGTTCAAGAACACCCTGGAATTGAAAGAAATCCTTCAGGAAAAAAACTGAACCCTGATCTAGGAACCGGATCCGTACGTAAAAAAAGACCTGGGGTTTTTAAGCCCAAGGTCTTTATAATTACTGGTGCGCCCGGCAGGATTCGAACCTGCGGCCTGCTGATTCGAAGTCAGTTACTCTATCCGGGCTGAGCTACGGGCGCATTTGACAAATGGCGGATACGGCTATTTAAGCACACCCGGTAATAAGAATCAACCTATTCGTATAAAATTGCAGCAATCAAATGCGTCCAATGGCAACAGGTTGCAATCTCTGCCCTCAACCAAATAACGAAAGCCAGTTCGCGCAAAAGAAACTTATACAGCAGAACCGATAATTCAGGCCGGTATTGCTTTAGGTCGAACCGTTATTCCTTGAGCACAGCCGTAAATTCTATCTCGACCAGGGCGCCGACAGGGTTTACGCACTCCACACAACTCCGGGCCGGGTAGGGTTCGTTAAAGTAAGGTTTGTAAACCTCATTAAACGCTTTAAAATCATTCATGTCTTTCAAAAAAGCGTTCACCTTGACAATGTCATCGACACTGCCCCCGGCGGCTTCGATTATATTTTTCATGTTCTCCATGACCTGCCTGGTCTGGGCCTTGATATCACCCTCTACCAGTTTCGCAGTGTCCGGATTTACCGGAACCTGTCCACTGATGAAAAAAAGGTTGCCGATTTTTATCCCCGGTGAGTAAGGACCGCCCGGCTTCGGCACATTTTCCGGATAAATGCATTCTTTTTCACTCATCATATCTCCCTCATTTCTTGTAATAATAAAACATGTTTAAATTATCTAAACCCAGCCCCGCTTTTTAACCGAAGCTTCGATTTTTTGCAAGGCATTGACCCAGGCCGCCATGCGCAAGGAAATGTTTTTTTCCCTGGCCGTGGCAACCATGCTCTGGTAGGCCCTGGTAATCCAATCTTTTAGCTGGCTCCTGACCCGTTCAATATCCCAGTATTCGTCGGTAAGGCCCTGGATCCTTTCAAAATGGCAGACAATCGCTCCCCCCACGTTGGCCGCTACATCGGGCACCACCGGAGTTTTTTTTGCCCGGAGCTCTTCTTCCGCCTCGGGCGTGACAGGGCCATTGGCTGCCTCGATAATCAGTCGGGCTCTGATCTTCGATGCATTTTGTTCTGTTATCACACTCTGCACGGCAGCTGGAATCAGGACATCTGTTTCCAGTTCGAGCAGTTCATGGTTGGAGATCGGCTTTGTAGCGTGAAAATCAATAACCGAACCTGTGTCACGGACATGACGGTCCAGTTCTACACAGTCTATGCCGTCTGCCGAGTGGATGGCCCCGTAAACATCACCGACAGCGAGGACCTTGTAACCGCCTTCCGTCAGGTATTTTGCCAGGACCGAACCGACCTTGCCAAAACCCTGCACCACCACGTTGCAGCCTTCTGCAAGGTCAAAATCTTTAACTGCCTGCTCGAAAACATAATATACACCGAGGCCGGTAGCCTCATCGGTACCGAGGGTCCCGCTGACCGCGGTCGGCTTGTCATTAATTGCCGCCGGGCTGTGAAAACCGACAATGGATTCGTATTCGTCTAACATCCAGCCCTGGGTTTTTTCACTGGTCCCGATATCGGCGCCGGGCACGTCCACCCAGGCCCCTTTCATGGGCAGGTGGCGCATGTAATTGCGGGAAAGCCTTTCCAGCTCCCATTCGCTCAACTCACCGGGGTCAACTATGACACCTCCCTTGCCTCCTCCAGCCGGGATCCCGCCCACACCGTGCTTAATCGTCATCCACAAGGCCAGGGCTTTGCACTCGTCCAAAGTTAGGTTTTTAGTAAACCTGGTTCCGTCTTTAAAGCCTCCCAGGGCATCGCACCAGTGAGCCCGGTAAGCGGTGAAGATCTTGACTTCTCCGTTATCCATGCGCATGGGAAAAGTAAATTCCATGGTTCGTTTCGGCTTACTCAACAGTTCGGTAACTTTTGGATCAAGGCCTGCTTCACCGGCAGCCTCGCGCAAGGTATACAGGGCGGTGTCGAGCGGATTTGCACCCATAATTACCAACTCCTATCTCAAAATTGTATAAATATACTCCCATTCTGTTTGTTTATCTTTTAAGTTGAAAAAAACAGCAGTGGTGGCTGTGGATATATAGTTAACGGCATTACCGGGTACCTTTCGTCTAATAATTGTAGTGCCAGCCCGCCGGCGGGCTCACAGCTCGCCGGCGGGGATTGACATTCGTGTTTTGATTGGATCTGAATGAACTGTGCTTTTTAAAAAGGCATGCAGTTTAACGCAGGCATTCTTATAATCTTAGGGCCAGTTTTAGAGCCTTTTTAAACCGGTTTGGGAACGGACAGGTCGTCCCCGCCTTCTTTCAGGACCAATCCCAGGCCGGAGCGTTCCACCCACTCGATGCAGATCTGGGCAATTTTAACCCGGTGCGCTGCCAGGTGGTCGATTAAACCGTTGTCGACCCAGGCATTATACATTTCCGCTTCGGAGCGGCCCGGCTCGATCTTGAAATATACCGGCGCGCTGACCCGGGCAATATCCGGGCATTCGTGGTAACGCTGGAAACCGCCCATCGATTCAACCAGGCTGACATAAACATCCAGGGGTAGCTTAACGGTGCTCCTGATTGAAGCCAGCATTGGCAAAGTCAGGTCACCGAGAGGGTTGAAACTGTCTGCGCCCATATCTTCCAGCAGTTTGCCGCCCAGGGGGCTGCCGTGGCCGGCAAAAACAGACACTTTAAACTTGACATCCTCAGGAATGACTCCGTCTTCCCTCATCCGGGTAACCAGGGCCAGCAGCCCCTCATCAGGAATCAAGAAGCCCCGAATTCCAACTTCTAAACAGCGATCGAATTCCTTCAGCCATTCGTAAACCTTGTCGCTGCCCCGGAGGCGCATCCCGGAAACATAACCTTCAGAGGTTACATACTGCCTGCCGTTGTCCCAACCCCTGCTGGGGATGGGGTTGATGATCACCTCGTAGTTATATTTAGCCGCTACCCGGGCATATTCTTCCAGCTCTTTCTTATCCATCAGGGCCGCTCCTCTAACGGTAGAGATAACCCGGTGGACGGGGACCTTCCTTTTTTCTGCTTCCCTGGTCATAATCTCCAGGTTTTCAATGGTTTCCATACCGGCGATTTCAATCCGGTAATGGGAACCGTCGGGGAAGGTGTGCTGCGATGTGGGCAAATCATAACGATCCCTCAAGGGAAAAGCGGTTTTTTCCTGGATATACTTCTCAATCTTATCAAAGGACATCTTAAACAACCTCCACTATTATAATTTATGGGTTAATGCGCAGTTTATAATCCGGCGTTAACAAGCTTTTAACTGTATTCGTCAAACAGTTTCTGGAAATCTTCCAGGCTGTCTTTACGCGGGTAAACATGATCATCAGTTGGAAATTCTTCGTTTTTAACTTCAGAGAGGTACTGCTTAAAAGCGTTGACACAGGTTTCGGCAATGTTGGCGTAAACCTTGACGAATTTCGGCGTAAAGGCCTGGAATTGGCCCAGCATATCACCGCAGATCAACAGCTGGCCGTCACATTTGACCCCGGCCCCGATCGAATAAACGGGGATATCGAGCTTTTTGGTCAGAAACCCGGTCAGCTCGGGTGCCACAGCTTCAACCAGGAGGGAGTACGCCCCCGCTTCCTGGACCGCTAGGGCATCTTCGATTAAACTGCGGGCTGTTTTAACATCCCTGCCGGTAGCCCTGAACCCTCCGAGCTGGCCGGCACTTTGCGGGGTCAGGCCGATATGGCCCATAACCAGTATCCCGGCCTCGTTGATAGCCTTGATCCGGCTGGCCACCCGGACACCGCCTTCAAGTTTGATGCAGTCCATATCTGCTTCCTTCAAAAAGCGGACCGAGTTTTTCACCGCTTCTTCGTCGCTAGTCTGGTAAGAACCAAAAGGCATATCCCCGACAATCCAGGTCTTGGGTGCGCCCCTGCGAACTGCCCGGCAGTGGGACAGGCAGTCTTCCATGGTTACCGGTATAGTATCCTTGTAACCCAGGAGGACCATACCCAGGGAATCGCCGACCAGGATCATATCCATTCCGGCCTGTTCGGCGAACATGGCCATGGGAAAATCATAAGCGGTAACCCAGGCCACCTTCTCGCCTTCTTTTTTCATCCTGATAAAATCCAATACACTTTTCTTAGACAAGATTCTTTCTCCTTTCACAAGATATTTTTAACCATTCACAGCCCCGGGTTTCAAGCCAGAACCATGTGGACTTCCACGTTAACTTTTAAGGATCAGTTCATAAGAGGAAATGTATACCTGTCAGCTTGTAGCCTGTTGTAACCGTTATGCTTGCAAGGGCTTAATCATAAAACATTAGCCTGGACTGGACTCCCTGATCGTAAGTTAAATAACCGAGATCCAGCTGTTCAGGATCTATGTTTTGAATGTATTGGTCGCTAAAATAAGTTGTCCTAAAGCAGTTTTTCTTTTCTTCTTTTACAGACTGGACAAAAGCCAGCTTCAATTCTTTCTCCTGCCTGGTCATGACTGGAAAACCAAAATAACTGTTGGTATATTTCAGCTCACCTTGATCCGTGTTATAGGCATGGACAAACTCAAGGTGATTTTTGATCCGCTCCAGGTTACAGGCATTAAGCTTTGACGAATCTCCTAAAACCCTGCTTCTCACAGGGCCGGCAAACGCAGGATCAATTTCAAGACCGATACTGTTCCTTCCGGCTGCAATTGAGGCCAGAGTGGTTGTCCCGGTGCCGGCAAAAGGATCGAGCACCGTATCTTCCAAAAGGGAATACATGTTAATCAGGCGCAGGGGCAGCTCCAGGGGAAAAGCGCCGCTTCGTTCTCTCGGTTCCAGGTTGCCTGTGCCCTGCCTGGCCCCTTTAAAATCCCACAAGTCGGAAAACCAGGCATTCCTTTCTTCCCAGAAATAACTGCTTAGCAACCGTTTATGTTTTTCTTCAGCCGTTTTGAACTCCCTTTTGGGCCCTTTGCGAAAAATTAGGATATACTCATGCTCAAGGGTAACGTAAGCGCCTGCCGGAAGCATCCCCGACCCCATGAACTTATTGGGAGCATTGGTCTGCTTGCGCCATAAAATGAGCGGTAAAACGTCGAAGCCCAGTTCGGAGAATCTACTTTGAACCCGGGAATGATTGGCAAACAACTGAAAACGGCCGTTAACGGTCCGGGTGGCATCCCCGATATTAATACAGGCAAAAGCGCCGTTTTTCATAACCCGGTACAACTCCTCCCAGGTTTGATCCAGCAGCGCGTGCATCGCTTCAAAAGCCCCGTCAGAGTCACCCCTGGCAAGGCACAAACCGATACCAGGATCCATCTCGGCAAACTGCCGGTCCCACATCTCAATCATCGGGTAAGGAGGAGAAGTCACGACCAGGTCAACACTGGCATTTTTTAAGGAGTTAATCGTTCTTGAATCTTCAAAAATAAAGCTGTGCTTGGTTTGCACTACAGACTCCCTTCCGGCAGAAACAGCAGCACCGGGTTTAAAATTCGGGGTTAAATTAATAACCAGAGACAGTGCTTAATCGTCCAGGCTTACCTCAACCATGTGCAGCCGCGCTTCATCTTCATAGGTTTCACCCCTGAATCCCTCGATCGATTCCCTGTATTCCAGTTCGGTTTCTCCCACTTTAACCATGTAGTTTTCGGGGTCGGGCACGTTCAAAATAACGATGACCATTTTTTTGCCCGGAGATATCCCCTCTTCAACTATAAACTCCTCGATCAGGTCTATTCCTACCTGGTCAAGATCGGGAAAATGTTCGATCAAACCGAGGGACTTTTGCATCAGTAGAGTAACATCACGGACATTGATCTCCCCGTCGGCATTAACATCGGCCAGCTCTTTTTCCATTTCGCTTAGAGGTTCAAGGTCAAGGACATGCCTCATGACCAGGACCACGTCATGGACGTTGATTACTCCATCATTGTTTACATCTCCGAAAGTTACTGCCTGTCCGGTTGGGTTAAACAGGCCCAGGACCAGCATGGCGCAGATTAAAAGCGACAGCACCGCCGGTAAAGCTTTCTTCTTAAAACTTTTTTTCATCACCACATGACACCACCTTTTTTACGGGTTCATTTCGTAAATTCCCTCCAGGGACAGAACATAGTTTTCCCAAATGTGACGTAACAATCGTTTTGCTGACAACTTCCCTGGAACGCCGGTCTAAATGATCGCCTTTAACCTGTTTTGGGTTAAATAGCAGCAAACAGTTTCCCTCCCAGGCTTTTCTGTACTCAAGTGCACTATGCCATGATTATCATTTTAAACGGTTTTTTCCGCCTGGATATTGTTAAAACCATTACCGGCTCTGCAGTTTAAAGGTTCGTCACTTAACATAAAAACCCTTTTCACTACGTTTTATTCTGATTACATAACTTAATTAAAAACTGTCCCGTGAGATATAAACCACACCACCTTCATAAACGGCCGCTATTAGTGCAATTATCTTTTAACTATGTTAACCTAAAAATGGTTTGTAATTTATAGCCGCTTTAATAGATATGCAGAAGCCATATTAAACAACGGAGCAATCGCTATGAGTCAAAACCGTCAAACTGCCAAAGAATCAAAAACCTGGATCCTCCTTTTAATCATTTCCACTGCTTACATCGCCGTATTCGCCAACATCCAGGGTTTTAAAGCTTTACTGCCCATGGTCCAGGATGAATTTATGATCAGCAGGGCTCAGGTCGGTTTATATTCCAGTTTTTACTTCTTGAGTGCGGTATTCGTAGCCGTCTTCAGCGGGAGAATTGCAGACTACCTGGGCACAAAGAGAGGCCTGGTCCTGGGAGTGGGGCTGGTAGGTTTTTTAATCATGCTCCACTCCTTTTCCCCTCTATTTAGCATTATCCTGATCCTGGCCTTTCTCACCGGCACCGCTTTCAGCATGATCACCCCTTCTGTGAACAAGGGAGTAATCGAACTGTCCGAGCCTTCAAAAAGAAGCCTATCCATGGGAATTGTGCACGGCGGCGGAGGCCTGGGCGGTTTCTTGGGAGCGGTAATGCTTCCCTACCTGGGAGAAGTGTACGGCTGGCGAACGGCCATTTTGATCGGCAGTATCTTTGCCCTGATGATCACCTTTTTTATAGTTAAATTTTACCAACCTCCCACAAAAAAAGAAGACACCGAAGAACAGCAGCCGCACAAGAAAACTTCTTCTCTGAAGTCAGACTTGCTAATGTTTTTAAAAAACAAATACCTGCTAAGCGTTTTTTCCATGGGTATGGTATTCGGAATGAGCATTTCATCAGTAACCGGCCACTTTGCCCTGTACCTGACCATGGATTTAAACACCACCGCTACTTTTGCCGGCCTCGGCCTCGGGGTATTTCACGTCGGCGGTATTGTAGGGCAGCCCTTCTGGGGTTATATCAACGAGAGGGTTTTTCACGGTGACAGGAGGATTGGCCTGTTCCTGCTCGGCATCCTTATTTCAGGCCTGGCCTTCTTTTTCGGGCTGGTTGTAAGCCGGTTTTATTTCCCCCCGTATGCCATCCTGTTCTTTTCTTTTATATTCGGCTTCTGCACTATGGGGGTTATTGCCATTTACTTCACAACAATCAGTGAGCTGGTATCGCGTGAATATGTCGGTGTCGTCACCGGCCTGGCCCTCATATTCCCCCGGGCCAGCACCGTAATCACCCCACCTATATTCGGCCTCATAGCCGACCTGAGCGATGCTTATGCCAACAGCTGGATTATCCTCGGCCTGGTGGTGTTAATTTTTTCAGCCGGCTTTTTATATTTCAGCGGAAAAAGCCAGGACCGTATAAATGAAAACTAAACTCCAAGATTGACGTAAGAAGCAAATAAAAACCACTGGATCATGACTAGGGGCTGCCGCAGCAGCCCCTGTATTATTAAAAGCGCTATTAATGCTGCCCGTTAAACTACATCAGGTGGCAATTCCTCAGGCGGTTTGGTAATTAAAGAAAATGCAATGTAAAGGATGAGAGATACAACAGCCCCGGTAACAATAATGGGCAATTCACCGATAACGGCAATCTCGGCAAAATCAATCCAGCCCATTTCTCCGGCAACTCCGATAATGGAACCGCCAATAATTCCTGCCACGGCTCCGGCTGCCGTGCCGCGCCTCCAGTACAACCCTAAAACTACCGGAATAAAAACACCGGCAGCATAAAGTGTATAAGACATAAGCAATAACCCGATAATGGCTTCAAATGTTAAAGCCATGATTAATGCCAGGACCCCTATGATAAAAGTAAAGACCCGGGAAATTAAAAGCAGTTTCCTGGGCTCGTTTTCTGCTGCAGGGTTAATCAGCTTAACATATATATCATTAGTGATATGAGAAGTTCCGGCCACTAACAGTGAGTCTGCCGTAGACATGATCGCTCCTATAATGGCGGCAACTATAATCGCCCCCATCCCGGACGGCAGCACTTCTGTAACCAGCATGGAAACGGCTTCCGCCGAAGATATTTCATCACCGAAAATACCGCGTGAAGCCATGCCGGCTATAGCGGGGAAAATAGCGAAGGCAATGAGGATAACTCCGGCCAATATAGCTGCGTTATAAGATGTTTTCTCATCTTTAGCTGCAAACAAGCGCTGATAAAAATCCTGGCCGATCAATGTATACATGATCGTGGGAATAACCGCCAACAAAACAAGGCCGATGCCGGCTCCGAGCGGGCTGAAAAAGGCTTCCGCGGTAACTTCCAATTCCAGGGGAGCAATACCTTCCCTGATCCCGGCAAAGCCACCGGCTTCCCGGACACCCATAATCCCGGCAATCGGAATACCAATAAAGATAATCAGCAGCTGGATCGCATCGGTAAGGGTAACCCCCCAAAGCCCTGAAGCCACTGTATAAATAATAAATAATGAGGTTGCAATAATTGCAGCTGTGGTCGGATCTATCCCAAGAATGCCCAGTGCGCCCCTTGAGGCCCATACCTGGGCGCCAATAATGCCCACTATAGCAACCAAAGAAAGCAATGCACCCAGGAAGCGAACCAGCTTACTCTGGTAACGCAGCTCCAGGTAATCGGGCACCGTAAATAAAGCCAGCTTACGCATTTTTTTGGCGGCAACCAGGGCTAAAATTATTAAAGAAAGCCCCACTCCTACCGCATAGGACATTCCCGTTAACCCATAGTCAAAGCCCCATTCCCCGGTGCCCATGACAAAGCCTCCACCGAAATGGGTGGCGCAGAGCGCTGCTGTCGCCAATAGCAAACCAAGCCGCCTTCCGGCCAGCAAAAAGTCGGTATTATCTTTAATAAAGCGGGTAGCGTAGATTCCTACTCCAAAAATTATCAAGAAATAAATGATCATAATAACCAGTTGAGAAGCTTCCATAAAGGCAACTCCTTTTCAAAAAATTTAACCTGCACATTGATCTTTTTCGTGCGAGGTAAAGGGAAGTTGTTTTCAAGCATTAGTGGGTAAAGCTTCATTTTCGTGAGTGTTTAACTAAATGATGTTTGAATTATCATCTCCTTTCCCAAAATTATCCACAAAGAAAAAAACAGTGTAATACGATAGGGTTATTATACCATTTTGTATTTATATCTTCTAATTTAAAAGATCTGCAGGATTAAATTAATGACTGCCGCAGTATATACAGGATACTACAAGATCCACTTCCGGTTCACGTTGTAAATGCTGTAGGAAAAAAGGAAAGCGCTGAAGGCAAGCAGCATCAAGAAGCTTAACGGAACTGCTATAATCCCATTGTTATTTATAGCCGTTTTAAGGATGTCCACACCGTAGGTAAGGGGCAGGGCATACGAAACGGGCTGAAGAAACAGAGGTAGATCCGGCAGGGGGATAAACAAACCGCACAAAAAAATCATGGGGAAGCGGAAAAAATTGGAGAAGGTCTGGGCTTCAAACACCTGGCTCACCGATACGGCAATAAAAAGGCCCAAAAAGGTCGAGGTGATGGCTATAAAGAGCACACTAAACAGGACTATTGGCCAGTTAATCCCGGCCAGGCTGGTCATGAAAGCAGCAAACATTATTGGCACGAAGGCATTTACCACCCCGAATATAATGGCCCCTGAAGTTTTGGCCAGCATCAGCAGGTTGAGGCTGATCGGGGCCAGCAGGAGCCGTTCAAACGAGCGGCTTTTTCTCTCAAAAGTGATCGTAACAGCCAGCATGGAGGTGGTTCCAAACAATATTGACAGAGACATAACCCCGGGAAGGAGATCTCGCACCTCTACCGCCACCGGAGAGCGCAGGAAAAACATCAGGGTCCAGGCCACGGGAAAAATCAAACCCCAGCTGATATTGGGCGGTTTCAGGTAATAACTGCGTATATCTTTCATAAGAATGTTGGAGAAAGCAATCCAGGTTTTCATACCCGGGCCTCCTTCCGGTTCTGCATTTTCTTCAACTCTAACCCGGTCACTTTTACAAAAACTTCTTCCAGTGACAGCCGGACGATTTTTGCCTCATACACAGGAAGCCCCCTGTCCTCGAAAAACTGGACCAGGGGCAGGAGGGTAAACAGTTCAGGAGAGTGGACACTGACCACGCCATCTTTGCCAATCCTGTATTCAAAACCGGGAAAAGTGGCCGTGAATTCTGTTTTAACCTCGTTAAAATCTCCACCCAGCATAAAATTGACGATATTTTCGCCCTGGGCTTCTTTCATCAATTCCGCCACGGTTCCCTCCCGGACAATCTCGCCGTCCACGATAAAAGCAATCCGCTCACAGAGCCTTTCTGCTTCTTCAATATAGTGAGTGGTCAGGAAAATGGTGGTGCCCTTCTGGTGCAAATCCAGGATCAACTTGCGAATCTGGCGGGCAAAGGCCACGTCGATACCGGTGGTTGGCTCGTCCAGAAACAGGATTTCCGGTTCATGGATAATGCCGGCGGCAATAGTCAGTTTTCTTTTCATACCCTTGGAGTAGGCTTTAAAAGGCTTTTTAGCTGAGTCTTCAAGGCCGAATTGATCGAGCAACTGGTGGGCCCTTTCTTCGCGCCAGTTTCTTTCCATACCATACAGGGCGCCGCAAAAACTCAGGTTCTCCCATCCGTTCAGTTCCTCGTAAAGGTTGCTTTCATCGGGGACGATACCCATCATGGCCTGGGCCTTCCTGGGGTTGCCGGTGTAATCGTCACCCAGCAGTTTAACCCGACCGCCGGTTATGCGGGCCAGGCCGGTAAGCATATTGATGGTGGTCGTTTTGCCCGCTCCATTTGGGCCCAGAAAACCAAATATTTCGCCCCGGTTAATATGAAAATTGACTCCTTTGACAGCGGTAAATCCGTTATAGGTTTTTTCCAGTTTTTCAGCTTCGATGATTCTCACGGACCCATACCCCCCTGTGGCCCTTTTTACTCCGCACCGGCACCGACCAGCTTTATACTAAACGGTATATCATTTATTTTGTTCATCATTGCCGCATTCGCAGGGATGTTCTTCCATATCGCCGTGGCACCCTTTTTTTTGTTCCGGGGTACATTCCTCTGGCTTCATCTTCAGTTTATCCAGCTGTTCACAGCACTTCTCGCACATTTGCAAAGCCCTCCTTTCCAGGTCCGTTTCAAGCCCCTCCGTCGTTGGGGCGGGCCTGCCATGCTGCCGCAGGCACATCAATGGCCCTTGTTCATGTGACTGTACCCGGCCTTCAGCCAGGTGTTCAATCTCCCGGGCGGCCTTACAGAGCACCTCTTTGTCCACGATGTAATGGGTCCAGTACCCTCTTTTTTCTCCCCTGACCAGACCGGCTTCCCGCAATATCTTTAAATGTTGGGAAACGGCAGGCCTGGAAGTATTCATAATCTGGGCCAGGGCACCAACACAAAAATCGCCGCCACCCAGCAGTTTGATGATTTGATAGCGGGTTTCGTCACCCAGAGCTTTTAATATTTTTGTGATCTGGTTATTTTTCAGCTCATTCATTTTACATTGTCCTTAATCAATTAATTATATGCTTAATTAGATTATACAAAAAAGAAGGCTCTCCATAAAGCCCCCTTTTTTATTAACCGGTCTGACAGCTACTTTTCTTTTGCGCAGCGCTCCTTGCTGCACTCATTCATCCACCTGGCCTTAACTAGCGTGGCAGCTTAGCGCTTTACAACTAGTTGCCAGCACCATTGCACGCAATATCCTTTTAGTTTATTAATGTATAATTAAGTCAAGTTCAATATCTCCCTGACCTCATCCACCGTGGCAACATCATGATTCAATTTTTGAATCAATCCTGCAGCCATATCCACTATTTCGGCATTGCTTTTTGCCAGGACCCCTTTCTTCAGGTAAATGTTATCTTCAAAACCAACCCGGACATGGCCGCCCAGCAGTATGGCCGTGGTAATTAATGGCAGTTGGCCTTTTCCAACACCCAGGGCAGACCAGGCCACATAATCGGGAATTTTGTTTACGGCAAACATCAAGTCTTCCGGGGTCGCCTGAAGGCCCCATTTGATTCCCATACAGAACTGCAAATAGGGAGGATCGTCGAATAAACCTTCATCAATAAAATCCAGGGCCTGATAGACATGGCCGACATCAAAAACCTCAATTTCCGGTTTTACCCCGTACTGGCGCATTTTTTCGGCCGCTTTTCGTCCAAACTGCGGGGAATTGGCAAACACCCGGTCCGTAAAATTCAAGGAGCCCAGGTCAAGGGAACACAAATCGGGTTTTAGGGTAACCGGTTGGAGGCGGTACTCAATAATCTCATCGCCCGTCATCATCAGTTTGTCAAACTGGCCGCTGGTAGATAAGTTGATTAAAACGGGACACCGATCCCGGATCCGGTTTTTTACTTCTTCAAAATGCTCCAGGTTGAACGCAGAAGCTCCCGTTTCAGGATCTCGGACGTGAATGTGAACAATGGAAGCTCCGGCCTTGTAACTTTCCACAGCGCTATCGGCAATTTCTTTCGGAGTATAGGGCACAGCGGAGTTCATTTCTTTGGTCGGGCGGGAGCCGACCACGGCTGCAGTAATGATTACTTTGCGCATAAAAAAACCTCCCAGGTAGTATAGACTGCGTTAATATATACAGTTATGCTCAACTTAAAATTATTACCCGAATTCTACATCTGCCAAACCTTAACCCGGTTTAAATGTTAATCTCCAAAGAATTCTAAACTGCAGGGGTGAAAATGAACCGGTTTAATTATTGATAACCTCACCTTATGGGTGATATGAAAAGCTTACACCCTAATATTTACTTTCAGCTAGAATCACTGTCTTTTTTAAAGAAAGACAGCATTCTATTTTTCAGGGAACCATATATGTTTCCTATATCTGAGATATAAAGTACATCTCTGCTCCTGGACAGCTTATCAACGGTGGTTGCCTGCACAACCTCCCATAACTTATTTTTATCCGGAGCATTCAAGAAGTAGTTTAAATTTATTTGGTAGGCCCCCTTATATTTTCTGCCCCCGCCATTTGGAGTAATTTGTTTAATAATCCTGTTTAGATCCACACCGTCACTTCTTGACCGCAGGGAAACATCAAGGTACATTTCGCCTTTATAACTATTTTCAATAACAGCGAAGACGGCTACAGTATTGTGATCAGAATTTTCAAGAATCATATCAGCAGTAATGGCAATAGAATCCCTGCTTTTAGAGTCAATATAACCGATGCCGTAAAAGGCCCAGTCCCTGTGTAAAATCTCATTTTCTTTTGCCTTGTTATAGTAGAGAAGCGTTTTAGGCGAAAGAGGCATACTGCTTATCCCCTGCAGAACATTTAAATCAGTATAATCAAGCAGGTAGTCCAATGCTTCCAGGTCCAGGTAGTTGATGCTGTTGTATTTATCGGTATCTGTCTGGATCCCAAAGGTCAGGGCAGTGGCCATTGAAACCAGCTCCTGGTCAGAAAAATCGATATTAATATTTTTCACGATAAGGGCGACTAAAGTGCTGGTAGCTCCTGCATCTGTCCTGACCAACGTAAAATCAGCTTTTAGTGCCTCTTTTGATTGTTCATGGTGATCGATATGGACAGCGCAGGGTATTTTATCGCCGATTTTTTCCACCCTGTTGTTTTGGAAGTCCGGCACAATATAAGCCTGGTATGTATTTAAGTTAACTTCCTCGCCAAATGAAGCCGGGATATTCAACTGTTCGATAAAAGCCCGATTTTGGGGTAAAGACAACCTCTTTTCAGCAAAAATTTCTGCTTCTATGGAGAGATGTTTAAGGATCAGCTTGATGGCATAGGCTGAAGCGATAGCATCGGGGTCCGGCGAACCGGGGATGTAAATAGCAATAGCCTTATATTTTAAAACTGCTTCCCGGAACTGCTCTGCTGTTTTATCCATAATCAACTGCTTCCTTAACTAATTTATCAGGGGATGAATAATTAAAATTTAAGGTTTTACACAACGCCCTTGTTTATCCCTTCTAAAGATTCAATTTTTCCGATTGATAAACCTTCTTTTTGTATTTACCCTTCTAATTTTACAGCTCTTTCCACCTGGTAACTCTCGCAGCCAGTATAATGAAGGCAACCGCAAAGGCAAACACAATTACAAAGGGCCCCGGCGCCTGGGCAGGGTTTTGCCGGGAAAAGAAATGAAAAATCGTCAGTTTGATTTTACCGCCATAATTTCTGATCAGGTTCGAAACTGAAATATTATTTGGGTCTTATGTCACTCGCTAACATTTTCGCCAGCTTCCCATCTGCCAGTTTTCACAGTACCGTCTGGATAAGTGTGAGTTCCCTCTCCATGACGCTTGCCATCTTTCCATTCGCCTTCATATTTATTACCATCCGGAGAAGTCATCGTTCCCTGGCCATGAGGGGTTCCATCTTCCCATTCTCCAACGTATTCCCTTCCATCCGGATATGTAAATTTCCCCACGGAAGGTGAACTATCTATATATTCACCTTCATATTTAGCGCCGTCAGGAAAAGTCATTGTTCCCTCTCCATGAATCTTGCCCTCTTTCCATTCGCCCTCATACTTTCTACCGTCCTCCCACGTGAATTTGCCATAACCGTGGGGCTCGCCATCTTTTACCTCACCAACATACGTTCCATCCCAGGTTTCAATGGTTACTTCTCCCCCTGCTTCGTCTCCACCGCAGCCTGAGATTAAAAATACAACAAGAAAGATAAGAATATAACTTTTCAATACAGTTATTTTCATCCCACACCCACCCTCTTATTGTCATTTGTTAGGGCACACTTTACTCATATTTTATAAAAGGTTTGCGCTGCCAGAAATACTGATAACATATTTCTAATTATTCCCGTGATCACAGTTAAAATCCTGTCAGTTTTTCTCTATATTTATTTTTTGGATAAAAAAATTAGCCTACTATGGACTAATATTTAAGCTTAATAAATGACATGACTCCGGCTTTAAATCACAAAAAAATAATTCTTTACCTTTAAAATGGGAAAAATCCATGTTAAACTATTCATAATTGTGCCAGGAGGAGGCAACAGGATGTTTAAACTTTTTTGTGCACTGATCTTTACTTTGAACGGATGGAAATTGCAAAAGAATATTGAAGAAAGAATACCCAAATCGGTTGTATTGGGCGCCCCTCATACCAGCAACTGGGATTTGATTATCTCCATGGGCGGATTTTATAAAATGAAGTTCCCCCTTAAGTTCTTTATTAAAAAAGAATGGCTCAGAATTTTTCCGCTTAACAAACTTTTACTGTCAGCTGGCGCGGTAAGCGTTGACAGAGAAAGTAAGAATGCCACTATGGTTGACAATATGGCCGAGGCAATCAAAAATTCCAGGGAAGATATCGCCCTCTTGGTGACCCCGGAGGGAACCAGGAAACGCAACTGTACATGGAAAACCGGTTTTTATTATACGGCTTTAAAAGCAGGCGTGCCAATTGTTTTGACCTGCCTGAATTACTCCAAAAAACTGGCTATTTTCGGCCCGACCTTCATGCCTACAGGCGACTTTAAAAAAGACATGGAAATCGTTAAAGAATACTATAAAGATGTTGTCCCCAAATACCCGGAAAACTTCTGCCTCGATATATATGTAGAGGACGAAGAAACAGAAGAAAAAGAACAAGAAAAACAAACAGTCAAAGCGTAGCTCCCGGGGATTTGAGATAACCCCTTTTAATAACAACGGAGCATTATATTACGCCACCATAAGATACAAACTGATTAAAACCAGGATACCGTTCGGTCCAAACGAGTTAATCATCGCAGCAACCACTTTGCCCAGGGAAGGATTTTTAATAACCGATTAAATCAAATCATTCAGGAGGATTGAAGGATTAAAAATAGAAAACTGGACAAAATTAAACCCCGCTTGCAAAAGCGAATTTTTTTATCAAATAGATTACCCATTTTTTTAAACCAGAATTTATAATAAACTCAGTTTGAACAAAACCAATCTGCAAGGGGCTGGTATGATGCTGTTCGCTTATCCCATCTATATATTGCGCCTGGTTTTAGTATCTATCGCCAATATCTTTAAAAAAGGCCTGCGCCCGCCGGAATATGTCACTTTTACCCTGCATGGGCCCTACCCGGATCTCAAGCCGCCGCCGGATGGTTTTTTGCAAAAAAGAATGAGCCCCCGGGTTAAAAGTTTGCAGGAACTGGCAGATGAATTTCGGCTGGCAGCAGAAAACCCCCACGTCAAAGGGATAATTCTGCACCTGGGCAAACCCGAACTGACTCTGGCCCAGGTTCAATCCCTGTCTGATCTAATTCGGGAAGTCCAGGCTAAAGGAAAAGAAGTTATTACCTGGGCTACCGGCTATGATATCAGCGGCTATTGCCTGGCAGCGGCAGGAGACCGGATCCTGCTCCAGGAAGGCGGTATCGTCTATACCCTTGGATTGACCAGCCGGCAGCTCTATATGAAGAATGCCCTCGACTGGTGCGGAATCGAGCTGGACGTAGTTCAGGTAAGCCCTTATAAGTCGGCCTTAGAAAGGTTTGTCCGCTCCAATATGTCTGAAGAAGTCAGGGAAATGTACGAATGGCTGCTTGATTCATACTACGGGCAGTTTATTAAAGCTGTTTCCGAAGGCAGAAACCTGGCCGGGGAAAATGTTCATGAACTGGTGGAGAAAACCCCTCTATACGGGGAAAAAGCTTTAGAAACCGGTGCAGTTGACGGTATTGTCAATGCTGAAGACCTGCCTGCTTTTCTCGGCAGCAGGGAAAAACCAGCCCGCCTGGCCAGCTGGGATGAGTGTAAAAAAACCTTTCTCCGCCCCCTGCCCCCCCAGCCCGGCCGCTACATCGCCCTTCTCAGGGTGGAAGGTAATATCGTAGACGGGAAAAGCCGCCGTCCCCCGGCCAGGCCGCCATTTCCTGCCCCATTTCTGTTCAATGAACAAACCGGGGAACTCAGCTTTGTCCAACAGGCCCGCCTGGCCCTCAGGGATAAACGGGCCCGGGCGGTACTGCTCTACATTGATTCCGGCGGCGGCTCGGCGGCAGCATCGGAAGCAATTACCTCTATCCTGGGCAAAATTGCCACCAAAAAGCCCCTGGTGGCAATGATGGGTTCCATTGCCGGGTCAGGGGGTTATTACGTTGCCACCCCCGCCTCGCATATCGTTGCCCAACCCGCCACCCTTACCGGTTCTATCGGTGTAATTGCCGCCAAACTGATAAACTCACGGCTGCTGGAAAAACTGCTTTTAAACCGGGAAACTATTAGGCGGGGGCAAAATGAACTTTTTGCTTCCCCGGAAAAACCTTTTACCGAAGAAGAAAAGAATAAGGCTCTCGAGTTCATCTTTTATGTCTATGAGTTGTTTATCAAGCGGGTAGCAGAGAGCCGCGCCATGCAACCTGGTGCGGTCAGGGAAATCGGAGGCGGAAAGGTATGGACCGGCGAGCAGGCTCTGTCCAACGGCCTGGTTGATGAACTGGGCGGTTTGGAAACAGCTCTTGCCATGCTCAGGCAAAAAGCCGGGTTACCTAAAAATACCCCGCTGGTGGAAGTACCGCTGCCCAGGCGGGAGACGGCGCCGCTGCCTGCTGCAATGGGCTGGATCGAGCATGCCCGGTGCAACCTTGACCAGCTCCAGGAAGGCAAGGCTCTTCTGGCCGGCCCCCTTTATTTTTACCAGCCTCTCAAGAAATAAAAGCCGGAGAGCAGATGACAAACGTTTTTCTGAATGTGCTCTAAACCTGGAAGAATATATTACCTCATGAAGATTAAGGCAAGGCAGGATGGATTGTGATTGGGATCTTAAGACAAGCCCGGCCGGAAGATCTCAAAACAATTAATCAGCTGGCCTATGAATCGGAAGCATATTAGGGCCACGACGAGGCTTTGATGGAGCAATTTGCCCTGCCAGAATAACCCTCACCAGGCCGCCCGGTAAACTTCAAGGACCTCTTCTTTGTCAGTAACCTGGCGGGGATTATAAACTATTGAGCCATCGGCCAGGGAGTAATCTGCGGCCTCGACCAACCCCTCTTCGGGAACATCAACCTCACGCAGCTTTTGGGGCAAGCCAATTTGGGCCGCCAGGTTCCTGATTGCTTCCACTGCGGCCCTGCCTACCTCTTCATCGCTTAACGAACGCACGTCGAGATCCATAGCCCGGGCGATCAGGGCATATCGATCGGCACATTCAGGCATATTAAAGAGCATCACATGGGGAAGCAGGATTGCGTTGGCAACCCCGTGCGGCACTTTAAAAAGGGCCCCCACCGGATGAGCCATTGCATGCACCAAACCGGGCTGGCTGTTCCCGAATGCGATCCCGGCCATAGTTGCAGCCAGCTGCTGCTGGCCGCGGGGCACCAAATCATTACCTTTTTCTACACAGCGGGGCAAATTTTCCATGATCAACCTGACGGCCTGCAGGGCCATGCCGTCAATGATCGGCTGACGCTGCAGGGAATGGATCGCCTCCACAGCATGGGACAAAGAATCCATACCCGGCCCGGCAGTTAAATGTGGCGGCAGGCCTGCTACCATTGTCGGGTCCAAAATGGCCTTGTTCGGAATAATATGGACATCGACGAAAGCTTCCTTGATATTTCTCTCCCAGTCCTTGATCACCGCAAACCAGGTCACTTCGCTGCCGCTTCCCGCTGTGGTAGGGACAGCAATATGGGGGGTCTGGGGGCGGCTCAATACCTGCACACCCCTGTAATCACTCAGTTTTCCTCCTTCTTTCATCACCACTGCCATCCCTTTGGCCGTATCAATCACGCTTCCGCCGCCAACACTGATCAGGATATCGGCGCCCTTTTCAAGGGCGAAGGCTGCCCCTTCATCAATTAGGTGGAAGCCTGAATCGGGAATGCACTGATCATAAGTGCCCGCATAACGCCTGCCCAAAGCCTTTTCTACTTTTTCCGTCAGGCCGGCCTCTATAATGCCCCGGTCGGTTACAACCAGCGCTTTTGAGCCGCCAAGGCTGTCTACTTCCAGGCCAATTTCTTTGACGCTGTTTTCACCAAAAATAATTTTGGTTGGGTTGTTATATTCAAAAGCGAGATCCCGGTCGTATGGCATTTAAGTACTCCTCCCCGGCTTTAGTTGCTTTAAAACCCAAATTGTGAGCGCAGCTCATTAAACCATTTCCTGAAATCAACCCGTTCTTCTTCGGTCATTTCAGTTTGGAAGCGGGTCTCGATCTGGGCCGCCAGTTCAACCAGACGGATGCTAGCTTTTACATAACGGACAATATCGGGCAGTGAGCCTTTCAGCTTAATTTTCCCCTGCATCATTGCTTTCACAACGTCGAGCTCTCCTCTGAGGACCGACTCCCATCTTTCAAATTCGCCGGTTAACACGTAATCCCCTTTCTCTCCGGCTTCCCTGGGAACCAGCCTGATCGATCTGCAGTCCCCGTGCCACAAATCCATCAGCATGAAAATATCTTCATCCAGGCCGATCTCAGGGTTACCCATGATATTGATAACCACTGTGCCTTCCCAGGTTTTGGCTACTTCCTTGTATGGATCATCTTCCTGGATATTTTTCTCAAAAACAGCCACCCATTCCGGAGATCCCATCACATACGGTTTTTCAACCTTCGCCAAACGCTCTTTGACCATCTCCTGGTACGCTTTTTCCCATTCTTCAGTTCCGTAAGTTAAGTCCATAGTTTTATCCTCCCGTCTGCTAATCTTCTCAGGTGAAAATACTTAAATTACCCGCTCATTGTTGCAATTTCAAATATATCCTGGCAATACTTAAAACTTTTAGCTTTTCATTTGATTATAACTCTTTTAATATAATCTTGAAAGTAAATAATTAGTGCAACTTAAAATTATTTTTGCAGTATTGCAAAACAACAGTTGTATTTTCCCACTACAAGCTGTATATTTAAATCAATTATGGCCGTATTTCACAAGATTATACTGTTCAGCTTATTAAATAATCACAACATACAATGAGGCAATTATAAAAACTGAACATCCCTGCAGCGAAAACAATTAAGACCGGCCTTAATTAAGTAATCAATGTTCATGATCCCAGGACTGACATGATTTCGGGAGGTGCTTAAAGTGTACGGCTGTCACGGGAAAATACTAAGGGTAAATTTGAGCAGCAGCACAATAACTGATGAAGAAGTCCCTGAAAGCAAATATAAACAGTTTCTCGGAGGAGCCGGCCTGGCTACAAGATTTTTGTGGGATGAAGTCCCGAAAGATGCAGATCCCCTGGGAGAAGAAAACAAGTTAATTTTTATGACCGGAAGCCTGACCGGGGTAATAGCGCCAAGCACGGGCCGGTTCAGCGTGGTAGGGAAATCGCCGCAGACAGGCATCTGGGGCCAGGCCAATTCCGGCGGACGCTGGGGAGTCGATTTCAAAAAAAGCGGTTATGACGGAATTATTTTTGAGGGCGTTTCCCCGAAACCGGTCTACCTGGTGATTGACGAAAACAAGGCTGAATTAAGAGGTGCCTCCCACCTCTGGGGTATGAGTGTGCCTCAAACCACTGAAGAGGTTAAAAAAGAAGCAGGAGATAACTTTAATGTCGCCTGCATCGGTCCAGGCGGAGAAAACCTGGTCCGGTATGCATCGATCATGAATGACCTGGGCCGGACGGCGGGGCGCTGCGGTCTCGGGGCCGTAATGGGTTCAAAAAAATTAAAAGCCATAGCCGCCCGGGGTAATTCCAGGGTCCAAATACATCAACCTGAAGAGTTTAAGGCCTATTCCAAAAAGCTGTATGAGTTGATGGACGATTCCATGTTTAAGATGTCTTTGCAATCCTTTGGAACCAATGTGGTCCTCGATTTAGTCTGCATCAGGGGCGGATTTCCGACTCGTAACTGGCAGAGCGGTGTTTTTGAAGAAACTGACTACATAAACGGTCCCGCTATTTCGGATAAAATCCTTACCAAAAATGTGACCTGCTACGCCTGCCCCATAGAATGCGGGCGCGGCACTGAAATTAAAGAAGGCAAATATGCCGGCCAAAAAGGCGAAGGTCCAGAATATGAGACTGTGGGCACTTTTGGAGGGATGTGTGCCGTAGGCGACCTGGAAGCAATTACTATGGCCGGTTATCTCTGCAATGAGTATGGAATTGACACTATCTCGGCCGGCAGCACGATCGCTTTTGCCATGGAATGTTATGAAAAGGGAATCCTGACCGGCGAAGATACGGGCGGCAGGGCTTTAACTTTTGGCGATGCGGATATAATGATCGACCTGGTCCACCTGATTGCGAAACGTGAGGGCATCGGCGACCTCCTGGCCGAGGGAACCAAAAGGATGTCTAAAAAACTGGGACAGGGCAGCGAAGCTTTTGCCATGCATGTAAAAGGCCTGGAACTGCCCGCCTATGACAGCCGCGCTGTGCAGTTGACCGGTTTAACCTATGCCACGGCCAACCGGGGAGGCGATCACATTACCGCCTACGTCCAGGGCCCCACCTTTATGGATGCTCCATTTCTCATAATTGAAGATAGCGAAATAAAAGATTCCTTCACCGCCGATCCCGGGGAAGTGCAGATTGCCATAGACCTTGAAGACATGCTCACTACTTTCGACTGCATCGGGGCCTGCAAGTTCATGGGTTTATGTGTCAGTGCCGAAGACTGGGTAGAACTGGTCAACCTGGTTACCGGGTGGGATTACACCCTGGAGGGTTATAAACAGGCCGGTGAAAGAGTTTACAACCTGGCCCGGTCCTACTGCAACCGGGAGGGGCTGTCCGCCGAGGAGGACACCCTGCCCAGGCGACTTCTTGAAGATCCCCTTCCTGAAGGCCCGGCAGAAGGCCATGTCAATGAACTGCCGGCCCTGCTGGAACGTTATTACCAGCTGCGAGGCTGGGACCGGCAATCCGGCAAGCCGGAGGCGGCAAAATTAAAAGAACTCGGCCTGGAAGATATAGCAGAAGATCTCTGGAGTTAACGGAGGAGGGCAAACCTTGAACACACCGGAAGCAAAAAGGCCCTGGGTTAAAAGCTACCGCCTCGGCCCTTATAAACTGGCTCAAAGCCTGGAACCTTATCCCGAACTTCCCCTGTACACCATGCTCGATCAATCCGCCGAAATGCACCCGCGCTCGGAAGCAATCGATTACTTCGGAGCACGGATCAATTACAGCGAGCTTAAAGATTATACCGACCGGCTGGCCTGTGCCCTGGCCTGTTTTGGGGTCAAAAAAGGCGACAAGGTGGCCACCATTCTGCCCACTTCACCCCAGTATATTATAGCCAACTTTTCCATCCTTAAAACGGGAGCCGTTCATGTCCCCTGCAGTATCTTACACAAAGAAACCGAGCTGATTTATGAAATCGGCGAATCGGGCGCAGAAACGGTAATCTGTCTCGAAGAACAGGTTGATAAAATCCTGGCCATAAAATCAGCAACAAAAATTAAACAAATTATAACCACCAGCCTGGCCGATTATACTCCGGATGAAAAAACCCGGCAGGATCTGCCTGATGGTGTCTATGATTTTAAAACCCTGATCAACTGCCATGAACCTCAGGCCCCGGAAGTGGAAATAGCACCCCGCGAAGACCTGGCCTACCTGGCTTTTACCGGGGGTGCCACAGGCATACCCAAGGGAGTAATGCTCACCCATTTCAACCGTTATGCCAATGTCCTGCAGTCAATGGCCTGGGCCATGTCTAAACTGGAAAAATCGATCCGCGGGAAAGCATCGCTTTGCATCGGAGTGCCGTTATTCCACTCCTATGGCGACGCCGCCGCCCTGTTTGGTATTTACTGGGCCTTAAAAATAATCCTGGTCCGCGATCCCCGCGATACAGAAGAAATTGCCAGGCTCCTGGCCGAAAAGCGCCCTTTCATGACAGCCCTGGTCCCGACCCAGATTATGAAATTAAGTGAACAAGACCTGCCGCGCCTGCCAATCCAGATCTTGTCAGGCGCCTCCTATTTGCCTGTAAAAGTCAGGGAAAAATTATCCGCCAAGATCAAAATGCCCATTTCAGAAGGTTACGGACTGACAGAAACCTCGCCCCTGACCCACCTCGACCTGAGCGGTTTTTCCAAAATTACGGGGTTCGCCGCCGAGCAAAAATACAGTATCGGCTTGCCGGTGCCGGATACCGATGTAAAGCTAATTGACGAAGAAAACGGCCGGGAGTGCCTGCCCGGTGAACCGGGCCACATGTACATCAGGGGGCCCCAGGTCATGAAAGGATACTGGCCGGAAGAAGGAGCAGGGTTGGTTGATGGGTGGCTTCCAACCGGTGATATTTCTCGCATGGATGAAGACGGCTATTTTTATATCGTTGACCGGATCAAGGACATGGCTAATATCTCCGGTTACAAGGTCTACACCAGCACCATCGACGATGTCCTGCACCAACATCCGGCCGTGTCGATGGCTGCAGGGATTGGCTTACCCGATCCCGAACGGGAAGGAAGCGAAAGGATCAAAGCTTTCATTGTCCTCAATGAAGAATATGAAGGAAAAGTTACGGCTGAAGAAATAATCGAGTTTTGCCGGGACAAATGCGCTTCTTATGCCGTGCCCCGCCAGGTAGAATTCCGTGACAGCTTGCCTTTTACCGTAACCGAAAAAATCTTCAAGAAGCAGCTGAGGGAAGAAGAGCTAAAAAAACTGCAGCAATAAAATTCCTACAAAAGATAATGCCCCAGTAGATCTTATCAACGGGCACCGATTTAACATATGGCTTTAAAACAGATTATTTAAGTTGGTTAAATAACAACCAGGCCGGCATTAATCTCTATTGAAAGTAATAGTGAGGCCTTATCTTTCCGTGAGAAACACAAGGTTTTAAAGACATCCCCAAAATATAATAAGGCATTCTAAACAATTAGACGGAAAGTAATTACTTGAATACTTTGATTGCCATATCTGGACACATGATTGCACAAAAGGTGCAACTGTTACAAGTTTCTTCATCAGTCAGCTTTGCAACAAAAAATCCCTTACTGTTTATTTCATTTCCCATTTCAAGAGCTCCTTTGGGACAGTGCTCCACACACAACTCGCATCCTTTGCATATTTCTTGCTTAATTATTACTTTTTGAGTAGAGTTCATTATATCCTATCCCCCTTATTAGCTCGCCAAGTAGGCAAAACCTTCTTTAATTGCTTTTATATTTTCCTCAATCAAATACGAGCGGTGAGAAGGAATTATTTTTTGAAGAGCTTTTTCTACATGCTCAATTTCAACAATATTTTCTACCTTAATCAAGCTTCCCAGCATAACCATATTTAGAAATATTGACTGCCCCATATCAGCAGCGATACTTTTCCCGGGCACCTCAACAATACTGATGTCTTTTCGGGTTATATCATCTCTGTTTATTAAGTCAGAAACTATTAGCAATGTACCATCTTTTTTTAAAGAATCAACAAACTTCGACAGGGAAGGTTTATTGAATATCACTTCCACGTCCGGCGTATAAACAAGCGGAGAGCGAATTTTTGACTCTGAAATTACTACCA